>SMVB01358534.1_pt1 | contig 15639 bp, 13 predicted proteins | sample 2456461 | NCBI WGS metagenome assembly SMVB01 (sample SAMN11095934, study PRJNA526329) | marine sediment metagenome | biome: Marine sediment; feature: Surficial sediment; material: Deep marine sediment; isolation source: Hadal surficial sediment | place: Pacific Ocean | collected 2014-05 | depth... | reverse complement strand
TACCTTCGCTTCGCTCCGGTCTTCGCGCTCTTTCTGCTGCCGGGCTGGTGCCTCTCTGCGCCGCTGCTGGGTCCTGCTCACCTCGCTCAACTGGTCGTTCGCTTCCCGCTGGCATGTCTCCTGTCCTATCTGCTGTACGCGTGGCTCGCACTCTTCTGTCGCGCCACCTCTCTGGGCTACGACACCTTCTTCCTGGGATTTGCCATTGGAAGCGCTGCTGCCGTCGTCGTCTGGTGGCGACGTGCGCAATGGACAACTTGGTCCAGCGTCGCTCGCGAGTGGCGAGAGAACACCCTCGTCGTGCTGGTGATCCTGCTCTCGGCAATCTTCTTCACTTTCCCTGTCTCCGGAGACCAGGGACTCTTCGACGCGAATGTCTTTCAGAGCCTCGATCTTCGGAACTTCGCACCGAGCGCGCTCGACGTGCAGCCGTTTGGATTGCAGCACCCGCAGCCGCGAATGCAGGCGAATCTGTTCCACGCGTTCTTCTCCGTCCTCGCGGTCGCAGCCGACGTCTCCCCGAGGGCACTGATCTACTACGTGGCGCCGCCGTTCCTCGGGATATTCCTCCTGCTGTCGATGACGAACTTCGTCGCGTCGGTATCTGGACAAAAGGTCAACAAGGCGTTCGCCCTCGCCGCCGTGATGGCGCCGTGGACGCTCTTCTACGGCGGAGGCCTCGGCTACTGGTACGAGTTTCGCATTCTGAACAGCCCCACTCTCGACAAGGACTTCGCCACCTTCTTCCTGCTGCCCGCACTCTTGTACCTCGCATGGAAGTACCTGCGGGAAGGACACAGGAAGTGGCTCTGGCTGTTCGGCCTCGGCATCCCCGCCGCCATCTGGTCGCATCCCGTGGTACCGATCTATCTCCTGCTCGCATGTGGCGTCGCCGCGATCGCCCTGGTCCGACGTGATCGCTTCCGGCGGAGCATCGAGATCTGCGGACTCGCTGCCGCCGGGATTCTCCTGTGCCTGGTGTTCATCAATCCGTCCGGGGGTCACGCCGTCATCAACGAGCTGATCGAGCTCGATCTCGCGAACGAGCGCACTCACTTTGAGCTCGATCACTACACCTCGGAAGGCCACAACCGGAACTCGACGGTCGCCTATTTCGGCGATCACCGGCCGTTCCTGCGGGCGCGCGTGTTCTTCGGAAGTGCGCTGGTTCGTGAATCGACGAGCTTCTGCTTTGTCTGGATCGTCTTCTTCGCGATCCGCTGGATCGTCAGCAGCCGAGGCGCCGGTCGCGGCCGCGCGTCTCGGCGGCCGCTCGTGTCGGCGTCGGGCGCGGCTCTGGCCTCGATCCCCGTCTACCTTCTCTCGTCCTCGAGCTTCGCAATGAGTACGACCCTGCTGCTGGTGACCGCGGGCTTGGCGATCGCGGGTCTGGGTCTGCTGCTTGCGGCGTCTCTTTGGGCCGCGGAGGCGACGCCGCAGCACCAGGCCACCGACGAGGAGCTGGCCCTTCGAGTGCAGGGCGCCTACGCGGGCGTGCTCGTTCTCCTCTACGTCGGCGCGGCCGTCGCCCTGGCCTTCGCGCCGTGGCTGTGGCGGGGCCTCAATCGGCTCCACTGGTTCTACTTCGGCTTCTTCCCGTTCGTCTTCGTAGCGGTATACGTCTGGCTGATCTCGCGCGCGCTGCTCGAGCGCGCAATCGGACGCGTCGGGAGTCTCCGCGTACGGCGGGGGCTCACGGGTCTCGTCTCGGCAGTCCCGCTGCTGCTGCTGGCCCTGCACGTCGCGGACCAGTCGTGGGCCTTCAGCAGGCAAACCCCCACGATCCTCGGGCGAACGGGCCTCGCTGCGAGCACGGTCGACGGCTTTGCCTGGGGAACTCACTACCTGAACCGGCACTGGGTCGTGAGAAACCAGGCGCGCTGGATTCGATCGCTCGACGGGGAGAGAGGGGCTCGAGCCCTTCTGGCGCTTCCGCACTGGATGAGGCACGACGATGTCATCCTGCACATGAGTGACCGCTTGGTGGACAAGTATCGCGTCGGGCGATACAAGTACCAAGTGTTGAAGCACTCCGCGTACTACAGGGAGCTCTATAGCGAGGCGTTCGCACTCCAGCACCGGCGGTCTGGTTTCCTCCCGTCGTTTCACGCGTACAATGACGCGATCGACCGTAGGGTCACACCGCGCCTGCTCCAATGGCTGAAGGACCGCGGGGTCACGGTCATCCTCACGCGCAGGCAAGGGTTCATTCGCAAGCTGCGAGAGCAGTGGCCGACTCCGATCCAACGTTTCAGATTGGACGAGCCGTTGCCAGGCCTGTTACCAGAATTGGAGATGTACGGCTTCCGAATTCGTTGACCGAGTTGCGCGGCTGAGGAAACCTGTGCCGAAATCAAGAAAATGAGCGGCCTGCAACGTCTCGGGATGACCTGGCTCTGCTTCCTCGTGATCGGCCTGCCGGGCTGCGAGCCGGCGGAGCCTCCGGCTCCCGAGAATCCCGAAGACGTGAAGGCGTTTCGCTGGACCCAGTGGGACAAGGGGGAGGCGATCGCCGACTTCGGACGCCGCCGGAAGCTCGGCTTGAACGCTGCGGGCAACTGGCGAATCGCGCGAAGCATCGCTGCGGATCGCCACCTCACCGACGAGCAGCAGCTGCAGATTCGCCAGCTCGAGGCACTCGGCTACGTGACGGGCTCGCGGCCTCCCGTCGCCGAGGGCATCAGCATCAACGAGTCGGACGAGGCGTACCCCGGCCTCAACCTGTATACGTCGGGCCACGCCCCCGAGGCGATTCTGATGGACATGGACGGGAACCCGCTCCACCGCTGGCGCTACGAATTTCGAAAGGCGTTCCCCGACTACCCAGCGGACTACCCGACGCTCAGTGGCATGGAGTGGTTCTGCTGGATGCACCTGTTCGAGAACGGCGACATCCTCGGGATCTACTCCGGCGCTGGCCTTGTCAAGCTGAACGCGCGGTCCGAGATCCTGTGGGCGAAGTCGATCCGGGCCCATCACGACCTGGCGGTGGATCCCGACGGCGACATCTGGGTCTTGACCCGGGAGCCCCACATGATCCCGAGGCTCAACGACGAGGCACCGATCCTCGAGGACTTCGTCACGCGCATGGCGCCGGACGGGAAGATCAAGCACACCTTCTCGCTGCTCGCGGCGTTCGAGGGAACCGAGTTCGAGAAGAGCTGGAGGACCGCCCGGCGCGCGGGCGACCTGCTCCACACGAACGCGCTGTACGTGCTCGACGGCCACGGCGCAGAACGCGTCCCCGCGCTCGCCAAGGGGAATCTGCTGGTGTCGATGCCCATACCGAACCTGGTGGTGGTCGTGAATCCCGAAACCGAGAAGGTCGTGTGGGCCGGCAAAGGCGACTTCGTACGGCAACACGACGCGCAGATCCTCGAGACGGGAAACCTGCTCCTCTTCGACAACGTCGGGCTCGGCAAGACGTCCCGGGCACTGGAGATCGACCCGGCGACGATGGAGAACGTCTGGGAGTACAAGGGGGATTCCGACAATCCCCTTTACTCCGAGTTCATCGGGGCCGTTCAGCGGCTTCCGAACGGGAACACCCTGATCACCGAGTCTGAGAACGGTCGCGTCATCGAGGTGACTCCCGACGGGAAGATCGTCTGGCAATTCCACTCCCCGCATCGCGCGGGTGACGCCGGGGAGTTCGTGGCGTCCCTTTGCCGCATGCGCCGACTGCCACTCGAGGCGCACTCCGAGTGGCTTCGGTCCTTGGCTCCCGGCTAGGTGTCGGGTCGATAGCGGCCGACCAGCGAGCGCAGTCGGATCGACTCGGTGAGCAGGCCCAAGACTCCGACCAGAATCGCCAGCGACGCGGCCACGCCCAGGAAGAAGACGCCGGCCAGCGCGTTCGCCAGGCCGATCAGCAACCCGCCGACGATGCCGACGGCCACACATCCGAGACAGACCGCGAGGAAGATCTTGAGCGGGTTGTAGTACAGGACTGCCTGAACGAGGACCTGGAGCATTCGGAGGGAGTCTCTCCGCATCCGCACCTTCGAGACACCCACCCTCGGGTGATAGTCGATCGGAACGTAATGAACGAAGCGTTCGTCGAGGATCATCGCCAGCGTGAGCGTCGTGGTGAAGGAGAACCCCGAGCTGATCCGCTGCGAGTGCGCGAGCATCAGGTCCTTCCGAAAGATCCGGAACCCCGAGTTCACGTCCGGGACCCGCACTCCCACGATGAACCTCACCACGGCGAGCAGCGCTAACCGCGCGATCCGCTTGCCGAAGGAGCCCCAGTACTGCTTGCCACTTCGAGCACCGACGACCATGTCGAAGCGAGGCACGTACTCGAGAAGGTCCGTGAGTCGCTCGATTGGGTAGGAGCCGTCGGCATCGAGAATCGCGCACCACTCGTAGCGCGCGTGTTGAATTCCGGTCTTCAGTGCCCTGCCGTAGCCCGCGTTGACTGGATGCCGGATCAGCGTAACGCCCTCGATGGCAGCCCGCTCCGCCGTATCGTCCGAGGACCCGTCGTCCACGACGATGATCTCGTACTCCATCTCGGAAGAGTCCATCGTCTTGCGGACGCGCTGCACCGTGTCGGCGATGCTCTCGGCCTCGTCGTACGCCGGAATGATCACGCTCAGCATGCCAACCCCCCTGGGAATCTTGCGATGGCGATGAGAGACTGTCCGAACGGCAGCCTCAAGACGGCATCGACGAGCCGAGCGACCGGAACCAGATAGTGGTCGAAGATCCTGACCTGAAGTCCCACGCCTTCGGTGTCCATCCTCTTTGGCTTGAAGAGCCGGCCGTTGATCAACCACGGGATGACGCCGAAGCGGTTGAAGTATTCGATGCGCAGGTTATCGAATCCCGCCGCGGTCAGGAGTTTCTCCATGCCCGACGCCGTGTAGCGGCGGTAGTGGCCCGCCAGTGAGTCGAGACGTCCGTACAGGCGCGGATGCGCCGGGATCTGAAGGACGAGCGTCCCACCCTTGCCGAGAATGGCGCCCATGCCTTTGAGCGCGGCCAGATCATCCTCGATGTGCTCCAGGACGTTAAGACATACGATGGTGTCGAAGTCACGGGCGAGCAGCTCTCGACGAGTTTCTTCGGCGTCGAAGTCGGCACAGAGCGTCTCGAAGCCGGACTGATCCCCGAAGCGGCTCTCCATCCATTCGGTCGCTTCCGGCGAGTGATCCACGGAGAGAACCCGTCTTCCGGAGCGAACGATCGGATCGAGGTGAGAGCCGTAGCCGCCACCGATGTCCAGGATCCGATCCCCGAGGTACGGAGCGATGCGGTCGAACACCCAGCGATAGTAGTTCTTCGCGTCTGCCAGCTCCGGGGACATCGTGTCGGGACCGCGAGGAACCTCGAGCTCAGACACGGCGGACCACTTCGTTCGCGCGCCAGCTGACACCCCGGTACGGCGCCATCGACACGGCCTCGAAGTCGTCGGAGTCGAACCCACGCCCGACCCTCTCCCTCGAAGTATCATCGGTGGGGTGAATCACGCCGATGCAATATACCACGTCGCAGGGCTCTTCGTGCGAGTAGCGGGCGATGTCAGCCCTCACCAGCAACACGATCTCGAGATCCGCGAGCGGAGAGCATGCGAGCGAACTGGTATACAAGTCTACTTCAGCACGCTCCGCTCCCACAGCACGAGGCTGAAGAGGGTCCAGAGCTTGTGGCCGTGGTCCCGGGCGCCCGAGCAGTGCTCGCGCCACAGGCGCGTCACGACGGGGCTAGCGAGATCGATGATCGAACTCGACCGCTCCTCGATGACGCCGTTCAGGTAGTCGTGCAGCGGGCCCCTCATCCATGTGGACACGGGGGCATTGAACCCGCGCTTGCTCCGGCGCAATACGCTTCGCGGCAGCCGATCGCGCATGACCTTCTTGAGGATGTACTTCCTCTTGAGGCGGCGGAGCTTCAGCTCGGGCGGCAGCCGCATCAGACTGAGGACGAGGTCCGGCGCCAGGTACGGAACCCGAACCTCCAGGCTGCACGCCATGCTCGCTCGATCTACCTTCGCCAGGATGTCGTCGACCAGCCAGGTCTTCAGGTCGACGTAGAGCGACCGGTTGAGCGGCTGGGCATCCGGGACCGCGTCGTAGTGTCTCGCGTAGGCGCTGAACGGCGAGTGGGGCGAAGCGTAGCCGCTGACAGCCTGCCGCTCTTCGTCGCTCAGCATGTTGCGCCAGCCGAAGTGCGCCCTCTCGGGGCTGGCCCATGCGTGCTCGACGAACTGCTTGATCTTGAAGTCCAGCGCGACCTTTCGATAGCTCGACGGGATGAACCGGGTCGCCGGTCGGATGACGCGCCGGTGGAGCCAACCCGGAACATAGCGATAAAAGCCGGCCATCCGATCGGCGACGTACGTGTCGTAGCCCGCCAGCAGCTCGTCGGCGCCGTCGCCGGAGAGCGCCACCTTCACGCGTTCCCTGGCGAAGCTCGCCAGGCTGTAGGTCGGAATGATCGAGGTGTCTCCGAGCGGCTCGTCGTAGAACCAGACGAGCCGCTCCAGCTCCTCGGGAGACGGCGCCCGCGCCGTCCGCGAGTGATGCACGCTCCCAAGCTTCTTCGCCACGCTGCGTGCGTACTCCGACTCGTCGAAGCTCGGCTCGTCGAACCCGATCGAGAACGTTTCCAGGGTCGGTTCGGCGTGTCGGCAGGCGTAGTAGCTGATCGCCGACGAATCGATTCCACCGCTCAGAAAACTCCCGAGCGGAACGTCGCTGACCATCTGCATCTGAACCGTTCGGTCGAGCATCGCGTCGAACCGCTCGGCGTGATCTCGCTCCGATCGCACGTCGAAAGGCGGGCGCGCGGCCGAGGCGAGGTCCCAGTAGGCGGAAGGCGTCCCGGCGCCCCCGCGCTCCTCGACGAGGAGATGACAGCCCGGCGCCAGCTTGTGGATGCCCCGGACGAGCGTCCTCGGTGTGAGCGCGTAGCCGAGCGCCAGGAAGTCCTGCAGTCCGTCGGGATCGATCTCCGCGTCCACCGCCGGGTGCGCGAGCAGAGCCTTGAGCTCCGACGCAAAGCGCAGCCCGTCCCCGTCCGCGTGGTAGAGAAGAGGCTTGACACCCAGCGGATCGCGGGCGAGAAGCAGCCTTCGCGCCTGCGCGTCCCAGATGCCGAACGCGAAGATCCCGTTCAGGCGCGGTAACAAGTCGAGGCCCCAGGCGGCGTACCCCGACAGGATGACCTCGGTGTCCGACTCGGTCGCGAAGTCGTGACCGAGCGCTCGAAGCTCCGCGCGCAGCTCGCGGTAGTTGTAGATCTCGCCGTTGTAGGTGATCCAGTACCGGCCGCCGGCGTACGACATCGGCTGCGCGCCGTCCGTGAGGTCGATGATGGCGAGTCGGCGGTGGCCGAACGCCACGGGACCGTCCTGGTACGAGCCTTCACCGTCGGGTCCGCGGTGCTTCATGATCGCGCAGGCACGTCGAATCCAATCTTCCGAGACCGTCTGCGATCGGAAGGAAATCTCCCCGACGATTCCACACATACCGCGGATACTATAGCCCGCGCCATCCGCGTCCGTTGGCGCTCTGCATCCATCCCGGTCCCCAGGGTCGACGTTCCTCCCGGCTTCCGCTCCCGAAAGGGCCGCAGCGCCCAAGCGCCGACCAACGGAACCTCCGGCAGTGGATCGGCCCAAGGCAACCCAGGCGACAACACCAAACGTCATCCCCGCGGCCGGACGAGATCGGTTCAGCCGGGCTTGGTAGCGACGACGGTCCAGCTGTAGCCGTGGCGGTGGAAGCTGGTCGTGTTTCGAAAACCCGCGCTCTCGAGCAGGGCGATGGCTTCTTCCTGCCGGTAGTAGCGGGCGTAACGCGGGTTGAGCTGATCGTAGATCGTCAGGACGCGAGCCTCGCGTGAAAAGAGCGCGATCTGCCCCCTCATGTAGGCCGCCATGGGAAGCGGGAGCCAGCGGCATGCCGCGGTGTATCCCGAGAGGAAGGGTTCGAGCAGGCGCGAGAGGACGTGGAGCACTCCGTGGGGAAGACGGCATGTCAGCTTCCGCAAGGGCTCGGCGATCGAGAGATAGAACTCGTTGCCCTCTCGCCCGTAGAGCCAGACGAGGATCCGGCCGCCCGGGCGAAGCGCGTGATAGGCCGCGGCCACGACGGGCCCGGGATCGGGTATGTGGTGGAGGACGCCGAATGAAACCACCCAATCCAGGTCTCCGGTCGGTGGAAGCTGATCGCCGCGGACCTCGAGATACTCGATCGCCGAAGCGATGTCACTCGTGTCCTTGCGCAGCTCGCTCATGGCTTCGGAAGGCTCGACGGCCACGATCCGACGCGCTCCCGCCCGGTGCAACATCCGCACGATCCGCCCGGTGCCACTCCCGATGTCCGCCACCGAGCAGCCTTCGAACTCGGAGGCCGATACCAGGGGCTCGATCAAGTCGTCAAAGAGCTCGCCGGATACGCGATATCCGACGTTGCCGGTGAAGCTCGTCCACTGGCGCCCGAAATCCTGGATCGTCTGATCCCGTTCGTTGCTCATCGACCGCAGCCTAGCATCGGGACGATCACCGGCCCCGGAGTTCACCAGGCGCGGGCCAGCGCTTCGACCACCCGTTCCTGCTGCTCGGGCGTGATCTCCGGAAACATGGGGAGGCTGAGCGTGCGGGCCGCCTCGGCCTCGCTCACCGTCAGCTCAGGCTTGCCGTCCCAGGAGCCCGCGTAGCATGCCTGGCGGTGGCATGGAATCGGGTAGTGGACGCCCGTCTCGATGCCGCGCCCGCGCATGGCGATTCCCAGCGCGTCGCGGTGATCGCGATCGCGGCAGTCGATGCGATAGAGGTGCCAGACGTGGGTAGCGTCGGGCGGCAGCGCGGCGCGCCCAGCCTCCGGCACGGCCTCTGCGAGCAGCCGGTCGTAGCGCCGCGCGGCTACGGCTCGCGCGCGGTTCCACCCGGTGAGGCGACGAAGCTTGATGCGAAGCACCGCCGCTTGAACGGTGTCGAGCCGCGTGTTGGTTCCGAGGACCACGTGCTCGTATTTCACATGCTGGCCATAGTGGCGGATCTGCCGGACTCGCGCTGCGAGCTCGTCGTCCTGGGTGCACACCGCCCCGGCGTCGCCGAAGGCGCCAAGATTCTTGCCCGGATAGAAGGAAAAGCAGCCAAGGGCGCCGCGCGTTCCGGTCACGCCACCGTCCGAGAATCGCGCTCCGTGGCTCTGGGCCGCGTCCTCGATGACCGGGACGCCGATCTCGGCGCAGCGCTGAAACACCTCCGGATCGACCGAGCGGCCGCAAAGATGCACGGGCAGGACGGCCGCTGGCTTGCCTGCCACATCCAGCGCGTGATCGAGCGTTTCTGCCGTCATCAGCCGCGAATCGGCATCGACGTCGCACCACACCACCCGCGCTCCCAGTCGACTGACGGCCAACGGGGTCGCCACGAAGGTGTTGGCCGGCACGATACACACGTCGCCGGGGGAGACCCCCAACGCCTCCATGGCGAGGATGAGCGCCTCGAGACCTGAACCCACCCCGATCGTGTGTCGCGCACCGAGGAACTCCGCGTACTCCGCCTCGAAGCGCTGCGTCTCCGAGCCGAGGATGAAGTCGCAGCGCTCCAGGCAGCCGGACCAGGCTGCCTCGATCTCCCGGCGCAGAGATGCCGTCTGGCTGCGCAGGTCGATGAAGGGAACGCGCTGTGAGTCCGTCAATCGGGGATCTCCACTGCCACGGGTGCCCCGTCCCGCTCCATGCTCCGCTCGACGGCCTGTAGCACGCTCACCACCTCGAGGCCGTTCCGGCCGTCGGTGAGGGGCCTCTCGCGACGCTCGACGCAGTCCAGAAAGTGTGCGGTCTGATCGCGAAGAGGCTCGCCGAGATGGACCCTCGGGATCACCACATCGCCCTCGTGAGCAAGCAGCCGAAACTCGCCGAAGCTCTCGTACTCGAGGTCGCGCTCGACCGTCTTGTCGAAGAGTGTGAGCGGCGCGGTTGCGTCGATGTCGTCCCACTGGGCCATGCCGGCGTCTCCCACCACCGTGAGGCGCCGGACCTTGTGGGGGTCGAGCCATGAGGTGTGGGCGTTCGCGAGCACTTGGTTCGGGTAGCGGAAGCTGATGAATGCCACGTCCTCCACGCCGTCGTTGAGCCAGCACCCGCCACGCGCGCTCACGGACTCGGGCAAGGCGTCGAGCAGGTAGTCGAAGATGGAGATGTCGTGGCCGGCCAGATCCATCGCGGCTCCTACATCCTGGCGAACGGGGCCGAGATTGGTCCGCGTAGCGTGCATGTAACGCACCTCGCCCACCGCGCCTGCCTGAAGCCGCTGCTTGAGGGCGCGGATTCCCGCGTTGAAGAGGAACACATGTCCGACCATCAGGATGCGCTGATGGCGCTCGGCCAGCTCGATCAGGTGGAGGCACTCCTCCACCTTGGAGCACATCGGCTTCTCGCACAGCACGTCCTTGCCCGACCGAAGCGCCGCCGCCGCGAGGTCGTAGTGGCTGCTCAGCGGTGTAGCCACGATCACGCAGTCCACGTCGTCGGCGGCGGCCAGACCCATGGAGTCCCGGGTGGTCTCGATGCCCGGGAAGAGCCGCTCCATCTCCTTCAGGCGCCCGGGGTTCTTGTCCGCACAGCGGATGACGCGAGCGCGGCCGCTCTGGATGAAGTTGCGGATGTGATTGGGTCCCCATTGTCCGCAGCCGATGACGCCGATCCGAATCAATTACCTTCTCCCACGTCCCGCGGCAGGCCCTTCCGGGCTTCCTCAGCCGACCGCAGGGCTCGCCGCCGACCGGCGCCCAGGCGGTCCAGACCTAACGTGCACCAGACGATCGGCTTGACCATGTTCCACCAGTCTGCCGCCGCCGCTTTGCTGTAGGCGTTTCCGTCCCTCGGGTAGACCTTGCTGACCGGAACCTCGACCACCCGGTAGCCGAGCTTGATCGCCATCAGCAACATGTAGATCTCCACCTGGTACGAGACTCCCTGCCAAGGGGCGGCCCAGTCCACACGCGGGTCGCGCAGCAGATCGGTCCGGTAGGCCCTGAAGCCGTTGGAGCAATCCGTCATTCGTTTGCGCAGGAGCAGGGAGATGATCCAGGTGAAGAGACGGATCGCCGCGCCCCGGTGCGCAGGGAGATCCCGACTGATGCCTCCATCGGGGTGCCAGCGACTTCCCTGTACGTAATCGGCCGAGTTGTCGAGGATCGGGCGGAGAAGTCTCGGCAATTCGAGGGGGCTGTCCTTGCCGTTGGTGGCCATTACTACCACAACGTCGTGGCCGCGGTCGATGGCGTGGCGGTAGAAGGTGCGGATCACCTCGCCCAGGAAGCGGCGCTGCCCGTGTTCGATGATGGTGCATTTGACCGGCCCGGACCGGACCTCATCCAGTGTGCCATCGCTGCTGCCATCGTCGACGACGACAACTTCGTCCACGTAGTCCCGTACCTCGGCCAGCTGCGCCAGAACAGGGCCGATACGACCCTGCTCGTTGTAGCAGGGCAGCAGCAGCGCGACGCTCAGCCGGCTCATGCCCGTACCTCGCGCACGATCCCGAGCTCGCGCAGGCGCGCCTCCGCTCGGGTGAACGCCTCGTCCACGTCCCCTTGACTCCGGATCCACCGGACGTAGTGCTCCACTCCGCTCTTCAGCGGAATCTGCGCACTCCAGCCCAGATCCCGCAGTGCTGACGCATCGCCCAGCATGTGTCGGTTGTCCATGGGTCGGAAGCGTCGCGGAATCGACGGCTCGATCTCGACGCCGTAGGCCTCCGCGAGCAAGCGCGCGAAGTCCGCGATCGTCGTGCTGGTGCCGCTCGCCACGTTGAAGACGCGGCCGGCGGCGCGGGGGTCTTCGAAGACGATGCGATTGGCGCGGGCAACGTCGGGCGCCGCGAGGATGTCACGCGTCTGAAGGCCGTCTTCGTATACCACGGGTGCCTTGCCATTGAGGATCTGTGTCGAGAAGATCGAGCAGATCCCCGAGTACGGATTGTAGACGCTCTGCCGCGCGCCAAAGGTCAGGAAGTAGCGCAGCGCGACGACGTGGATGTCCTGCTCGGCGCCCTGGGAGAGCGTCAGGCGCTCCTGGAAGAACTTGGAGTTGGCGTAGCTGCCGTGCGGTTGCGCGTCCGACGTCTCCGCGATCGGGTTCGCTTCACAGTCGGCATCGCACTGGGGACATCCCATCTCCCAGTGGCCTCGCTCCCGCGCCGTCAGGTCCCGCAGCTGGCCGTGGAAGGCCCCGTGGACCGGGCAGCAGTACCAGCCCTCGCCATAGATCGCCATGCTCGAGGCCGTCACCACCCTTCCCACGGAGTTCGCCCGGGCCACGGCCTCGAACAGCCGGGCGGTGCCCGTGCAGTTGACATCGGCCATGCGGCTGAACTCCGGGCTGAAGCCGCCGTACACGGCCTGGTGGAAGACGCCCTCACAGCCCTCGAGTGACCGGTCGAGGATGGCCGGGTCGCGCACATCTCCCTCGATGAAGCGCACGTCGGCAGGCACCCAGTCCGGCTTGCCGTGGGGATGCACCTCGGGCTCCAGGTTGTCGAGGACGGTCACCTCGTAGTCGTGCCCGAGCAGCTCGTCGACTAGGTGACTGCCGATCAGTCCCGCTCCCCCGGTGACCAGGACCCTCACCCGACGAGCTTTCGCTTGGCCTCGACCGGGGCACGGTGCAGCTTCAATCCAGTTCTCCCAAGACACGATTCCGCTTCCGAAAACACGACCAGAAATAGCAGAAAAGCGAGATCCATGTCCAGCAGAAAGACCTTCGACTTCCGAGGCACTTGCTCGTGGCACGAGGTATGATCGCCGGTGTTACTCATGAACGAGAAATGGCTGGAAGATGCCCGTACGAGACGTGAAAATCGGTCTTCGCACCGAGATCCCATTTCCGGATCTCGTCAATCTCTACGAGTGCACGATCGGGGACGACTGCCACATCGGCCCCTTCGTGGAGATTCAATGGGACGTCACGATCGGCAATGGCTGTCGGATCCAGAGTCACACGTTTCTCTGTAGCAAGACTCGACTCGCGAACGGCGTTTTCGTGGGTCACGGCGTCATGTTCGTGAACGACCGTTACCCGCCGCGCTTCGAACCCGAACACTGGGACGAGGTCATCGTCGAGGAGAACGTGAGCATCGGTTCGAACGCGACGATTCTGCCCGTCCGGATCGGAGCGAACTCGGTGATCGGAGCCGGGGCCGTGGTCACGCGAGACGTCCCCCGAGACAGCATCGCCACCGGCAATCCCGCCCGCTTTCGGCCCCGCAAATAGGGTGCTGGAGAACGCATCCGCGTAGGCGATGCCGGGGGCGAGAGCGCGCTTTCTTTCAACGTTCCGTAGGCTTCCCACATGCCGGCCCCCGGCCGGCACATACGAGCGGGGGGGGCGCGCGCCAGGGGTCGCCCGGAGGCTGCCCCACGACTTCGTACAGCAGGTAGGGACCCGTCTCATGGATCTTCTCAAAGCGCTCGGAGTCCTCGAGGCTCTCCTTCCACGGCTCCGTGCGCTCGGGGAAGAATATGCGTCTCCATTGGTAGAGCACGATGTAGCGCGAGCCGCGCTCCGCGATGAATTGATCCCGCAGCTCCGGGGAGGACGGAGCGATGGGCAGCCGGACGGCCGCGTTGCCACAGAGGAGTACGATCTCCCAGGGGTTCGAGGCTGCCACGACTGCGTCGGCGTCGATGTGGTCGCACAGACGGCGCAGCGGTGTGCCGTGTCCGTGCACCGCCGGCAGCCAGCGGGTCGACGAGCGATAACCGGCCCATGCACGGGGCAGCTCCGGAGCCCTGTGGGCGAGCGGCTCGGCGACGAAGAAGAGCACGACCGCCAGCAGCGGCAGGGCGCTCGCAATCGCGCCGAGCCATTCGAGGGAACCGCCGCGCAGACGGCGCTCGAGCCGGAGCGCCGCAACGTCCAACATCGCCATTCCCGAGAAGCACGCGGGCACGGCTACGAGCAGCGGGTAGCGATTGCCATCGAAGGCGGAGTAGTTCGCGACGACGATGGCGGCGAAGCCGAGCAGCGCGAAGACATTGATACGGTGGAAGAGGATGCCATCGCGGGGGCGCAGCAGTCCGTACGCCACCGCGGCGGGGACCAACCAACCTGCGTAATTGAATTTCCCACCGAGACACAGCGCCTCGAAGAGCTGCCAGGCTCGAACTCCGATTGTGGCGGTGATCTCGGTCGCATGGGTCTGGACGAAGGCCCAGGTGCCCGCGTAGGGGATCCCGTAGTGCCAGAGATCCTGCGGGCTGAGCATCTGGCTGGCGACGCCATAGCCCGCATAGATCCCCACACCGGTCGAGTTCTTCACGACGATCTGCACGATCGCCCAGCCCGCGAAGAAGCCCACAGCGTAGCTCCGGAGTGAGCGGGAGCGGAGCGCGGCTCTGGGACCCAGCTCCCAGACCGCGGCGGCGACGACGGCGAGCACCAACGCGCCGAGAGTGGGGCGAGTGAGCCAGGCAAGGAGCGTCGCGATCGAACACAGGAGCGCGCGTGGAGCCGACCGGGTTACTCCGCCAGCCGACGCCAGAACCAAGAGAAGGGCGGCGGTGGCGGTGACCTCGTTGAGCGGAGTGGCGGCCAGGAAGAGCCATGAGGTCGACGCCGTAAAGAGCAGGACTGCTGCGGCCGCAGCCCGCCTACGCATGAATCGATACGCGACGAGGAAGGCAGCTCCGGCTATCAGAGCCGACCACACCGCCAGAACCACGATGACGGTGGGCAGGGTGGCGCCCGCCGCAAGGGGAATCGCGGCGAGCACCGAGACCACGGGGGCGCGCACCGCCAAGGCGGGCAGGGGTACGCTCTGCGAGAGGTAGTAGTGATACTGCACGGGATCGACGAAGCCCGCGCCGTGGACCCATGCGTGTGCGATCGCCAGATGCTCAATGGAGTCTGGCGTGAGCCCTCCACCTAGAATCGCGTTCTCGAACGCGACCGGCATCGCGAGTCCACCCGAGGTCAGGGCGACGACGAGGGCGGCCGCGCAGGTCAGGGCGAGCGAGCGCCTTCCGGTAGAGCGATCCGAGGGCATGCAGCGTGTCTTTTCTTCCTCTGCGGTCCCGCAAACCTCCCCATGATATCCCGAGAGCGCGTGGTGTCGTCTGGCAATCTCGGCGAAGCCGCGAGAACGCGTCTCCCGATCGGCGCGAGGTCACGTTCCACGCCAGCTCGAGCGCGGCGCTGTTCGTCTTGCTGCTGATCTCGGCGGCAGTTACACGACGTGCCGGCCGGGCCAAACCACGGGTCGATTCGCGGTTCCCCTGCTCGCTCGGACCCGCTTGACCCCTCCGATGCGCCGCGGGGGAGTGACCGGGCGAGCCGTAGAAAATCCGGTAGTGGATGTGGCCATAGTGTCCGGCGAAATGGATCGCCTTCCATGGGGCCTCCACCCGCGCCGGACTGCGGTGCTCTGAGGTTCTCGCACTCGACTGGGACGACCTCGACCAGGCTGCTTTTCAACTGGAACCAGCGGCCGCGAAAGATGCTGGCCTTCCGTACTCCAGCAGAAGTACTCAACGAGCGTGTTGCGTTGACCGGTTGCGCCCAAGGGGGCATCTGATCAGTACGCCCCCCGTTTCCGGGGGCGTGAGGTTCGGTGTAGCAGCTCCCCCCACCGAGCCGCGGTTCAGCTCGTTGCGACCTGCGGCTTCCTCATGGCGCGAT
>SMVB01038962.1_pt1 | contig 15639 bp, 23 predicted proteins | sample 2456461 | NCBI WGS metagenome assembly SMVB01 (sample SAMN11095934, study PRJNA526329) | marine sediment metagenome | biome: Marine sediment; feature: Surficial sediment; material: Deep marine sediment; isolation source: Hadal surficial sediment | place: Pacific Ocean | collected 2014-05 | depth... | reverse complement strand
CGGCTATGGCCTGGCCTGTCGCGTCGTCGCAGGCTTTGGTTGTGGTGCCAGCACGTTGGGTGTTTCCTTCGAGCGGTCGGCCAGTGAGACCAAAACCGCCAGTGCAGGCTGGTATAACAATATCGCCTTCGAGGAAGCCGCTGCCCAGGCAGGTCTTCATGCCAAAACATTGGACGGGGATGCCTTTTCAGACGATATGAAAGCCCAGGCGATTGCCGCCATAAAGGCGGATATGGGTAAAATTGATCTGGTCGTCTACAGCCTGGCCTCGCCGGTCCGGCAACATCCGAAAACCGGTGAACTACATCGTTCGGCGATCAAACCGTTGGGCAAAGCGCTGAAAATAAAATCTGTGCACGTTGACCGAGGTGAAGTAACCCAGGTCAACCTCGAACCCGCCACGGAAGAGGAGATTGCTAACACCATAGCGGTCATGGGTGGTGAAGATTGGGAATTCTGGATGGACGCCCTGCTGCAGGCAGATGTGCTTGCGCCAGGCTGCAAAACCGTTGCCTTCACCTACATCGGCACCGAGTTGACCTGGCCAATATACTGGGACGGTACTCTGGGTAAGGCCAAACTTGATCTGGATCGGGCCCGCCGGACGATTGGCGAAAAACTCAGTGCCATCGATGGCGATGCGCGCGTGGCAGTGTTGAAAGCCATCGTCAGCCAGGCCAGTTCGGCGATTCCAGTGGTGCCGCTATACGTTGCATTGCTGTTTAAAGTCATGAAAGAACAAGGCGTGCACGAAGACATCATTTCGCACATCTATCGACTGTTCGCTACGCAACTCAAAGCCGGATCTACCATGCGCCTCGATGAAGAAGGGCGCATACGCATGGACAATGTCGAGTTATCGGCCGAGGTACAGGCGCAAGTGTTAGAGCGATGGCCTGCGGTCACCACTGAGAATCTGGATGAGTTAGGCGACCTCACCGGCTTCCGCGAAGACTTTCTTAAAATATTCGGCTTTGGTTTCGATGGCGTGGACTACGCCGCCGATGTCGACCCGATGATGGGACGCCGCGCTTAGTACCCACACTGTGACAAGCTAAACGCGGATAGGCTGGGGCGTGAGTCCCGGTCCATCATGAGCCTGTGCAGACCGTGTCATTTTCCACTGGTTTTTTACGTGCGCTGACCCTGTGTCGCGTTGCAGTGTATGTTGCCTTTGGCCTGTTAGTAATCCTCAGCACCGGCGCCGACGATAGCCGCACAAGCGCCATACTCGCCTACTTCCTGGTTTTGCCGCTGGTCCAGCATAAGGTTCTTGCAGCCCTGCGGCGGCGCGTTGTACACATTACCGCCTATGTACTCGAGTGGCTTTGCACGTTTAGCGTGGTGTTGCTCTGCCAACCACCCATTGGTGTGGTACTGGTGGTGGTATTGGCCTTTTTTACCAGCATCACCGCGTTGTGGGGTTGGCGCCTGCTGCCGGTGATTGTCATCGGCGGGACGGTGGTGATCGTTGTTCTGCGTCTGCTCGGTGTGGAGCTGATCATCTACCAAGATGCGCTGGTTGATGGGCTGTCCGTTCTTGTCGGCTGTGTATTCGTGCTCGCCTTGTGCGCCGTGGCGCACCATCAGGCCAGTGAACTGGTGCACATTGGCAGCAGGTTGAAAGCACAGCAGCAGGCACTGCTGCGATATTTGCCTAAAGACGTGTCGGCACACCTGACCGCAACCGACAATGGCGGCGTGCGTCGGGTGTGGTTGACCGTCGCTTTTGTCGATCTGGTCGGATTTACCAGAGCGACCCGGGAGCTGCCCGCAGATGCGCTGGCGATTCTGCTCAATGATTTTCTCGGCAGCGTCAATACTCAGGTAGAACAGTGGGATGGTTCCGTCAGCAAGTTTCTGGGCGACGGTGTGCTCTGCGTTTTTCCCAGCGATCAGCCCGATGCACGTGCCAACGCCGCGGTGCAGGCGGTGCGATGTCTTACGGCGCTGTCGCATACGCTGCAATTACTCAACCGTCGCTGGCGTGCGCTGGGCTACCGCCAACAATTTGCTGCCACCATAGGCATCGCATCTGGCTACTGCTGCATTGGTGACTGGGGCAGTAGTACTCGTCTTGATTACACAGTGATCGGCGTGCCTGTAAATGTAGCGTGCAGATTGCAATCGGCGGCCGCTGACAGTGGCGGGTTGCTGCTTGATGATGAAACCGCCACCCTGGTTCGATCAGCGGTCCCCATCCAGCGCGAAGTTGAAGTTGAGGCCAAAGGTATGGGTGTCTTGCAAGCCTTTCCTGTATTCACCGATACGCTGACTTAACGGTTGGTTGCAGACGGCTCCTTTGCTAAGGTTCTGCCGCTCTTAATAGTCGAAGTTGGCATGGACAAAATTTTTCTGGCAGCCTGCGCAGGCGAGCCGACGCCTTATACACCGATCTGGCTAAACCGGCAGGCGGGTCGGTACATGGCGGAGTATCATCAGGTGAAAGGCGATACGCCCAGCCTTGAATTCTTTAAGAACCCGGAAAAATCTGCCCAGGCAACGTTGGATGCGCAACGCATCTTAGGGGTCGACGCTGCGATTATGTTCGCAGACTTGTTACCTGTGATGGAACCCATGGGTCTCGAGCTGGACTATTTGCCTGGTCAAGGTCCGGTGTTTGCCAACCCGATCCGGTCTGAACGGGACGTGGATGCGTTGATCAATGCTCCGGCGGAAGAAGCGACCCCGTATATCGCTGAAACGGTGAAGAATATTCTGCAAGAACTGCCCAAAGATATCGCCCTCATCGGTTTTGCCGGTGCGCCGTTTACCCTGGCGTCCTACGCAATTGAAGGTAAAGGCTCGCGCAACTACGTATTCGTCAAAAAGATGATGTACCAGGCGCCGTTGTTATGGCACCGCCTGCTCGACAAACTGGTGGACCAGGTGGCCAGCTATCTGCTGCTGCAGATCGACAGTGGCGTAGAGGCGGTACAACTGTTCGATACGTGGGTAGGAAATCTGTCTATCGACGACTTCCAAGTCTACGTGTTGCCGCACCTGAAGAAATTACTGGCGGCAGTGCAGGGCAGGGTGCCGGTTATCTATTTCGGCACAGGTAATGGTCATTTACTGCCAGAGATCGCGGCCCTAGGTTTCGACGTGGTCGCCTTCGACTGGCGGACACCACTTGCCAGCACCTGGCAACAGTTGGGTTTCAGCGCCGTACAGGGCAACTTGGACCCTATCGTGCTATGTGCGGATCAGGCCACCATCGCCGCTCAAACGAAAACGCTGTTGCGCAGCGTGGACGGTAAACCGGGGCACATATTCAACCTGGGCCACGGCATTATTCCGCAGACGCCGGTGGACAATGTCAAATTTCTTGTGGATTTCGTTCACCAACACAGCGCGCGCCAGGCGTTATAAACTGTAGTCTGCGGGTGGCGCGTAGCACCTCGGCAGGCGGCCAAGCGGGTTCCGATCGGGGATGATCAACCCCGCCCGCTGTAAAGCCTGGAACAAATGGGGCTCCCAGGTTTCGTCCCAACCTTGCGCTGCCTGCTGCCAGCAATTGCCGCACACGGTAATCCCATAGCCCGGCACCTTTACTTGTTTGGGCGCGCCCAGGCAGAGATAGCAGATATCAGGCATTGCCGGACGCCGGCTCTGGAAATCCTTGTACCCAGCTCAAGCGGGTGTCGTCGTGGACATCGCGGCTGGGCGGGAACTGCTCAGGGTCGTCCAGACTGCCGAGGGTAATGTCGACCCACTCAGGGTGGGTATCATTGACACAGACCAGCGGTGAACCACAATGATCGCAAAAGTATCGCGTGCCGTGTTCAGAAGACTTTAGAACAGTGGGCTCACCCGCGTCATAGCCAAACTGCTCGCTAGCGACAACCAGCCAACTGACGAAAGGCGCGGCGCTGGTTTTTCTGCACATCGTGCAATGACAATTAACGCTTGCCGCCACCGGCTCGCTGAAGTGATAACGAATAGCGCCGCAGAAGCAACCACCGTGGAATGTACTCATGGCATCTCCTTCAGTTGAATACGGATGTAACACCGTTTGTTGAATTTGGCCGTGAGCTTCGCACCAACGTCTGCCAACCACATTTGCCAGCCATATTTTTTTCGTAACGCGGTCAGTGCGGCTGCCACGGCATCGGCTTCGCTCACAATCTCCGCCGTGGCATCCCGCCATTCACCGAGCAATTTACCCCGGGCATCACATACCGCGAGCCGGACTTTGTCGCTGTTGCGCAGGCGTTTTACTTTGCCGGCGTCACCGGCGCTGAAGACATACATCATACCGCCATCGCTGGCCGCCCACACCGGTGTCGCCACTGCCACTCCGGAGGTTCGAAAGGTGGCCAAGCTGATATAACGCGCCTGGCGCAATGCATCGATGTTGTTCATTGTCTATGCAGCCGTACAGCGGACGATCGAGATGTGTCGAAGAGCATGTCTACCCACCAATCGCGCCAGCCATATTTGGCGCGCATGAGATTGCGGATCTTGTTGTGTTCATTCACGTATAGCTCAAAAGAATATTCGCCGTCCAGTCCGGCGCCGCTGAGATGTAGCGTGGAAAGTCGGCTCAAATCTTGAACCCATGGATTCTGTGGGTTACCCGCCTCCAGGTACAAGTTGCTATCGGTAGCGACAAACCAAACGTGTGTACGCCGCAGGGCTGCAGATGAGGTCTTAGTCTCCACTGTCACCACATCGCTCGCCTCCAGGGCAATCAAAGTAACAATGACAAAGAGCATCGCAATCACTACCAACAACGCCATGGTCTTTTTCAAAGTCTGTGCCTTCTAGTCGAGTTCGGGGTCTGCTTCGAGGTTCTTGTCAACGAACAGACCTGGCACCCCCAAAGCGGTGGCGATATCGCACAACAACTCTCTCTCTGCACCGGTGCTATGACCGTCGGCTCGGGACACCAGACATAAATCTCTCACAATCTGCATGCGTTGCGGCAGGGAGGTTAAAGCGTTGGCTTGTTTGATCCGGTCGTCCACTTCAGACTTCAATTGATCAGTGTCGAGCTTGTCGGAAAACGCTGTTTCACCAAAAAATTCTTCGAACACGGCCACTTCTTCTTCCGAGATGCCACCGCTGGCATCTGCAACGGCAATTGCTGCGGCAAACAATAGGCGACGCATGGCTTCAGCGGTGTCGGTCTTGCCCTCCAGGTAGCTGGGCTCCATCAGACTCATGACCGCTTCCACCGCCATATCCAGCTCGTTGACGCTGATGCCGCCTTTGAACGCGAGTTCGGAGTCGTGAAAAAGTTTGAGCGCTTTTACCCGTAACGGGTTGAATGGGTGGGTCAGGAACCAATCTTCCATGGGCGCACCCTGGCCGGGCTGCCCTTCCTCTAATTGCATCTCATCAACTTGCTCGAGGAACTCCGCTACCGAGAAATTGGCATAGCGGCCGCTTAATCCGCTCGCCAACTTGAACAGTGCGTGGGCAACCGATTCCAGATCATTCGAACAATAAGCACCGGCCCGGTCTGCAGATATCTCTGCATAACGTGACCAGCCGGTCAGGGTCAGCGCCAACCTTGGATTAGGGCGATTTTTACCCCCCATAATGTAACCGATGGGGATGTCATGATGATTGAACAGGTGGTGGCCCAGTTCGTGACCCATGACGAAGCGGATTTCGGATTCGCTGAAGGCTTCCAGAATGGCCGAGCTGAACATGATGAACAACCGCCCGGACTCCGGGCTTACGCAGGCCGCGTTGTAGCTGGGGCTGGGGAAAACATAAATTTCCAACGGGATCTCTAAGGCCAGCTTCTCCCGACATTCGTCGGCGGTGTGGTGCAGCGCTTTGGCCATCGTGGGACTTAGTCTCACAGACGTAGAGAGCAGATGGCGGCGGATGCCTAAATTGCCCTTCTCTTTGCGTTTGGCGATTTGTTTGTTGAGCCGTTTGACGTCACGGTCTTGCAGCAACTGCTGGAACAATTCGGCATCGTGCTGGCTGCGTAGTTTTTGCGGGTCCATATTTATTGCCTGTGCTGGCCGAACACAACCTCATAGTGTTCGACCTCCGGAAATGGCTCGTAGTAGTGGTGTAACAGCGCCTTCCAGTTTTGATATTCACCCGACTCGCGAAAACCCACGGTATGGTCTTCAAGTTGACGCCAATTGACCAGCAGAAGATAGCGTGAAGGCTTCTCCATGCACCGCTGGAGCTGATGACTGATATATCCGGGCATGGACGCGATGATCTTCTGTGCGGCCTCGAAATCTGTTTGAAACTTAGACTCCTGTCCGGCGATCACATCCAATATCGCGACTTCCAATATCATGGCAATACCTCTTTCAACCCTACCTTTTTCAGCTCATGGCTTTCATGAACGTGCCGAGGTCGAAATAGTCGCGCCACTCTTTGATTTTCCCATCCTGCATTTCGAATACGCCGACACAGGGCAGATCGACATTGCCAGCGGTTGTCTTGGTGCGGTCCAGACGTTCACAGATCACAACATTTCCTGCCTCGGCGATGTTGAGAATATCCCATTGGGTTTCTGTCCAATTGGCGAGGAAGTTGGCGATGAAGTCTTGCACTGCCTCGCGACCCTTTACCGGTTGCGTCGGCATGTTGTAGTAGCAACCGTCTTCGGTGAAGTAGGACGCCAACTCTTCGGGGTTCAGATTGCTCCAGGCCTGAACGAACTCGGTAATGATCTCTGTATTACTTGGCATATTAATCCTTTAGTTTGTTTGACTGATAATTTGGCCTTCGGTGCCGTTGCTCGCAGGCACCAAGCGGATGATTTGTCCGCCGGAAGTATGTTCAAGCAGTAAATATATATTGCCGTCTGGTCCGGTTTCAATGTCACGGATGCGGGCCAGGTTGTTCAACAAGGTCTCCTGGTGTATGACTTTGTTGTCTTCCACCACCATGCGATAAAGTTCGGTGGCCTTGAGTGTGCCAACAACAAGGTTGTGTTGCCAGCCAGGAAAGGAACTACCTTCATAGAAGATGAAGCTCGAGACGGACGGTGAGGGGGTCAGATCGACCACCGGCTGTTGTATATCTTCGAGGTCAAATTCTATGCCGAGTTCTATGCCGTACTCCACCGGCGTACCGTCATAATTAACGCCTTCGGAATAAAGGGGCCAGCCGAAGTTCTTGCCGGGCAGCAACAAATTAACCTCGTCGCCGCCGCGAGGTCCCATTTCAGTACCCCAGAGTTGACCCGTGAGCCGATTAAATTCTAATCCCTGAGGGCTTCGATGGCCGTAGGTCCAGATGGACTTCATGGCGCCAGGCGTATTGAAAAATGGGTTGTCCTCCGGCATTGACCCATCATCGTGGACCCGGTGTATTTTCCCGTACGGTAGGCTCAGGTCTTGAATTCCATGATAATTCGAGGGTCCTTTCATTCCGATACTCAAAAATACTGCACCTTCACCATCAAATGCTATACGTCCGCCGGCAGCTATGTCCGGCGTTGAGGTATAGGTTTCAGGCTCAGCCTTCCAGATAATCTCCTCATCGACCCAGGCCCCGTCCTTGATATGCCCACGTACCAGCGTGTTCATTGTTACCGGTAGCAGTGAACCGGAATTACATTCTTCGCAACGGTCACCGTAGTGAAGATAGATCCAACCGTTATCTGTGTAATCCGGATGTAAGGCCACATCCATCAGCCAACCGAGACCCATCTCTAGCGAGGCAAACTCGATGCCGTCGTCGTAGGCTTGAGGTGTACCTGTTATTAATTCGGAGGGTTTACCATCGGCCGATATAATGCGCAGGCCTTTGGTTTTTTCGCTCACCAGAATGCGTCCGTCAGGCAAAGGTGCAATTGAGTAAGGCAGGGCATGCAATTCAGTGGTGACAATTTCAATGCGGAAGTCGTGCTCTTCACTGCTGATGATGTGTTCAGGGATAGCTAGCTGCTTGTCGACTTTGAAGTCGAAGAAACTACGATCGGCGCGGCGCTCAGCAACGTATATGGCTAGACTCTGCACCAATCCGTCATCAAGATTTGCGGACCAGCGTGGCATGCCGCGTTGTGGGAACCCATTGGCGATGCTCTGCTTTATCTGCGCAACAGAATCGCCATGACTGAGCTCGACGCCCAACAGTGCTGGTCAGATATCAGTACCCAGCATATCCTCACCGTGGCAACTTCCGCAGTTTTCATTGAACTGCGCGATAAATGGGTCCGTGGTTATCGCGTTGAAAGTGAAGGCGACGCCTAGGCCAAGAACAACAAAGACTGTGGCGGTTATCCACAAAGCGTTTCGTTTACCAGACATTCAGAGCACCTCCGAAAGCTTTTATACCCTATTCGTAATTCACTGGGTACGCCTGAGGCGAAACATTCTCCAAATCGCCAGCGCGAACAACAAAGGAAAAACAATCGCAGACCTGGATATCCAACTGGCGGATTGATGTGAGCCGTAAACTGTATCGATAATGATGAAACCCGCCACTAGATCGATGCAGAACATCAGCGGCATTATCTGTAACAAACGTACAACAGTTGCGAACTTAGTGCGGCTGATATCTTTTGTAAAAAACACAATGACCAGCCAGGCAAAGATGATGGTGGCAAGGTGAAAGAGATTAGATATGTGCAGCATTGCGTTGGTGTGACCACGCTCTGGTTGGCAGGCACAGTATGAGGGGGTAGACCCAGGGACACATCGAAATGTCGTCCCTGGTCTGCCTCAGACCTTCGTCACGCGAAGATCTAAGACTTGTCGGCAAAGATAAAATCTATGCCGATTGCAGATTTCCAGCTGCAGATTTGCCACGTTCAGATACAACGTCGTAGCTGACGCGCTGGCCTTCGACAAGTCCAGTTAGCTCAGACTTCTCAACAGCACTGATGTGTACAAATACGTCATCTCCACCATCTTCTGGTTGGATGAATCCAAATCCCTTAGTAGGGTTAAACCATTTTACGGTTCCTGTAGCCATATTCGGCCTCCAATTAGTTTCCGCACGCAAATCGGGTGCGGCAAGCGAACAATCGTAGTATTGCGGATGATTTGGAACGAATACCCAGATTACGGGCAGATCGCTTAAAGGCAGTCCGAATGTAGATCGCGGCGGCACCCTACTTTGACCGGCAGCAAAATGCAAATGCACTGGTTGCTGCAAAGTAGGAATATTCACGCAAATTCGCCCAAAAATTCCATCCATCAACGATATTTCACTAGGTAGAATCCCTGATAACGGTGTTTCGGCGGGGTTTGTATGGTTAGCGCACTTAAATGAGGCAGGAAGTAGTGATGTTAGAGATAGTTTTGAATGTGAGCCTGGTGACCGCAGTTACTGTAGTAGCGACCTTGGGGATAACGCTTCTCGGTATCGCGATCGGTAAAATCAAAGTTTAAACCTGTCCTGATCAGCCCGCCCTGCCTTAGTCAGTACGCAGTGAAACACCTTGCGGGCGCCAGGTCTGGGGATTGCCAGAGATCCCGAAACCCATGACTTCGATCCACTCGGGTACGATCTTAATAAGCAGGTAGTCGTCGGGATATTGCGGCCAGAAAGCATTTCGCGCCGCGACTTCATAGATTTTGATCAACTCTTTGGTGGCCAGATCATCGTGTAAGGTTGCCCGCCCCATCACCGAAACGTAGGCGGATTTTGCATCGATGTTGAAATACAGACTGACCCGCTCGCTCTGCTTGATCTGTTGCACTTTGCGAGTACCTGGCCGCGTTGCAATCCAAATAATCATATCTTCGTCTGGGATCGATGCGGTCACCGTACGCACCCGGGGCTGGCCGGACTCGTCTGTGGTGATTAGCGCACAGTCTGGGTCCTCGGCGATGATCGCACGTGCGGCAGCGAGGATGGTCGCGTCATCGTCTATCTGATAGACCGTGGTTTGCGCGTGCACACTACAGGCGCTAAGCAAGACCCAAAAGATGCCGAGGGTGATAGCGCCGCGCGTGAAAGGGTCTTTTAACATTCGCCCTGGCGCACGCCGGTTATTGCCGTATTCATTTCCATCTTCATACCGTTTGCTTCTATCGACATCTGATTGTTGATCTCAAAGCTGGTGTTCGTGTAAGTACCGTTGCCGATAATGGACGCTTTACCGCCCTGGTCTATTGAGCATTGCAACTCCATGTGAATGACGCCGCCGCCCACCTCGTAGTTAACCACTTCACATTCCTGGCCGGGTTGCTGGCGCATCCAGGCCTGCGGGTCCTCCAAAAACTGATTTTCGGTGATGCACTCGCTGGAATCATGACTGCTGGAGATGGGCAATTGTTGCGATGATACCTTGGCGGTAATTTTGTACATGCCGGGTGTTGGTAGATCGGCCGCGAGTATTACAGCGCTTGTCATTGCGAGCGCACAGGCTAGTAGAATTTTCATGGCATCTCCTGGTTGGATAAATCCGATTCTAAACACGGGCTTTAGTCTTTGCCACAGCCGCTCAGATCTTGATGAAGTAGCAGGCAAGAAGCAGCGCAAGCCCGCACAGTAAAAGATAGGTGGTGCTGGATACGAAATAGGGTAGGGACATCAGCGCCAATCCACAGAAAAACGGTACCGGGGACTTCTGCTTGCGCCCGTATATGAAACAGCCGAAACCGACGGCACCGAAAATCATGCCCCAGACAAGCCAGGACTCATTCACGAGTCACTCTGCTGAGAGGCGGTGAGGAGCCCAAGCCAGTGATATTCCACATCGGGCATGCATTCAGGTGCGGGACTCGTGCCATATTTTACTGCCTTGAAGCCAAGTTTTTCATAAAAACATCGAGCGCGCTTATTTGCCTGGTGCGTATGCAGTTGCAATCCGTGTGGCATGATCTGCATCGCGTGTTGGATGAGGGTAGTACCGACACCCAGGCCCTGGAATTGTGGATCAGTATAAAGCCGGTCGATGTAGGCATTCTGCATGGCGATGAATCCTCGTATATCCTCACTACGTGTTTCTACCCAGATCGCGCAGTTTGCCACGATCACGTCATGGAAAATTATTGCCGCCTGCTCACTGTTGAGCGCTTGAAAATCTGCTAGATAAGTATATTCCTGGCGGCCGGATTCATACCAGATGCTCGCTACCCGTGGTCCATCCTCAGGCTGAAATTTCCTGATCATTGCGTTGGATTACACACACAAAGTCGCGCCGTCGTTCTAAAATTGTGCCGTGCATTTAATCTCGATCTTCAGGTCCGGTTCGACCAGAGCGACAATCTGCACCAGGGTCTGAGACACTTCTGGCGTGCCACCGTATGCATTTGCCCTGGCAGTGAATACCGCTTCGACATTTGCCATCACCTCAGCGACATCCGTGACATACATCGTTTCATCGACGATGTTGTCCATACTGGCGCCGAACTCTGCCAGAACGCTTTTGATGTTCGCGTAGGCAAGCTCCGCCTGCTCGACAATGTCCTTGCCGGCCTTGTGATTGGCGTTAGTGCCAACCTGTCCGGAAAGGTGCAGCATATTGCCAACGCGCGCACCTTGCGCGATGAAATCTTTGTAGGGCCGGAGCGAAATGATTGTTTTTCCAGTGACATCGGACGTCCTCATCTTTTTTGTCAGGTTATGGGTGCAGTCGCAGAAACAAATTTGTCATTAACCTAGTTCACAAAATCAGAATTGAATCGCGTATGACCAAACCGAAGCCACCATGATTCAATACCTTTGCGAGTCAACCAGAATTTCATAATCTGCTCCAACTCGAACAGGTCACCCGGCGTAAGTCTATCTACCCGATATTGATAGAAGGAGGCAGCGAAGTACCAGAAGGCATTGAGATTAAGGTTTGAAAAGCGGACGGTTTCTTCGGCATTCAGCACTTCGGGGTCTTTGCTGCCGCGATCCCAGAGATCATAAAGCTCTGGGTGAAGTATGAAATCACGATTGAACTCAGTCATGAATCTAGTGGTGTTAAGTTTTGCCTCGACTGCAGAAGCGACAGAATTACTTTTCAACTGTGTAGCCAGATAGACCAGAGAAACAATTACTCCAAGTGCACCCAGTGTCTCTCCAATAGCCCCAATCGCGTCCCAGTTCATCTTTGCCCCCCAACGTTCACCCGGGCATACAATGCCACACAAGCAACCGCGATGAGCAGACCGAGGAATTCGCGGGCTGATTCTACGTAGGGCTTTTCCGCCATCATTTGTCCACCAATAGCTGAGTAGTCTCCTGACGTAAGGCAGTCGAGAAAACCGGACCAGGATATCAGTAATCCTGCGATCACCATGCCAAACGCAATCTTGGGTATCGTGGTCAGTGTCGCTGGATTCCTGCGGTCAAAGTGTAGCGCATGGCTTCTTCAACACTCAACGTCGATTCAACCACTCGAGACTCGGGCACCAACAGCGTATAGCCACCAACCATATAGCTCATCGGCAAGTATACAGTGACCAGATCACTACCGAGGGCGTCGAGAAAATCCGGTGATCGATCGGTAACAAAGCCGATCAAATGTGCATCGTTGCCGATATCTACCGTGACGACTGTCGATGAACGGTCATCAACACCCGAAGAAAAGAATCCCAGAAAATCACTGATGGCGTGATAAATGGTTTTAACCAGCGGGATGCGTTCAATGAGGCGCTCGGACCAGTCGAATAACTGGCGTAACAAGAATACCTGCACCAAGATACCCGCAGCGAAGACCACGGCGATTCCCAACACCACACCTAGACCCGGTAGATACATGTCTTCGGGGAAAAACCAGAGAAAAACAACACGCAGCAATGTCTCCGTACCATTGGCTAACCACACCAACAACCAAATAGTCAGTACGACAGGTACCACCACACCCAGGCCACGAACGAAGGTCTTCGCGATAGATCGCATAGCCAACTCCAAACTTGTTTGCGCAGCAGTGTACAGACAATAGACTAGGTACCATGCGTTTCTTGATGTTCGCGATTGCAGTGCTGCTGGTCATTCCAGCTGCTGTCCAGGCTGTTGAGCAATGTACAGCGGGACACGGGTTGAGCCCGAGAGAACTTGGGTTGCTGGAATTCCCTGACTATCGCAAACAAGTAAAAAAACAGACGCTTGGTGACGCAGCCCTTCGGCTTCGCGCAGTTCGATTCTTCCGTCAGAATGTTTTCCCTGACCGCAATCACTGGCTCGCCCGCCAGGCCAATCGTTTTAATATCGTGACCAAGGAAGCAGCACTGAAGACTGCTTTTCCCATCGCGATTGGCGAGACGGTTAACGAAACGCAGCGCCAGGAAGCCGAACGCGTATTACGTGAGAAGGCCTATCTATACGACGCCCTGGTGCTAGTGCGCCGGGTCTGTGGGGCCGAGGTTGATCTCGACGTGGTGGTTCGAGACGTTTGGACACTCACCCCGAGAATTGGATTTAGCCGCTCCGGCGGAGACAACGAAACCAACCTGGGATTATCAGACGTTAATTTTCTCGGTTCAGGTAAAAGCTTGAGTCTGGAGTATTTCGATGATCGCAATCGGACCGGCACCTCCATCGAATACGATGATCCAAATTTGTTTGGTACGCGATGGACCGGTAGCCTCATTGCTTCCGACAACGATGATGGTGAGCGCTATGGTCTGGCACTTGTACATCCGTTTTTTGCATTAGACACACCTTTCGCTGCAGGCTTTTCAGCAAACCACTTTGTGCGCAACCAGGATCTGGATTTTCTAGGTAAGGAAGCATTCGAGATCGATGCAGATACGGATGTAGCGAATGTGTTCGTGGCCGCATCTAAAGGGCGTCGCAACGGCTGGGTAAATCGCTACTTCTTAGGTGCCCGGTACCTCGACGAAAACTTTGTTTTCCCGAGTAATTTTCCGGGCGTGCAGAATGATTCGCGAACCTTTGCTTACCCTTATGTTGGCTGGCAGCTGCTGCAAGATCGATATGTTGAACGTGCGGACGTTGACCGCGTCGGCGTGACAGAAGACCTCAAGCTCGGTTGGTCGAGCTATGCTGAGGTGGGTTGGTCCACTGATGGCTTTGGCGGTAAAGGCGACTATCTCTTATCCCGTGCGTCGGTTGCTTATCGGCGCTATGTTGGCGAGGACCATCTACTCGGTTTCAGTGCCCGAATCACTGGTCGGTATGACTTGGATCGTCACAGATCAGAAGACGTGCAGTTTGTATCTCGGCTAACGTACCTCTGGAGGCAGGCCCCCAGGTGGCAATTGCTCACGAGTGCCGCCTACAATCAGACACATAATCTGCCTGAGGATAAGCAGCTGACACTCGGTGGTGACAATGGCCTGCGAGGCTATCCAAGCCGCTATCAGATTGGAGATCGCAGTTATCTGGTGACATTGGAAGAGCGTTACTATTCCAATGCGTATCCGTTCGGTTTGTTCCGCGTGGGATATGCCGTTTTCGTTGATGTCGGCCGTGCTTGGTACGAGGACGAACCCCCGGCCTGGGTACCGCCCGGAAGTGGTGATCATTTCGATACGCTCACCAACGTCGGCGTTGGGCTGCGCCTCGAATCGATCCGCACGCGTCGCGACCGCGTGATTCATATCGATATCGCCAAACCCTTGGTAGATGGGCCGTTTATCGACAGCTATGAATTCACCATCAGCGCAAAGCAAACTTTCTAGCGCGGTGACAATTCGTAGCGCACGTGGAAGCCACTGTGACGCCATAATATCCATGTTAACAATGGAAAAGCCGTTAGCGCGGAGGCGAAATTCCATTCTGAGATATTCTGCAGGAAGTCGTCGTCAGTGAAGAAATTGGCCAGTATGCCGAATGCCAGACCGCCGAAGAACATGAAGATGGCAAGCCGAAACTTCCACGAGACGAATCGGGAGCTGACATTACTGGCAAGAATACGTTTAGCGAATAACAACTGCGCCAGATAAGTAAATCCGAAATACACTACCGTGCCGTACCTGCGCATGTTGCGGTACGCCTCACCGTCAGAGCCAAGAAAGGTAACGTACAGCACCAGGAATGTGGTGCCGATGAGGCCCAGACCCAATATGACGCGGTCAACCCGGGCAGGTTCGGCTATCAGACCCAACCAGCGGTAACAAAGAACCCAATACACAAAGGTGAAGCCTGCGGCAGGCAACATGGTCGCTTTAAATATGAAGAACCCCCAGCCGTGACGGCCACTCGCGCTGATGCTCTCGCATCCGGTGAGATGCGGTATGCACCAATCGACATAACCACCCATCGCGGATAGCACATAAGCGGCGATAGATCCGATCCAGGCGAGCGCCCAGGAGGCTATGGCAACATTACGCAGATCGAGCATGGATCAGGCTAACTTTTCGTTCTCATCGAGAATGTCGTTTATGTGTTTTACAAAACCCCCCTGATACTCTGGCGTATCAACCCCAAGGTGGGTTACAGCTAAACCGGCAAGGTGAGGGTGTTTGGCAATGTCCATGAGCGCGGTCCTGGATGCCAGGAACAGGTCCTTTGTTAACTGGGCTTTGGCAACTTTGGTGCTTTGTCGGATCTGCGAGGCGAGATAAACCAGGGTCACCAGGGTGGCAATAGCGGCGATGAATTCTCCTGTGCTACCTAAATCTTGGATGTTCATGATCAGACATTTAGCTCCGTGTTGGTTCGAGATTATTCATCATAGGGCAGATCCTGGGGTTCGCAATTCTGGTAATCAGGTGTGGGGTCGACAAGAAATCGAACAGCAGGAATTTCAACAACATCGTCGATGATGGCTTTGCATATTCGATGCATGCCATCCATGACTCT
>SMVB01402884.1_pt1 | contig 15642 bp, 15 predicted proteins | sample 2456461 | NCBI WGS metagenome assembly SMVB01 (sample SAMN11095934, study PRJNA526329) | marine sediment metagenome | biome: Marine sediment; feature: Surficial sediment; material: Deep marine sediment; isolation source: Hadal surficial sediment | place: Pacific Ocean | collected 2014-05 | depth... | reverse complement strand
CTTCAACATTAATGATTATGAAAAGTTGCACGAATTGTTTGGAGAACTATTACGGGAAACACAGCGTATTAAATCCGAAGGGGATTACGCGGCAGTTGAGGCCCTGGTTGAAGGCTATGGTGTAAAGGTGGATCAGGTGTTACATGCTGAAGTTCTGGAGCGTAACAAGCGATTTACATCGGCGCCCTACAGCGGATTCGTAAACCCTGTGATCGTGCCAAATAGGAATGATGATGGTGCGATCTTGAACTTTAGTATCGAGCAACCCGAAACATTTGAAGAACAAATGCTCTACTATTCTAAGAATTACAACCATTTACCTGTTGATAATTAATAGGTTACTATATAAATTTTAAAAACCTCCTTGAGGATAAAAATAAGGAGGTTTTTTTATAGAAAGAAAAATCTCGCTTATTTCAGTTTTATCAAATCGCCAAAAATGCTACGACCAGTACAATGGACGTTTAGTGTTAATTTTACAGAATTGTTCTTTTGATTAAATTTAAAAGGAATGGGTTATGTTTTGAAACTAAATAAAGAGAGGGGTATTGAAGTTTAGTCCTTTAAATAAAGTTTGACAGCAAATAAGAACAGTACAAAAACGATAAAACCAACCAAGATCCAAATGCTACCTTTAAATTGCTTTTCGTGCAATTTTTTATCCTTGCGATAACTTATTATCATTATAATTATAAAAGCTATCAAAGAGCAAATAGCAAAAATGATCTGACCGGTGGATAGCATAAATTGTGTAGTTTTACGATTGTAAAAATACAATACTAATTTAAAAGATACCCGCCTTCACGGGCATTAGATATGAAGAATAAAATAGCCGCCGTATATCAATTCCACAAAGCCTTCGGATTGGGTATCATGGAAACCCCAACTGCGAATGTAGGAACGGAAAGAAACAGGTTGCGATTCAACCTGATGAAAGAAGAGAATGAAGAATACTTCGAAGCTGCTCAAAATAATGATTTGGTTGAAGTGGCTGACGCTCTGGGAGATATGCTCTATATTTTATGTGGGACTATCATAGAACATGGTATGCAGGATAAGATCGAAGAAGTTTTCAACGAGATCCAGCGCAGTAATATGAGTAAGCTGGGAGCAGACGGCAAGCCCATTTTTAGAGAGGACGGTAAAGTATTAAAAGGACCTGACTATTTCAAGCCGAATATCCGGGCTATATTGGAAAGAGAATAAATTCAAAGTGAAAAATTCCTCAAGAGTATCCTTATAAGATTTTGAGTTGATGAGTTGACGAAGCGATGTAATTTTCACTAATCACTAATCACTAACTCATTAACAGGGTATCTCCATCCAAAGGGATCCTCAGCTAAATTGTGCTGTATATCCATCAATTCTTTTTTGAATCGAGAGGCAAAACCATTATTTATTTCGGGAAGTTCGTAGATGATATCTTTATAACTAAAAGCGCTTACAGGACTTATTACTGCAGCTGTACCCGCGCCAAAAATTTCTTTCAGGGAACCATCTTTGGAGGCGGTAATGAGTTCATCCACGGTTAGACGACGTACATCCACAGTAATATGGTCTCGTTCGGCAAGTGCTATCACACTTTTTCTTGTTATCCCATCAAGGATACGGTCACTTGTAGGAGCCGTGATAAGTGTATCATCGATTCGGAAAAATACATTCATCGTACCTGCTTCTTCCAAATATTTGTGTTCGTTCGCATCGGTCCAAATTACTTGCTGGAACCCTTTTTCTTTAGCAAGGTTGGTTGGGTAAAACTGTGCTCCGTAATTCCCGGCCGCTTTAGCAAATCCAACTCCGCCATCGGCAGCGCGACTGTATTTTTCGGCGATCACTACCTTCACATCACCTGTATAATAGGCCTGTGCAGGTGAGAGTATGATCATAAATTTGTATTCATTTGAAGAGGACGCAGATACCCCGTTTTGGGTGGCGATCACAAAGGGACGGATATAAAGAGAGTTTCCTAAACCCGGTCGAATCCAGGCATTGTCCAGGGTTAATAATTGGTGCAGGGCACCAAAAAATAGATCCTCAGGAAACTCCGGAATCGCCATTCGGCGTGACGATCTATTGATACGTATAAAATTTTCCTGGGGGCGGAACAAAAATACATCCCCCGCATCATCTTTATAAGCTTTCATTCCTTCAAAAACGGCCTGCCCATAATGGAAGACTTTGGCCGAAGGATAAATATTCAAAGGGCCATATGGCCTAATAGTAGGGTTTTGCCATTCTCCGTTTTTATAGTCACATTCAAACATGTGGTCGGTAAATGTATTTCCAAAAACAAGGGAATCGAAATCAACTTGGGTAATTTTGGATTCGGGATTTTTATGTACAGTAATGGCAAGATCTTTTATTAGATTCATAGGCTGAATTTAGTTCTCAAAATTAGGAAAAAATTATACTTTAAAAAAATGTAAATTATTCATAATATCGCAGTATATTAAATGTTTATCAAAAAATCAACGAAATTGTGAAATTTATCGCCCTTTTATTTACCCTTAGTCTGCTGGTTTTAAGTTGTAATGAAACAAAAGAAAAACAAGCAAGTACCTCCGATGTAGTTGAGGAGACTCAGGAAATCGCGATGAATTACCAAAGCTTTGGTGAAAAAATATCTGATGAAAATATCATCACACCAGATCAAATGATGGCGAAATACAAGGTCATGAAAGAAGGTGATACAACAAACGTCAAATTTAAGGCAAAAGTGAACAGTGTTTGTCAAAAAATGGGTTGCTGGATGCGCCTCGATATGGGTGAAATGGAGTCTCTGGTAAAATTCAGGGATTATGGATTTTTTATGCCGAAGGACATCGCAGGTCAGGAAGTGATAGTGCAGGGAAAAGCATTTGTTGAGCTTACCAGCATTGAAGATTTGAAACATAGAGCCGAAGATGCCGGAAAGTCTCAAAAGGAAATTGACGCTATTACAGACACCGAATTTTCTTATTCTTTTATTTCCGAAGGCGTATTGCTAGTAGAAAACCCGTAAAAAAAATGAAACGTGAATTCCTCACCACCAAAGATGGATCGGTGACGATTCACTTACCCGATTGGAACGAACAATACCATTCCAAACACGGTGCTATTATTGAGGCGAAGCACGTTTTTATAGAAAATGGGTTTCGGTATTTGATTTCTTCTGAAAAGAATCGATCGGATAGTATTGCGATTCTCGAAATAGGCTTCGGTACCGGCTTAAATGCTTTTTTAACCTCTTTGAATGCTGAAAAGAACGGAGTTAAAATACATTATACAGGTGTAGATGCCTATCCTGTGATTGCTTCGGAAATCGCACAACTCAATTATCCGGAGCTATTAGCTGTTTCTTCCGAAGTTTTTGAAAAATTACATCAAACCCCGTGGGATTCGCCGGAGGTCATTTCCGAATTTTTTACACTAACCAAACGAAAACAACTCTTTTCTGATATTAAAGATAAAGAGAAGTATCATCTTATTTATTTCGATGCCTTTGGAGCCAGGGTTCAACCTGAACTCTGGACCGAATCCATTTTTAAAGCCATGTACGAAGCGTTAAAGTCAGAAGGTATTTTGGTTACTTATTCCGCCAAAGGAAGCGTACGCAGAGCCATGCAAGCTGTTGGTTTTACGATAGAACGCCTTCCCGGTCCGCCTGGCAAGCGTCATATGCTGAGGGCAGCTAAAATGTAAATTCGTTTAATCGTTCAATCGTATATCTGTTAATTACATCTTCGGTCTTCATGCTTTCCGCCTACATTCCCCTTCTACATTTCCCGCCTATATTTTATTTCGGACGGGCAAGTATTTCGGACGGGCAGGCACTTCGGACGGGCAGGCACTTCGGACGGACAAGCACTTTTAACTATTCACTATTCACTATTCACCCATCGCCCAAAATACATTATTCAGCAAACAACCCTAATATTGCGTTAATCTGTATTGTCGGAGATCATTGAAGTATTAATTTTGTATAAAATTGATATGCGATGAAGATCTTAATTGCCGGTGCGACCGGGTTTGTTGGTAAAGAATTGGTTCGTCAATGCCACGAAGCAGAGATCTCTGTTCATTATTTAACTACGAGCAAGCGTAAAATTGAACAACAAGAGCACTACCGAGGATTCTATTGGAACCCTGCGCAGAACGAATTGGATGCTGCTGCCTTTGAAGGGATCACAGCTATCGTAAATCTGGCAGGCTCAACGGTAGCCAAACGTTGGACCCCATCGTACAAAAAGACAATTTTGGAGAGCCGAATTAAGGCGACTCAAATTTTATTGCAAACATTACAAAAAACAAAACACGAGGTTACTCAATACATTTCGGCTAGTGGAATTAGTATTTATCCATCCTCTACACAGCATTTATACACAGAAGAGGATTCGCAAATGAGCGATTCATTTCTGGCGAAAGTAACCCTGGAGTGGGAAGCCGAGGCCGATCGATTTGAGGCGTTGAATATAAAGGTGGCTAAAGTACGTACCGGAATTGTTTTAGGGAGAGAAGAAGGAGCCCTGCCAAAAATAGCAAAACCCATCAAAATGGGTGTCGGAGCCCTGTTGGGTAGCGGAGATCAATGGCAATCATGGATTCATCTAAAAGACATAGCCGGGATCTATCTGTTGCTTTTGACAAATCAATGTTCTGGGGTGTTCAATGGTGTGGGTCCAAGTCCTGTAATCCATAAAAAAATGACACAAATTATTGCTGCTCACTTTCATAAAAGATTGTGGTTGCCAAAAATTCCAGGGTTTATGGTAAAATTATTGCTGGGAGAAATGGGAACGCTAGTGCTGGAAAGCCAGTTGGTGAGCGCCCAAAAGATCATAGAAGAGGGCTATCATTTTCGGTATGTAAATTTGGAAAAAGCCATAGAGGATCTATTGTAAAAAGAGGTCAATTGTCTACACGCATTAATTTCTAAGAACATACAATTTGCGATATCTGATCGATTGCTAATCACCCTGATGCTTAAAAACAACATGAATATAATAACAATTTTATTTAAAATTTAGTAGTGACATTTTGACATTTTACAAGAAATGGCAGTACTTTTGCTCACTTCAGTAAAAATAAAAAATAGACTCATCGATGAGCAAAAAAAATAAGAACCAAGAGCCCATGCCTCAAGAGGAAGTGATTACACAAGAGAAGAAAGCTTCAAAAAAGGGTGGTAAAAAGGAGAAAAAGGATCCTTTGGTTGAATTACAACTGAAACTGGATACTGAAAAAGATAAGTACTTGCGCCTTTTTGCTGAATTTGAAAACTACAAACGTCGCACAGGAAAAGAGCGAGTTGAGTTTTTTAAAACGGCCAACGAGGACGTGATGCTGTCCTTGCTTCCCGTATTGGATGATTTTGATCGTGCTTTAAAGGAAATTGACAAATCCGATGATACCAATCTAAAAGGCATCCAACTTATCAGTAGTAAGCTTGATGAGACTTTGAAACAAAAGGGCTTGGAAGCTATAGAGACCAAACCGGGGGATGCGTTTAACGCCGATATTCATGAAGCTATTACACAGATACCGGCTCCCAGTAACAAATTGAAAGGAAAGATCATCGACGTCATAGAAAAGGGATACACCCTCGGTGATAAAATAATTCGCTACCCAAAGGTGGTGATAGGAAAATAGTATGAAGGAAGATTTTTATGACATTTTAGGTATTTCTAAAAATGCGACAGCCGCCGAAATAAAAAAAGCGTATCGTAAAAAGGCGATTGAGTTTCACCCCGATAAAAACCCCGGGGACGAAAAGGCCGAGGCGATGTTTAAAAAAGCGGCCGAGGCCTATGAAGTTTTGAGTGACCCTGACAAGAAATCACGTTATGACCAATTTGGACATCAGGCCTTTGATGGTGGCGGTTTTGGAGGTGGCGGTATGAATATGGAAGATATATTTAGTCAGTTTGGAGATATCTTTGGTGGCGCATTTGGTGGTTTTGGCGGATTCGCTGGAGGACAACGTAGAATGAGGGGAAGTAACTTACGAATCCGAGTAAAACTGAGCCTTGAGGAAATAGCCAATGGTGTTGAGAAAAAGATCAAAGTAAAACGAAAGAAAGTAGCCAGCGGGACTACTTATAAAACCTGTAGCAGCTGTAACGGACATGGGCAGGTAACCAAAATTCAAAATACCATTTTAGGGCGTATTCAAACTGCAGCCACCTGTGGCAATTGTAAAGGCTCCGGTCAGGTTATTGATAAAACCCCGGCGGAAGCAGATATGTATGGGATGGTCTCAATTGAGGAAACCGTATCCATAAAAATACCTGCCGGTGTGGTTGATGGGATGCAATTAAAGGTTTCGGGAAAAGGTAATGACGCGCCGGGTAATGGAATTACAGGCGACCTTCTTGTCGCTATTGAAGAGCTTCCACATCCTTATTTGCAGCGTGATGGAGATAACTTGCATTACGACTTATACGTGAGTATTTCTGAGGCCGTTTTGGGGTCTTCCAAAGAGATTGAAACCGTATCGGGAAAGGTACGGATAAAGATAGAAGCCGGTGCTCAAAGTGGAAAGATACTTCGATTAAGAAACAAAGGTATTCCAAGAATAAATGGTTATGGAACAGGAGATTTATTGGTTCATGTAAATGTTTGGACACCCAAAACATTGACGAAAGAACAAAAGGATTTCTTCGAGCGAATGAAGGGCGACGAACACTTCGAACCCAGGCCGGAAAAGGAGGATAAATCGTTTTTTGAGAAAGTAAAAGATATGTTTTCTTAAAAAAGCAACTTTTAATTTATTTTACTTATATTTGAAAGTCGCTAATCTTAAAAGCGATAATTTTTCTTTTTCATAGCAATTTTTTTCCCACCCTTTGATTAATCTGAGGGTGGGTTTTGTTCTTTAGGGCTGCTTTTGTATATGTTGTTCGCTTGGTAATTTTAGTCCGCGGACTTCCATATTATCATGAGTTAAGATGTAACAATTAAGCAAACATAAACACAAACACTTATATCAATAATAAGCTTTCGATTCCTCGTAAGGATTAAATATATTTACAGCATACTTTTAATTTATGGACAACATGCTAGTTGCAAATAACATTTCAAAAACCTTTGGTGAATTTGTCGCGTTGAATGACGTGTCGATCGAAGTGCCTAAAGGGAGTATATTCGGATTACTTGGGCCTAATGGCGCAGGGAAGACCACTTTAATCAGGATCTTCAATCAAATAACAATGCCCGATACGGGTACTGTGTTTTTAGATGGCGAAGCCCTGCGGCCACATCACATTCAAGATATTGGGTACTTGCCGGAAGAAAGAGGTTTGTACAAAACCATGAAAGTGGGAGAGCAGGTGATGTATTTGGCACAATTAAAGGGACTTTCAAAGACCGAAGCTAAAAAACGGCTGAAGAACTGGTTTGAGCGCCTGGAAATTGGAGACTGGTGGCACAAGAAGATTCAGGAATTGTCCAAAGGGATGGCACAGAAAATCCAATTCGTGGTAACCGTAATTCATCAACCGAAGCTTCTTATTTTTGATGAACCTTTCAGTGGGTTCGATCCTATCAATGTCAATCTTATCAAAGATGAAATATTGAAATTAAGGGATGATGGTGCAACGGTTATTTTTTCCACTCACCGTATGGATTCCGTCGAGGAAATGTGTGATCATATTGCACTCCTTCATGAGGCTAACAAAATTCTGGACGGCAAGTTGATCGATATAAAAAAGCAGTATAAATCCAACACCTATGAAATTGGGTTGATAACCGATAATAAAGAAGCGGTATCGAATGCATTGAGAGAGAGATTTGAGCTTAGTTCTGCCGATTTTAAGACCATTAATGATGAACTTCAGTATAAGGTAAAAATCCCAAAAGGAGGTTCATCGAACGAATTGGTGAACTACCTCAGTAATTTAGGGCAGATCACACATTTTGTGGAAGTGGTGCCATCTGCCAATGATATTTTTATTAAAACCGTTCAAAACAACTAAAATTTCTGAGAAATGAACCATCTTTCCCTTATTATCCGGCGCGAATATCTTACCAAAGTCAGGAATAAGTCCTTTATCATAATGACGTTTTTAAGTCCGTTGATCATGGTAGGGCTCATTAGTTTGGTAGCCTATCTATCGCAGTTGAATAACGATACGGTGCGTATTATTTCGGTCTTGGATGAGAGTGGATTGTTTTTGAATCAATTTGAAGATGATAACAACTTAAAATTTCAGATGATCACTGATGTATCTCTGGAAGCTGCTAAAAAAAGCGCGGAAGAAGAAGAGATCTATGGCTTATTATTTATTCCGAAGATCGATAGTATCGCGCAGCTATCGAAGGCTATTACCTTTTATTCAGAAGACTCGCCGTCCCTCTCTATTATGAATGATATTGAACGTAAAATTGAAGTTAAGGCAAATTCATTAAAGTTGAAAGAAGCGGGTTTCGATGCTGATGAGATAAAGAATTTACGGTTGAATATCGATACACAATTGGAAACTTACAGAGGCGAAGAAACATCGAAACTCGGTTCAGGATTGAAACTTATTTTTGGTGGATTCGCGGGATATATGCTGTTCATGTTTATAATTATGTACGGTAATATGATCATGCGCAGTGTGATCGAAGAAAAAACCAGTCGTATTATTGAAGTGATCATTTCTTCAGTAAAACCTATGAAACTCTTGTTGGGTAAGATCATCGGGACTTCGTTGGCGGGGGTCACACAGTTCTTCGCATGGATGATCTTATTGAGCGTGCTTGGTTTTGTAGTGTTCATGATCTTTGGAATCGATCCCTCGGCGATGCAAACTGAGCAAATGAATACGGTGGTGGAAGCCTCAGGAAATAATATGGATAGTTTGGTTGCAGAAGTTTGGACAGAATTCTGGAAATTGCCTATCTACAATCTTATCATAATGTTCCTTCTTTTCTTTATTGGAGGATATCTTTTATATGCCTCGCTATATGCTGCTATTGGCGCGGCTGTTGATAGTGAGACAGATACACAACAGTTTATGCTGCCTATATTGTTGCCATTGATCTTGGCGGTTTATGTGGGCTTTTTCACGGTTATTGAAGACCCGCACGGCACTGTTTCCCAAATCTTTTCCATTATCCCTTTTACTTCGCCGATAGTGATGTTAATGCGCATTCCATTTGGTGTACCCATAGAACAACAAATTCTTTCCTTAGTCATATTATTTGCTACCTTTATAGGGACAGTTTGGTTTGCATCAAAGATATATCGTGTTGGGATCTTGATGTACGGAAAGAAAGCAAGCTACAAGGAAATTATTAAATGGCTTAAATATTAAAAGTGCAAGAAGGCGTTTCAGAAAAAATCACCAAAGTTGTATTAGAAGACATCTGGGGAGCTATTAAAGACATTCTCAACTGGGGTTTTCATATTGGTCAGGGTGAAAATAAGGTCCATATTACCGTTGGATTATTACTGATGGTTGTTTTTGCTTTCGTTGTGACCGATTTTCTACTTAAATGGGTGCGTAAGATCTATACACGCAAATTGGACGAGACCGATACCCGCAAATTTATAAGCTTTTTCAAGTTTATAAAATATATAGTTTACATTATTGTTGTCTTTTCAGTATTGAGCTTCGCAGGAGTTAATATCACTCCTTTTTTAGCAGCATCTGCAGCCCTGTTATTAGGTGTGGGTTTGGCTCTTCAGCAGATATTTCAGGACGTTATTGGTGGATTTTTGATCATGGTCGATAAATCTCTCTTAGTAGGTGATATAATTGAGGTAGATGGTGAAGTGGGTAGAGTGATCGATATAAAAATACGCACAACCAGGGCGATCAAGAGGGATGATAAAATTCTCATCATACCAAACCATAAGTTCATCAACGATTCCTTTTTGAACATTACTCAAAACCATAAGACTACACGGGAATTTGTTTCTGTTGGTGTCAAATATGGCAGTGATACTCAAAAAGTGAAAGAATTGCTTTTGGAGAGCGTTAGCGAGGACAGTCGAATTTTAAAAAAACCTAAACCGTTTGTGCGGTTTGATGATTTTGGAGATTCGGCCTTGATTTTTAACGTAGGTTTCTTCATTTCAGATAGTTTTAGCGATCCTTATATCAAAAGCGATATCCGGTTTAGAATTGACGCACTATTCCGTGAAAACAATATTACGATCCCGTTCCCACAACGCGATGTACATATTTTTCAGGAAAGCTCAATTCAGAATGTAAAGAAGGAAGAATAATTTTATCGCTTTCGTACATTTATTAAGGCCATACATTTTATAATGAGATCAGATTCCGTGATTCGAATCAGAAGAATCTATTCAAAATAAATGATTAAGAACACCTTTTATGTTTGAACCCGAATAAAATTTAAAAATGTCAAAAATATTAATTATAGAAGATGAGGCAGCGATTCGCAGGGTCCTTGTTAAGATCTTATCAGAAGAAAATGATAGCTACGAAGTTACCGAAGCAGAAGATGGGTTAGTGGGGATCGACCTTATAAAAAAGGAAGATTATGACCTTGTACTTTGTGATATTAAAATGCCTAAAATGGACGGTGTGGAAGTGCTGGAAGCCGCTAAAAAGATCAAACCTGAAGTGCCAATCGTAATGATATCGGGACACGGAGATTTGGAAACTGCGGTTAATACGATGCGATTGGGTGCCTTCGATTATATTTCGAAACCCCCCGATTTGAATAGATTGTTGAACACCGTTCGCATAGCTTTGGACCGAAAAGAGTTGGTTGTAGAGAACACCCGTCTAAAGAAGAAAGTTGGAAAAAAGTATGAAATGATAGGGGATTCCAAGGCCATCACCATAATAAAAGAGATGATCGAAAAGGTTGCCCCTACCGATGCAAGGGTGCTTATAACGGGCCCCAATGGTACCGGAAAAGAACTGGTAGCGCACTGGCTGCATCAAAAAAGCAACCGATCCAAAGGACCCATGATAGAAGTGAACTGTGCTGCCATCCCCAGCGAATTGATTGAAAGCGAACTCTTCGGTCATGTTAAAGGGGCTTTTACTTCAGCCATTAAGGACCGCGCGGGTAAATTTGAAGCCGCTAATGGGGGAATTATATTTTTGGATGAAGTAGGAGACATGAGCCTTTCTGCCCAGGCCAAAGTGCTTAGAGCGCTTCAGGAAAACAAGGTGCAGCGCGTAGGTAGCGATAAAGACATAATGGTAGACGTTCGTGTGATCACGGCAACCAACAAAAACCTAAAGAAAGAAATAGCCGAAGGAAGATTTCGCGAAGATCTGTATCACCGTTTGGCGGTTATTTTAATAGAAGTTCCTTCTTTGAACGACCGAAGAGAGGATATTCCAATTCTCATAGATTATTTCGCCAAAAAGATAGCGAACGAGCATGGAACCGCACAAAAACTATTTAAAGCAAAGGCTATCAAATTATTACAGGACTATGATTGGACCGGAAACATTCGTGAACTGCGCAATGTTGTAGAACGATTAATTATCCTCGGGGATAAAGAAGTAAGTGAAAGTGATGTAAAACTATTCGCAACAAAATAAAAAAAAGCTACCGAACGGGTAGCTTTTTTTGTTATGTTATTTCTGCCAATCACAATCATCCAGGGCATTGAGCAGATTGTTTGCCATTTCCCTTGCCTTGGTGACATAGAAAAATTTCGTAGCCTGGAGTGACTCCGATTCCAGCTCTAAGAAGGTACGTTCAAAAGGTTCTTCTGTTAGCGATTTTGTCTCTTCACAACCTATGGTTTTCATAAAACTAAGGATTACGGATTCAAGTTGTTGTAACGAAACTTCTGCGTCTGCCTTGATCATTTTTTGCTCCAAAAGCATGGTTTCCTTCTGTATTCTGAGTTCCTCTTTTAGCTTTTTCTGTCGCTTCATTTGAGCCTCCAACTTTTTTTGCCGTTCCATCAATCTCTTTTGCTGCTCGAGTAACAACTGCTCTTGCTCAATAAGATTATCCTCATTTTCTAAGAAGATAAATTCTGGGTTTTCTGCACTGCAGATATCCAAAGCAATTATGATGGAATGTGCATTCATCTTAGCCCGGTTTACGAATAATCGTGTGGTCTCAAACTTTTCTTTTTGCAGAGCCTTGTTCAAATTTTCCAGGGCTTCATAACTTGCGTTATTGGCCTCGATACAACCACATTTTTCAGTGGAGATCAGAACTTTTTCAATGGCGATCTTAGATCGCTTGGCAAATTGTTTTAAATGTTCAATATTATTCGCTTCCATGGCGGTTTCAGCATGTTGAAACCCATAAGTGGCATCCTGATAGGCGAGATGACATTCGGATGAATTATCCGGAATAAACGAAAGAAAGAAGCTTATAAAAATAGTAATTGTATACATCATATCATTTGGGGCTTGATTAATATGTAGGAAATTTCTTAATAAATGTTCTAAAAACCAAATATTTCGTGCATAAAAACGATAATACCGCTTCTTTTTAACGAAATACACGGTGAAAAACCAATCAAATACATAAAAAATGTGTTTTCGGGGCTATTTTGAACAGAACCTGACTAAAATTGAATCTTAGAATCTTTTCTATCTTTAGCCTCATTATAATGGATAGACGCATGGATCCTATATCTTTTTCGGAATATAAAGTAGAAGAGAAAATAAATATTTCTGAAACCAAAACGTTTGAAGATTTTGGCGCCGGTAAAAGTGCACTTAAAGATGAACTTCGGATTACGAGGGAGAAACTGGGGAAATTACAGGACACTATATATGCTCATGGAAAATACGCGGTTTTGATATGTTTACAGGGTATGGATACCTCGGGAAAGGACAGTTTGATCAGAGAGGTTTTTAAGGATTTCAATGTCCGGGGTGTGATTGTACACAGCTTTAAAATACCGACAGAATTAGAGCGAAAACACGATTATTTATGGCGTCACTATATGGCTTTACCAGAACGCGGAAAATTTGGTATTTTCAATAGAACGCATTACGAAAATGTGCTTGTTACAAGGGTTCATCCTGAATATATTTTGGGTGAATATTTACCGGATGTGAACAATTTGGAAGAGATCAATGATGAGTTTTGGGATAAACGTTTCGAACAAATCCTCAATTTCGAAAAAACCATCGTTCAAAACGGCACGCTTATTTTTAAGTTTTTCCTTAATATTTCCAAGGATGAACAAAAATATCGTTTGATCCGGCGATTGGATAAAAAAGAAAAGAACTGGAAATTCTCCCCGGACGACTTAAAAGAACGAAAACTATGGGACGATTATATGAGATGTTATGAAGATGCCATCAACCGTACTTCAACACCCTTCGCTCCTTGGTATAATATCCCTGCAGATAGTAAACCGGCAGCGCGTTTATTGGTAGCTTCCATTTTACTGAATGAATTAGAAAAATACAAGGACATAAAAGAACCGGAACTCGACTCAGAAGTGAAAGTACGTATCGCCGAATTCAAAGAACAACTCGAACAAGAGTAAAGTTCAAAATTATCCAGGGTTCCAAATCGATTCTCGGATGCAGGATAATTGATCACATAAAAAAAAATTGATGAAAAAAACAGCATTTCTCCTCCTCTTCACCTTTTTGATTACTTCTGAAGGGTTTTCTCAAAAAGTAAACAAGGAAGATTCTCTCACTATCCGTAGAATCTACGATATGGCGTTACTCGACGGTAAAAGTTATGATTGGCTGGATGACCTGTCCAATCAAATTGGTAGTAGGTTATCCGGATCCATCGGAGCTGAAAGAGCTGTGGAATTTACCAAAGAAGAACTTGAAAAGTTAGGTCTGGATAAGGTGTGGTTGCAGCCCATCCTGGTTCCAAAATGGACGAGAGGAATCGCGGAATATGCTTTTATTGAAACAGCGCCGGGGATTACCAGTATTCAGGATATATGTGCCTTGGGTGGATCTGTGTCCACTCCGGTCGTAGGTCTAAAAGCTGAGGTCATTGAGGTGCAAGGCATTGAAGACCTAAAAAATTATGGAAGAGAACGTATCAACGGTAAAATAGTTTTTTATAACCGGCCTATGCAGGCGAATCTGATAAATACTTTTAGCGCCTATGGTGGTTGTGTGGACCAACGCTACACAGGTGCTATGGAAGCGGCGAAATACGGTGCGGTTGGAGTAGTGGTTCGTTCTATGAATTTACGCCGGGATGATCTTCCCCATACCGGATCGATGACCTATGGAGATACACCGGTACACCTACGAATTCCGGCTTGCGCTATTAGTACCAATGGCGCCTTTTATCTGAGCAGCGCGCTGCATTTAAAACCCGATCTTAAATTCTATTTCAAACAGAATTGCAGAGTTTTCCCCGATGTAAGATCGTACAATGTCATCGGAGAGATTACAGGCAGTGTATTCCCTGATAAATATATAATCGTTGGCGGGCATTTAGATTCCTGGGACCTGGGAGACGGATCTCATGATGATGGCGCGGGATGTGTTCAATCTATGGAGGTACTGCGCCTACTCAAAAAAATAAATTACAAACCAAGACATAGCATTCGGGTGGTCTTATTTATGAATGAGGAAAATGGCCTGCGTGGTGGAAAAGAATACGCAAAACAAGCTAAACGTAAACAAGAAGAACACATCTTTGCTCTCGAAAGTGATGCAGGGGGTTTTACACCCAGGGGATTCTCATTCGATACAGATGAAGCCAATTTCGCTCAGGTAAAAAGTTGGGAGCCATTATTCGAGCCGTATTTGAGACTCTATTTTACAAGAGGTGGGGGTGGAGCGGATATCGGACCTTTGAAAGATAATAAAGTGGTGCTCGCCGGCCTCCGACCGGACACACAACGATATTTCGATTATCATCATGCATCCAATGATACATTTGATGCCGTCAACAAACGCGAATTGGAATTGGGCGGTGCTGCCATGGCGAGTTTGATCTATCTTTTTGATAAATACGGAGTAATAACTTCATTTCAGAATACAAAAAAGTGATCGCCATTCGATTAGGAGTTAGTAAAATAATGAATTTCAGCTCCGGGATATTCACAAGATATTTTAGTGTTTATTGGTAACTATTCATCGGCGGATCATAGTAAACTATTATCGGGAATTACCTTAATCGGGTTATGTTACGAATCATTTCGTATCTTTAGATAAGTGAAAAATGTACTTGCCTATGCCCGGATTTACTGACATACACAAAATTTTGTCGCTTACGGTGTTTCTGGTTTTTTTATCTGCCGATAATAATTTACTTGGATCGACTGTAAGTACAGCTATTGTTGTATCCAATCAGGACAAATCCAAATTCAGATCTTTTTTATTTCAGAAAGAACAAGACGAAAGCAAATTCAGTCAGGACTCACTGGAGCTATTCAAAGAACAGGCAATCTCGGCAGCCCGGAACAATGATGTTGAGAGGGCAAGTCGCTTTTTGGAAAAATATGTGAAATATTCGGGAGAGAATGGATTTGTTGACACCGCCTATTTTGCACCCTTCGATGATACGGATGAATTTAAAGCGCTTCACAAAAAGTACACTCTTAATTTTAGTTGGCTCAATTTATTTTATCTATTCTCTGCTCTCATCGGATTTTATATTGGGATCATGTTGTTACTTGTTAAAAAACAAGACAAAACCTCGATGCTATTGATCAGCATATTTGTGCTTATACATTCCGTATTTATTTTACATCTGTTCTTGTTCATTTCAAACTTGCAATTTAGAGCG
>SMVB01359310.1_pt1 | contig 15643 bp, 12 predicted proteins | sample 2456461 | NCBI WGS metagenome assembly SMVB01 (sample SAMN11095934, study PRJNA526329) | marine sediment metagenome | biome: Marine sediment; feature: Surficial sediment; material: Deep marine sediment; isolation source: Hadal surficial sediment | place: Pacific Ocean | collected 2014-05 | depth... | reverse complement strand
AGCCATTTTGTGCTCGCTCGTTCCTCGTTCGCCGTATTACGTATTACGTATTACGTAGTCCGTGATACGTCTCATTCGATGATCTCTACTACCCGGCCGGCGCCGACGGTACGGCCACCCTCACGGATAGCGAACCGGAGACCCTGATCCATAGCAATCGCCTTACCCAACGTCACCGTCATCTCGGTGTTATCACCAGGCATCACCATCTCGGTCCCCTCCGGCAACTTCACCGAACCAGTCACATCAGTCGTCCGGAAATAGAACTGCGGCCGATACCCATCAAAAAACGGGTTATGGCGACCACCCTCCTCCTTGGTCAACACATACACCTGAGCCTCGAACACCATATGGGGAGTAATCGAACCCGGATCAGCCACCACCTGACCCCGCTCCACATCCTCCTTACCAATCCCACGCAACAACAACCCAACATTGTCGCCAGCCTGAGCCTCATCCAACAACTTACGGAACATCTCCACACCAGTCACCGTCGTCTTCTGCAACTCACGCAACCCGACAATCTCCACCGCATCACCAACATTCAACATCCCCTGCTCAACACGACCCGTCACCACCGTCCCACGACCAGTAATCGAAAACACATCCTCAACCGGCATCAAAAACGGCTTATCCATCTCCCGAACCGGCTCAGGAACATACGAATCCACCGCCTCCATCAACTCAGTGACATGCGCAGCCTCACCCACATCCCCCTCCAACGCCTTCAAAGCCGAACCCCGCACCACCGGAACGTCATCACCAGGAAACTCATACTCAGACAACAACTCACGAACCTCGAGCTCGACAAGATCCAAAAGCTCATCATCATCCACCTGATCCGTCTTGTTCATAAACACCACGATGTACGGCACCCCAACCTGACGCGCCAACAACACATGCTCACGAGTCTGCGGCATCGGACCATCCGCAGCCGACACCACCAAAATCGCACCATCCACCTGCGCAGCACCCGTAATCATGTTCTTGACATAATCCGCATGCCCCGGCATATCTACATGCGCATAATGACGATTCGGCGTCTCATACTCCACATGCGAAATCGCAATCGTGATCCCCCGCTCCCGCTCCTCAGGAGCCTTATCAATCTCATCAAACGCCGTAAACTCCGTAGCCCCCACACCCGCGTCAGCCAACACCTTCGTAATCGCCGCCGTCAACGTCGTCTTCCCATGATCAATATGACCAATCGTCCCCACATTCACATGCGGCTTCGACCGCACAAACTTCTCCTTCGCCATCAGCGCTCTCCTTGGGCTGGTGTTGTCTTTCTGTCCTGGCGTAGCGGAGGGCGGACTCGAACCGCCGACCTCTCGATTATGAGTCGAGCGCTCTCACCGTCTGAGCTACTCCGCCATGTCTCCGGCCGTGGCCGGGTGCCGAGCCTCCTCCGGGACTCGAACCCGGGACCCCTTCCTTACCATGGAAGTGCTCTACCACTGAGCTAAGGAGGCAGGGCTCGTGAAGAATACCTCCACGAGTGCTGGGAGGAGGATTTGAACCTCCGTAGGCGTCTGCCGACAGATTTACAGTCTGCTCCCTTTGGCCGCTCGGGCATCCCAGCGCATGAGTCGCAAGACGCAAGACGCAAGCGCCGACTCAACAGCAGTGCAGGTTACCGCGTGTGGGGCCCATCGTCTCGGAGTTGCTCGGCTTCCTAGCTCAGGGGCGACGCCATCTGTGTCAGGCGGTCGATCCGCTCCGCGATCGGCGGATGCGTCGAGAACAGCGAGCTGAACCGCATCTCTCTGCGTCGCTTCTCGGACACGCTGCGGAAGGGATCGGCGATGAACAGGGTCGACGCCGACTCACTGACCTCCATCGGGTGTTTGGCCGTTCCCTCGTCGAGCTTGGAAAGGGCGCTGGCCAGGGTGAGCGGCGAGCCGGTCAGCTCGGAACCGGAACGGTCCGCTTCGAACTCGCGGGACCGGCTGATCGCCATCCTGATGATCAGGGCGACGATGGGGGCGATGATGATCGCCGCCAAACCGACGATGGCGGTGAGCGCGTTGTTCCCGCCGCCGCCTCGGCGTCCCATCCCGCCCCAGAACGCCATCCGGGCAAGGAACGACAGGGCGACGCCGATGGTGGCTGCAACCGAGCCGATGAGGATGTCGCGGTTCTTGACGTGGGCCAGCTCATGGGCGAGCACCCCCTCGAGTTCCTGGTAGTTGAGGGCGTCGACGATGCCCGTGGTCACCGCCACCGCGGCGTGTTTCGGGTTTCTCCCCGTAGCAAAGGCATTCGGTTGTTTGGAGTGGATGAGGTAGATGTCCGGCATCGGCATCCCCGCGCGCATGGTGAGTGACCGCACGATCCCGTACACGTCTGGCAGCTCGTGCTCGGCGACCGGACGGGCCCGCGCCGCCTTGATGGCCAGCTTGTCGGAGAACCAGTACATGGCGAAGTTGAAGATGACCGCAATGCCGAGGGCGATCAGGGCGCCCTGCTGCCCGAAGAAGAACCACCCGGCACCCACGAAAATGCCACCGAGCAGAGCGAGCAACGCAACGGTCTTCGCATTGTTGGCCATGCGGTAATGGTACAAGGCGGGGCGGATTGTTCTCGGGGGGTCTAGGCGTGCGCGAACGGGGGAGCCCGCCCTACCCCTCAAGGTCGCTCGACGGGAAGGACCGAACTACCAAGCTGCTGAGGGCGCGCTCTGCCGTGTTGTTGATGGTGCGCGGTCGGTCGACGATCAGCAGCAGGATCATCGGTGACGGCTCCTGGTTGAGATCGAGCACGGCATAGCTGATGATCTCGTAGCCGCTGGAGCAGTCGTACCACGTCTGGCCGTGACCCACCAGCGGCCAGTCGTTCACCTCGAAACGCTGCTGCTGATTGCACAGCCCGCTGTAGTCCTCGGCCTCTAGCCGCTCGGCCGTCGTCGTTTCGATGTAGAGGTCCACCGAGGCAAGCAGGCGCAGGTACCGCTCTCGGCCGAATCTGTTCTGGAAGTCGAAGCCGGGTAGCCCGGCGCGCAGGCCGTAGAAGTCGTTGTCGTCGTTCGGCGCCAGCGGGGTCTGCCCGGTCCACTGCCCGGGGACCTCGGTGCCGACGACGTCGCCAGGGCTGGAGACGAAGAACGGGTCGCGAAACTGCAACGGGCGCCCGCGTAGCTCGCCGTCTGCGTACGCCTCGTCACCGAATCGGTACACCTCGATCGGGATGGTGCCGGCCGTCTCTTCCAGTGTCCGGCAGATGTTGCGGGTGGTCAGGTTGTTGGACAGCTCATCGAGGGCGCCAAACCGGGTGATGACGTCGCCGAACCACTGATCGGCCACGAGACCGACTTCACCGGCGAGGGAGTCGGGATCGACCCCGATGACGTCGACGATGATGGCCCCGGACCAATCCTCGAAGGGCCAGATCGAGGCGCCCAGGTGCTGGTAGTCGCCCTCCATGAGCAGGGGTACATACTCGGCGGCACCGGCGCCGACGATGGCGAAGGGCTCCTGGGCGGCGCCAAACTCACCGGATGCGTTGGTGACACCCACCACCTCCCCGTGCTCGCTGAGCACCGGACCCCCCGAGTTGCCACCGATGATCTGGGCGGAGTGTTCGAAGATGTCCAGCGTCGGCGTCCACGGGAACGGATCGACCTCCTGCTTCGACACGGATCCCGACTTGAAGGTGAGGTTGTTGGTCCCGAGGGGGAACCCGACCGTGCGGACCGGTTGCTCGAGGGTGAGCGGTGCCGCCGACCACTCCAGGTACACGAAGTCCGAACCGTCGACCTGGATCAGGGCAAGGTCGGCACACGACGACCGGCCGACGACGGTGCCCTGCACAGTCCGGTCGCCGCCATCCCATGTGATGGTGACCTCGTCGGAGCCGACGACGACGTGGTGGTTGGTGAGGACGTAGCCGTCCGGTGATACGAAGAATCCGCTTCCGGTGCCGTCGGGCACCCCGTCGCCGTCGTAGTCCTGCACGTCGATGCGGACGACCGCCTCCTGTAGTTCCTGGATCGACCGCCACGAGCCGGGGTGGAAGCCACCGGCGAGGAGGTCCCCCTCGTAGCGGCTCCCGGCACGCACGAACTCGAGGCTGGTGGAGGAGTCCGGATAGGTGTCGCAGAGCTCGGCAAGCCCGCCGGTGAGAGGTTCGGATCCGACCTGGGTGATGACGTCACCGGCCATCAGATCCGCTTCTGCCGGGGCGCTGCCAGCCCGCACCCCGGTCACCAGTACCGAGCCGTCGCCTTGGTCGACCCCGGCGAAGTCCAGCTCGCCGACCAAGTCTCTGCGCCGCATGGCGTTGAGGATCTCGGAGGCAATAGCGGCAGTGACGGTCTCACCGTCGAAGGAGGCAACAGCGGTAACGATCCCATCATCGTCAAAGACCACTGCCGCCGGCCAGATCGCTGCAGACCCGGCCGGGGACACCTTCCACTCACCGTCGTCGACCCAGGACACCCACGCGGCCGGCTCATCCCCGGATCCCAGCGTTCCTGCGCTGGGGAAGCGATGATCGACAGCCACCAGGGCCAGATTCGAGCACTCGGCCAACGCCTCCACCCTGCCCTGGATCGGAAACTCCTCGCCCTCGACCGTCACGTTCACCCGGTCGGCACCAACGACGGCGGTCGCCGCCACCAGGATCAGCCCATCCTCGTCGACGACGAGGCCAGCTCCGTATCCCGCCGCAGCGTCCTCGGCAAAGGTGCCTTCGGAGCTGATTCCGACCACGTGCTCTTGCGCCCAGGCAAGGGGGTCAAAGGCCGGCTCTGTGGTCGTGGTCGGCCGGCTGGTCGTCGTGGTGGTCTCTTCGGCGCCGAGCGTGCAGCCCACGGCTACGAGTGAAAGGATGAAGAAGGCGAGAATCGTGCGACGGTGAGCCATCAGCCTTCCCTCCCATTCCCCGGAGCTGACGATACTCGGCTGGTCTCAGCGCTTGTTGGCGGCGGCGTCGAACGCGACTCGGGGAGCCCGTCAACGCCAATCGGCAGCCTCATTTGTTTTCCCCACCCTGGGAAGGAGGATTCCTACTTCGCCACCATGACGCGAAAGTCGCCGAGACCACGAGGGTGGAGCAGGGTGTCGGCGTCGATGGCCTCGGAACGAACCTTCAGGCGAGCCATCGCGTCGTCGCCTCTGGCCAGGTCGAGCTCGCGGTGGCGGAGGTCGCGCACTGCGTCGCGAAGGCCGAGACCGGCGAGAAAGTCGTCCTGACGATGCAGCTCCACCGACGCTCCCGCCGCCTCGGCGGCGGCGATCAACGCAGTGAAGTTGACGTCGACGGTGACGTCGGTCGCTCCGGGTTCGAGCAGCGGATCCGGGCCCAAATGGTGACGCTGGTAGGTGCGCAGCGTGCCCTGAGTGCGCCTCGGTTCCAACTCCTCGGCGGTCCCGCCGTAGTCGATGACGACCAGAGCGCCCCGTTCCAAGCGATCGAGGATGGCACTCACCCAATCCGTCGCCGCTAGCTCGACTTCGACCATGCCACCTTCCAGCACCTTCCCGGCGTAGGCGTGGCACCAGCTCACCACCTCAGGTCGCGCCTCTGCGGTCACCAGCTCGAAGGCCGTTTCGGTCGCTCCGACCCACCTCTCCACCCAACCGTCGCCGCTTCGGACGGCGAGGGCTACAGGAAAATTGTCCAATAGCTCATTGGCGATGATGACCCCGTCGAAGCGTTCCGGGAGATCGTCGATCGTCTCGTGCACGTGATCCGGGCCCAGGAGGCCCTCCAGGGCTTGTCGGGCAGCCGGCGAGGCTTCGACGGCGTGGAACTCAAATTGCTCCCCCCTCAGGGGGGAGTGTGGCCCGTCGGGGCCGGGAGGGGGGTCGGACCGTGGTCGCGGGCTCTTTGCTCCCCCCTCAGGGGGGAGTCCCGCCCGGAAGGCGGGGAGGGGGGTCGGGCCGTGGTCGCGACCAACGGTCCCCCCTCCGTCTGCCGACCTCCGGCCGGCAGCCACCTCGCCCTGAGGGGGAGACAACGGGTCTGAGGGGGAGGCAAGATGGCTCATCAAAGGCTTCAGCAACGAGCCCGACCCGGCGCCGACGTCGACCACCAGGAACGGGTCTTGCGTCTTGCGACCTGCGACCTGCGACTCGACGAACTCGGCCAGGGTTCGGCCGAACCAGGGGCTCACCTCGGGGCTGGTGAGGAAGTCGCCCTCCTTCACCGAACGGAGTGGGCCGGTGGCGAAAAAGCCCCCGTCTGGGTCGTACAGGCAGGCGGCCATGTACTGCTCGAACGGCATGGGGCCATCGGCGGCGATCCGAGCGCGGAGCTTGGCGGCAAGCACGGGCCGAAGCGTACGCCGTGGTGCTTCCTGCGTAGGAAACCGCTTTTATGTGCGGTCTCTTACGCAAGAACGGGTGGGGAGGGTTGGGGCCCTTACAGGCCGGCGGCGGTGACCACTTCTGACGAGTACTGGGCGAGGGTGGAGACCAGGCCGGGGAAGACACCGAGCACAAGGACGAGAACGGCGGTTATGCCAAGGGCCAGCTGCATCGGCGGGGCAACATCCATACCCTCCAGGGCGGCCACGTCGATCGTGTCGGGCACAGGGTCGAAGAATGCGGTCTTGACCACCTTGGTGTAGTACACGAGTGCCACCACCGTGTTGAGGGCGGCGACGACGGCGATCGAATACCCCCAGATGTCGCCGACGGCGATCGTTGCCGAGAACATGGCAAGCTTGGCGAACCAGCCGGCGAGGGGCGGGATCCCGGCAAGCGAAAGGAAGAAGGCGCCGACCAGGATCGCCAGCCCCGCCGACCACTGGTACATGCCCGACCAATCGGCGAGCTCATAGGTCTTCAACCGGGTGCCGACGGCGATCACGACCCCGAAGGCGCCGAGGTTCATCACCGCATAGATCACGAGATAGGTCACGCTGGCGGCGAACGCCTGTTGCAGGTCGGCACCAGCGGCGGCAGCGGCTCCAAACGGGGCGAGAATGAACCCTGCCTGGGCGATCGACGAGTACCCGAGCAGGCGAACCACGTTGGTCTGCTGGATCGCAACGAAGTTGCCGACCGTCATCGACAAGATCGCCGCCAGCCAGAGCGCCGGGCCCCACAAGTTGGACACCTGCGGGAAGGCCAGGTAGCACACGGTCAGCAACCCGACGAAACCCGCCGTCTTGGAGCCAACAGACAGCCAGGCGCCCACCGGCGTCGGCGCCCCCTCATACACGTCCGGGGTCCACACGTGGAAGGGGACCGCCGAGATCTTGAAGGTGAAGCCGAGCAGCACGAAGAGCAGGCCGAGGGCGAACACCGGTTCATCCACGATTGCCTGCGGCGTCGCCGCCAGTTCGGCGAACAGCTGGGTCCCGGTGATGCCATACACCAGGCTCACCCCCATCAGCAGCAGCGCCAAACCGGTGACCCCGATGATGAAGAACTTGAGCGCGGCCTCATTGGACCGTTCGTCGCCCTTGCGCCAGCCGGCGAGGAGGAAGCCGGGCCCGGAGACCAACTCGAGGCCGATGATCAGCGTCAGGAAGTCGCGTGACGAGCTCATCACCACACCACCGAGGGCGGCGGCGAGTAGCAGAAAGTAGAACTCGCCCTCGTAGTAGCGGTCGGACTCGAGATAGGCGACCGCCAACAGCAGGGCTATGAACACGGCGAAGACGAACACCGCCTTGAGCACCACTGCGTACTGATCGACCACATACGAGCCACCGAAGAGAACCCTCGGCAGCTCTCCCGAACACCCGGCCAGGTCGTCGCACAACGCCAGCGTCAACAGCGGAATCATCGTCGCAAACAACCCGGCCATGCCGACGACCGCCGCGTAGTACTTGTCCTTTGTCACCAGGTCGGTGGCAAGGACGGCGAGCACCGTCAACGCCAAGATGATCTCGGGGAGGATGGCGTGGTAGTCGATCAACTCATCCGCCTCCGAAGGCACTCGCTACCAGGTTGATGACGGCGTCGTTGGTGGCCCCGAACACGATCTTCGGGTACAGGCCGATGGCGATGATGAGGATGACCAGCGGCGCCCAGGCGATCCACTCGTAGGTGCCGACATCCTTCAGCTGTGCGCTCACCCACTCGCCGGAGGGTTTCCCGAAGTTGATGCTGCGCAGCATCCACAGCATGTATCCGGCGGTGAGCACCGTACCGACGGAGGCGATCACCATCAGGGTACGGAACAGACTGTTGCTGAGACCGGGCAGCGGGTTGAACGACGCCAGCAGCGTCATGAACTCCCCCCAGAACCCGGCCAGGGCGGGGAGCCCGAGCGACGCCATCGCCGCTAGGCCCAGCAGCACACCCATTTGCGGCATCAGCGTCATCTGTCCGCCCATCCGGGGCATCTCTCTGGTGTGGTAGCGGTGTGCCATCGACCCGGCAAGGAAGAACAGCAGACCGGTGATCAGACCGTGGGCGACCATGCCGATGATGGCGGCGTTGATCCCGATGGTGGTCAGGGTGGCGACACCGAGCATGATGAAGCCCATGTGTCCCACCGACGAGTAGGCAATGAGGCGCTTGACGTCGGTCTGGGCGAGACAAGCAAGCGAGCCGTAGATGATGCCGATCACGGCGAGCACGCCGATGAACCACGCCCAGTTCCGTGCCTCGTCAGGCAGGATCGGGATAGCAATCCGGATGAACCCGTAGGTGCCGAGTTTCAGGAGGACCGCCGCCAGGATGACCGAGCCGATGGTGGGAGCGGCGGTGTGGGCATCCGGCAGCCAGGTGTGCAGCGGCCACATCGGCACCTTGACCGCGAACCCGGCGAAGATGGCGGCGAACACCCAGAAGGCGAACGTCCCGACGAAGGCACCGGCGGTTCCGAGCGCGGTGAGCTCGAGGATGTCGAAGGTCCGCTCGCCGTGGTCACCGGAGGCGAAGTACAGGGCAAGGAACCCGAGAAGCATGAACGCCGACCCGGCGAGGGTGAACAGGAAGAACTTGATCGAGGCGTAGAGACGCATCTCGATCTCCCAGTTCACCACAGGCACCTTGCGAATCCCGGTGTCGCCCCAGATGCCGATCATGAAGTACATCGGCAGCAGCACGACCTCGAAGAACACGAAGAACAGGATCAGGTCGAGGGCGAGGAAGGTCCCGACCATCCCGGTGGCGAGGACCATGGCCAGCACCATCAACAGCTTCGGGTTGTGCGGCTCCGGCCAGTGGTCCCACGAGTAGATGACGCTGAGGAACATGATCAGCGTGGACAGGACGACCAGCGGCAGCGAGATACCGTCGACCGCAATGTGGAAGTTGGCGTTGATGGTCTCGATCCACTCCACGTCGACGCCGAACTGGAACTCTTGGGTGGCGCTGAAGTCGAACAGCGACACCATGATCCCCGCCAGGACAAGCGTCACCCCGGTGGTGACGAGAGCCGTCCACTTGATGCCCGCTTCGAACCGGCGCGGGATCAACGCCAGCACGAGGGCACCGACGAGCGGCAGGAACACGATGAGGCTCAGACCCCAGCCGCTATCGAACAACTCTTGCATGTACCGCTCCTCCTAGAAGATGACGAACAACGCGGCAAAGATGACTACGCCGGCGAAACTCAACGCCACGTACTGCTGGACCCGACCCGGGAACAACTGTCTGAGGAAGCTGCCGGTCGCCCCGGTGGTGGCGCCGGTCACGTTGTAGAAACCGTCGACGGCGTTGTCGTCGATGACCGCGACCGCGGCGGCGGCGTATCTTGCGACACCGGCGCCGAGGTTCGGCACCGCATCGACCACGTTCATGTCGACCCAGAGGGTGGCATCGGCGATCGGGCCCATCGTGGGGCGGACGAGCCCGTTCATGTAGAGGTCGTCGATGTAGTACTTGTTCTCCAACACCGGGTACAGCACCGGGATCCGGAACGTGTCCCGCTCGACGGCGACCTTCCGCTCCGGGGCGGACACGTCGGCCGCCTCGCCGCCGGTGCTGGTGTAGTGGAGCTCCGAGCTTGGTCCGAACAATCTCCAGCCGATGAACAGCCCGAGCAGAACCACGGGAGTGACGATGGCGATGAGGAAATACTCCGGCTGGGCGAAATGGTGCTCCACGATCGGGAACGCCCTTGTGGTCACCCAGTCGGTGACCACTTCGGTGAGGCCGGGAATGTTCAGGAGACCCGCGGTTGCCGCTCCCACAGCCAACGCCACCATCGGGACGACCATGACCGCCGGTGATTCATGCGGCTTGGCATCGCCCAGGTAGGTACCGAAGAAGGTCAAGGACACCACCCTCGCCATGTAGAAGGCGGTGATGAACGCACCCAGGATCGAGAGCACGACCATGAACCACACGGCAAACTCCGGGTTGTTGGTTGCGTTGAAGAAGGCGGAGGAAATGATCTCGTCCTTTGACCAGAAGCCTGCGAACGGGAAGATGCCGACCAGGGCTGCGGTACCGACGAGGAACGTCCAGAACGTTGCCGGCATGTACTTGCGCAGGCCTCCCATGTCCGACATGTTGTTGGAATGAACGGCGTGGATGATCGATCCGGCGCCGAGGAAGAGCAGGGCCTTGAAGAAGGCATGGGTAAAGAGGTGGAAGAGCCCCGCGGTGTACGCCCCGACGCCCAGGGCGGCAACCATGTAGCCAAGCTGGCTGACCGTCGAGTAGGCAAGCACCCGCTTAATGTCGTCCTGAACGATGGCGAGCAGTCCCATGGACAACAGGGTGATGGCGCCAATGATGACGATGATGGTGCTCACCGACCCGGAGAACTCGGGGAGCTGATAGAAGGGGAACAGTCTGGCGATCAGATACACGCCGGCGGTGACCATCGTCGCAGCATGCATGAGCGCCGACACCGGGGTAGGCCCGGCCATGGCATCGGGAAGCCACACGTGGAAAGGGAACTGGGCGCTCTTGCCCATGGCGCCGATAAAGATCGCCAACCCGGCCCAGAAGCCGAACTGGCCCAGCGTCGTCTGCCCCTCGATCATCCGGGTGAAGATCTCGCTGAACTGGAACGATCCCGCCGACAGCGACATGATGATCGCCCCGATGAACAGGGCGGCGTCGGCCACCTTGTTGGTCATGAACGCCTTGTTGGCAGCGTCGATATTGTCCATGTCCTCCCAGTAGTGCCCGATGAGCAGGTAGGAGGAAACTCCGACGAGCTCCCAGCCGACGATGAGTTGGATGAAGTTGGGAGCGGAGACCAGCACCAGCATGCCGCCGGCGAACAGGGTGAACGAGGCGAAGAACCACGTGTACCGGGCGTCGCCCTTCATGTACGCGTTGGCGTACACGAAGACCAGCAAGCCGACGACGCCAACGAGGAAGAACATCAGGATCGACAACCCGTCGACAACCCAACCCCACTCGATGGCAAAGGTGCCGATGTCGCCGACGTTGACCGAGAACTCGGCGACGATGCCGTCCCTCAGGTTGGCCACTGCGAGCACCGTTCCGTACACGGCGACGAAGCCGAGGGCGGCGGTGGCCATGCCCCATCCCTTCCACGGCGAGTACTTGCCAAAGAACAGGATGAGGAAGGCAACGACCATGGGGACCACGGGGATCAGCCACGCATAGGCGGCCAGGCCTCCACCGTCGCCCGCTTGGGCTAGCTCAGCAGAGTCGCCGTGTTCCTGGAGGAATACGGCGACTCTGCTGAGCTGCGCGACTGCGGCCGGCATCAGTACCTCATCAGGTCGAGCTCGTCGACATCGACGGAGTGGCGGTTCCTGAAGATCATCAAGATGATGGCGATCCCGACCCCGACCTCGGCGGCGGCGAGGGCGATGACGAACAGGGCGAAGATCTGGCCGGTGTACGCCGGGTCGGAGAGGTAGGTGTCAAAGGCGACGAGGTTGATGTTGACCGCGGCCAGCATGATCTCGACCGAGGCCAGGACCAGCACCGCGTTGCGCCTGGTCAACACCCCGTACAGGCCGACGGAGAACAGTGCCGCTCCGAGGAGGATCCACTGGATGATGGTCATCATGGCACCTCCGCCGGTTCATCTTTTCGGGCAAGGACGATGCCCCCGATCAAGGCAGCGAGGAGCACAAACGAGACGACCTCGAACGGGATCACCCACGAGGTGAAGATCGACAGCCCGATCTCCCCCGTCCTCGTCGCTTCCTCCGGAAGCGGGATGGTTTCGAGGCCAAACGACTCGACGACCGCCCACGCCACCACACCGAACAGCAGCACCGACAGCAGCGCAGCCGGTGCCTTGGCGCTGATCGGGTGGCTGAGGTCGACGCTCTTGGTCAGCGGCGCCCGCGTGATCATGATTCCGATGAGGAAGAGAATGATCACGGCTCCGATGTAGACGAGCACGACCGTCCAGCCGACGAACTCGGCCCCGAGCATCAGAAACAGTGCCGCCGATCCGCCGAGGGCAATCACCAGGTAGAGCACGGCGCGCACCACGTTCCTGGATGACACCACCATCACCGACGCCACAAAGGTGGGGATGGCGAGAAACAGGAAGGCCCAATTGGCGCTCTCGGTCAGCCAGTCGCCGATCGTCATGACGGTTCCAGCGGGGGCGGATCGGGTACGGTGCCGAGCCAATCGGTCAACCGGTCCTTGTCGTGCAGCAGATCAACGACCTCATGCTCGCTGTACTCGTACTCGGGGCTCCAGAACAGCGCATCGAACGGGCACACATCGACGCAAATGCCGCAGTACATACACAGCCCGTAGTCGATGTCGAAGCGATCCAGCTCGGCGCGGACCTTGACCTTGCCGCCCGGCTCCTCCGGCTGCTGCTCCTCTTTGTGCCCTTCGATGTAGATACACCAGTCGGGGCATGCGCGTGAGCACACCATGCACACCGTGCACGCCTCGGTGTCGAGGGCGATCACCCCGCGGGACCGCGGAACCGGGATTTCCTTCTCGTCGGGGTACATCACGGTCGCCGGCTTCTTGAACAGGTACTTGCCGGTCAGCCCGAGGCCCTTGAACAGACCAGGGAACGGGAACCGGATGTTTTTGGAAGTGTCCTTGGGGGTGTCCTTGGGCGTGTCCTTGGAGGTCATATGGCCACCGCGAAGAACGAGATGACCAGGATGTTGACCAGCGAGATCGGAATCAGCCATCGCCACGCCAGGTTCTGCAGCTGGTCTTCCCGCAACCGCGGGAAGGTCGAGCGGATCCACAGCACGAAGAACACGATGAGGGCTGCCTTGCCGAGAACGACCATGGGCCCGACCAGGTTGAGCCAAGCCTCTGGCACTAGTGGCACGAAGTAGCCACCGAGGAACAGGGTGGCAACCACCATAGAGAGCGCTATCAGCGAGGCGTACTCGGCGAGAAAGAACATGGAGAAACGCACCGACGAATACTCGGTGAGGTACCCCATCGTCAACTCCGATTCCGCAATCGGCATGTCGAACGGGATGCGTGACAGCTCGGCCACCATGGCAATGACGAATATGACGAAGCTGATGATCTGGCCGGTGAGGATGAACGGGAGGCTGACCGAAATGGGCCCGATCGTGATCGCCGCACTTTGCGCCTCGACGATCCCGGTGAGCGACATCGTCCCGGCCTGGACGACGACGGCCAGGACGGCGAGCAGGAGCGGCAGCTCGTAGGCGATGAGCTGAGCGGCAGCACGCAAGCCACCCATCAGCGAGTACTTGTTGGCCGATGACCAACCAGCCATCAGGACGCCGAGGGTGCCGATCGAGGAAATTGCCAGCAGGTAGAAGGCGCCGAGGTCGAGGTCCCGTGCTACGAGGTCGGGGCCGAGCGGGATCACCACAAAAATGGCAATCGTTGCCATGATCACCACGTATGGGGCGGTCTTGAACACGGGAGCGTCGGCGTCCGCGGGGACCAGGTCCTCCTTCTGCACGAACTTCAACCCGTCGGCGATGGGCTGAGCCCACCCCCATCGTCCCCCCGCATAATACGGGCCGACGCGGTTCTGCATATGGGCCATGATCTTCAGCTCGGCGTAGATCACGGGAAGGGCGAGGCCCAACATGAAACCGAGCGCGATTGCGACCTTGACGAAGGTGTCGAGCCAGAAGAAGCCGGAGGTCAAATGCGAACCTTCCTTGGAGGTTTGCAGGTGGTTAGATCAACGCCACTTCCCACAGAGCGCCGTCGTTCCCAGTTCCCAGTTGAACCCCGATGACTCTGGATTCTGGACTCTGCCCCTTTGACTCGTTTCTGGCTGGCGACCGGCAACCGGCGACTGATGACTCTTCTCATCGGTCCACGTCTCCGAGGACGAAGTCGAGGCTTCCCATGACTGCCACCAGGTCGGGAATGAGCTGACCCTCGAGTATCCAGGGGAGGATCGACAGGTTGGAGAAGGACGTCGATCGGATCTTCATTCGGTACGGCTTCTGACCGCCCTCGGAGATGATGTAGTAGCCGAACTCACCCTTTGGGTTCTCGCCACGCACATAGGTCTGTCCCTTGGGGACCTTGATCAGCCGGGGCACCTTGGCGACCAACGGCCCGGACGGAATCTTGTCCACCGCCTGGAGCACGATCTTCGCCGCCTCGCGGATCTCGTTGAGGCGCACCACATACCGATCATGGCAGTCACCACTCTCGGCGCTGATGACGTTGAACTCGACCTCGGGGTACGGAAGGTGGGGCTCCACCTTGCGGAGATCGTACGGCACGCCGGAGGCGCGAAGGTTGGGTCCGGACAAGCCGTATTCGATGGCCCTGTCGGCGGGGATGATGCCGACCCCTACCGTACGCGCCTTGAACAGCTCGTTGCCGACGACGAGTGTGTCGAGGTCGTCGCACATGCCGAATATCCGCTCCATCGTGGACTGGGTCTGAGCGAACCACCCGGCCGGGATATCCTGGGAGACGCCTCGCTGCTGTTTTCCTGCGCCCGCCGCCGGCTTGACGCCACCCACCCGGTTGAAATTGGGATGGAACCGACCACCGGTAACCCCTTCGATGAGCTCGAGCACCCGTTCGCGGTCTCTCAGTGCGTGGAACAAGGGCGTGATCGCGCCCAATTCCAGAGGATAGGAGGACATGAACACCAGGTGCGAGGCGATCCGGGCCAACTCGCTGAGGATGAGCCTGATCCACTGGGCGCGCTCAGGCGGCTCCACCCCCATCAACCGTTCAACGGCCACGATGTACGGCACTTCGCTGGCAAACCCCGCCACCCAGTCGATGCGGTTGACCAGGGTGGTGATCTGGACGTAGGTGCGGACCTCCGACAGCTTCTCGTACCCGCGGTGCATATAGCCGATGACCGGCTGGACCGATATGATCCGCTCGCCGTCGACGTTGGCGATCAGGCGGAGCACCCCGTGGGTCGATGGATGCTGGGGCCCAATGTTGAGCGTCATCCCAGGGGTCTCCAGCTCCACCGAGACCGCCACCTCGGAGCGGTGCCTCATGGCGATGTCCCTGTCGGTCATAGAAGGTCTCCGGTCTCCGGTCTCCGGCCTCCGGCAAGAGAGTCGCCGATCGCCGATCGCCGGTCGCCGGTAACACAAGAGTCAAAAGCGCAAAGTCCAGGATCCGGCACCCCGGTTTGGCTGGGAACTGGGAACTGGGAACTGGGAACTCGTCCCGCGGGAGAAGCCATCACGTTTCCGCCCCCGGTTCCTCATCGTCTCCCGGCATGCCCTCGACGTCGACGTCACCGGGCCACGGCTTCACCTCTCGGGTCAGCAGAGGGAAGGATTTGAGCAGCGGGTGACCGACGAACGCGTCCGGGAGATAGAGATTCACCAGGT
>SMVB01119066.1_pt1 | contig 15645 bp, 17 predicted proteins | sample 2456461 | NCBI WGS metagenome assembly SMVB01 (sample SAMN11095934, study PRJNA526329) | marine sediment metagenome | biome: Marine sediment; feature: Surficial sediment; material: Deep marine sediment; isolation source: Hadal surficial sediment | place: Pacific Ocean | collected 2014-05 | depth... | reverse complement strand
TAATACTAAAAAATATTTCATAGCTATTTGGGTAAATAGGTTCGAGACAAATATAAAAATAAAAAATTAATATAATGATTTTCAACTAAAAATTATACTACCTTTGCCAACCTAAAAAATTATAAACAGGGGTCGGGAACCTCATAAAATAATTGATATGCCAGTAAAAATTAGATTACAAAGACACGGTAAAAAAGGGAAGCCTTTTTACTGGATTGTTGCTGCCGATGGACGTGCAAAAAGAGATGGTAAGTACTTAGAAAAATTGGGGACTTATGATCCTAATGTAAATCCTGCTGAAATCATTTTAGACATTGACGGAGCAGTAAAGTGGCTCCAAAAGGGTGCACAGCCTACAGATACTGCAAGAGCCATTCTTTCTTACAAAGGAGCAATGTTAAAAAAACATCTTGCAGGTGGAGTTCTTAAAGGTGCTTTTACAGAAGAACAAGCGGAAGAAAAATTTAATGCCTGGTTAGAAGAAAAAGCAAAGGTGATTGATGGGAAACGAACGAAACTAAGTGATGCTACGAAAAAATCTGAATCTGAAGCTCTTGCTGCTGAAAAAGAAGTAAATAAAAAACGTGTTGCTGATGCTGCTGAAGCCAAAGTTGAAAAAGTAGAGGAAGAAACCGAAGCTACTACCGAAAAAGAACCTGTTGAAGCAAGCACCGAGGAAACTAAGGCTCCTACTACCGAAGAAGCTCCTGATAAGGAAAGCACAGAGGAAACTAAGGCTACTACTACCGAAGAAGCTCCTGATAAGGAAAGCAAAGAGGAAACTAAGGCTACTACTACCGAAGAAGCTCCTGATAAGGAAAGCAAAGAGGAAACTGAGGCTACTACTACCAAAGAAGCTCCTGTTGATGCAAGCAAAGAGGAAACTGAGGCTACTACAACCGAAAAAGCTCCTGATAAGGAAAGCACAGAGGATTCTGCAACTGAAGTTACAGAAAACAAGGATTCTTCAAAGAAAGAAGAATAAACTTAAATTTATAGCGATGCAAAAGGAGAATTGCTTCTACTTAGGCAAAATCGTTAAAAAATACAGTTTTAAAGGAGAGTTACTCATAAAACTCGATACTGACGACCCTGAAATGTATTCAGGGTTGGAATCTGTTTATGTGGAAAGACATAAAAAATTGATTCCCTTTTTTATTGAAAAAAGTGTTCTTCATAAATCAACATTATTACGGGTAAAATTTGAAGATGTTGACAACGATGACGATACCAGTAGGTTGATAGGCGCTAAGTTATTTCTACCTTTAAATTTACTCCCTAAACTTTCCGGAAATAAGTTTTACTATCATGAAATTATTGGTTTTCATGTAAAAGATGTATCCTTTGGAGATGTTGGGACCCTAACCGGCATAAACGACAATACTGATCAAGCACTTTTCGAAATAGACCGTGAAAGTATAAAAATCCTTATTCCAATTATTGATGATTTCATAAAGAAAGTGGATAGAGAAAATAAAATCATCCTTTTAGATGTTCCTGATGGGTTGATAGATTTATATCTTTAAAGATGTCTTCCTCTTTTAAATTCAAACAATTTACCATACAACAAGATCGTTGTGCAATGAAAATTGGAACTGATGGCGTTCTTCTTGGAGCTTGGGTTTCATTGGAGAACAAGCCTCAAAGAATATTGGATATTGGTACCGGGACGGGTATTATTGCTTTGCAATTAGCACAACGATGTGAAGCTGAAATTATTGATGCTGTTGAAATAAATCCGGATGCCTTTGAGCAATGCGTCGAAAATTTTGAAAATTCTCCCTGGGAAAATCGTCTTTTTTGTTACCATGCTTCAATACAAGAATTTGCCAAAGAATCAAACAAAAAACAAGATTTAATTATTACCAATCCCCCATTTTATTCAGAGAATTCTAAAACAAAAAACGAAGCTAGAGACACAGCTCGATTTACAAATGCATTATCTTTTAAAAAATTAATTGAAGTCGTTTCTAATTTACTTTCTGAAGAAGGTGTATTTGCTTTAATACTCCCCAAAAAAGAAGAAGAAAAATTTATAGCTCTTGCTTTAGAGTTCGGATTATTCCCAAAAAGAATATGTAGGGTTCAAGGTACTGTAACTTCAGAAATTAAAAGGAGTTTGCTGGAATTTTCATTTGAAAGAATTGAACCCAGAATTGAACATTTGACTATAGAAATTTCAAGACACAATTATACCAATTCCTATATTTCTTTAGTTAAGGATTTCTACTTGAAAATGTAATTAATTAGTTCTTAACAAAGGCCGTGTTAAACAGGTGGGGCCTCCACCTCCTTTTATGCTAATTTCTTCACCTTTATATAGTTCAACTTCACAACCTGCATTTATAAGTAATTCTTGTGTTTTAGGATTTCCAGCTACCATAATACATTTTTTTGGTGCTATAGCTAGTACATTACAACCCATAGACTCAAACTCTTCATTTGCAACCTCTACAAAGTTAAACCCCCTATGAATGAGTTCGTTTCTAAATTTAATTGGCATTAAGGGTGAATACACCACCGCCAGGTCTATTGCAACAGGACTAAAAACAGACATCAAATGAAATACATTCATCTTTCCTTTGTAATGTGGTAATTCTACAATAATAATTTCAATCCCCTTTGGTTCTAATAACTGTTTTAATTGTGAAATTCCTTCATCATTCGTCCTGTAAGTATGTCCAACGGCCAAAGTATTTTCATCCAACCAGGCTACATCACCTCCTTCAAGAGTTCCTGGAGATTTGATTTCACCAAGAACGGGAATATTAAAATCATTATACACTTTTCTTTGAGATTGAGGTTCATTAATTCTACCCACTTTTCCCATATTGCAAAGTATCATTACAAAGTTAGTTGCAATAGAGACATCTCTACAATATATTGAGTCTATGGTAACTGTATTATCAAAAGGAAAATGGTATATATCGATACCTTTTTTTTTAATAAAATCTTCAAAAATTTTATATTCATTTATAGCAGTGTCAAAATGGGGTTGAGACAGGAAATTTAATTCTTGCCATTGTTGGTCTAAATTAATATTTGATACAAATGCATTTTTAGATGGTTTTATAAATACCGATTTTAACTTTAAGTACTCTGAGTGATGTGTTGTTTTCATTTATTTTTCACGCTTATTCCAATTCATCAATACATAAAAAGGAATTCCTAATAGTAACAATAAAAATCCATAAAAAACAGTGTCATGTCCAGATCCATAAATAGCCCATACAGAATACGCAAATCCTAAACTACCAAGCATAAATGTTTTTATAAAACTATGCGTATGGATTCTCTTTTCAATAATGATTATAATATAGGCGGCCGCAACAAACAGATAGGGAACCAAACAGGTAAGTGTGGTGAGTAAGATTATAAATTCAAATTTTGCTACCAACCCTTCAGAGAAGTTCATCAACATTACAAATGAAGTTAAAATACTTCCAATAATCAATCCAAATATAGGAGCACCATTTTTATTTTCCTTTTTAAAGACCTTAGGAAACAAATTGTCCTTTGCCGCTGCCATAGGTATCTGACTTGTTATTAAAATCCATCCGTTTAACGCTCCTATTGCTGCTATTGCCGCCCCGGCAGCAACAAAATAGCCTGCATATTCACCACCAATAATTTTTCCTGCTTCTGCAAAAGGTGCTGGTGATTCTTGTAATATATCTGCCGGTAAAATTCCAAATAAAACAATGGTTCCAAGTATATAAACCAATGTTGTTATAAGGGTTCCAAACATGGTTGCTCTCGGAATTGTAACGTCCGGGTGTTCTATATTTTCTGCAGGAATGGTTGCGCTTTCAATTCCTAAAAAAGCGTATAATGTCAAGACGGCAACTACAGGAATTGTAGCCAAATTACTCTCACCGGTTAAATTGAATACTGGAAAATTGTCTATCTCAAAAAAGAAAATGCCAACTAGTATCACAAAAACTAATGGCAGCAACTTTAAAATAGTGGTAATGAACTGTATTCTGCCAGATTCTTTAACCCCTTTAGAATTAATCCACGTAAATAACCAGATAAATCCTAAACCAAGAATAACAGCGTAATAAGGATTGGTTTCTAAAACTGGGAAGAAAAAACTTAATGCACTTATAATGGCAACGGCTATAGCCGCGTTTCCAACCCAACAGGATATCCAATACCCCCAAGCTACCAGAAAACCAATGAAATCGCCAAAACCTGCCTTGGAATATGTATAAGGCCCACCACTTTTACCGATAATAATTTTACTGAAATTACTAAAGATCTTAGCTAAAATTAATGCTCCTATTGCCGAAAAAACCCAGCCTAAAATACTTATACTACCATACTTTGCAAGTGCAGCAGGTAAAACAAAAATTCCTGCCCCAATCATATTTCCTACAACCAATGACGTTGTAATAGGTAATCCTATTTTTTGCGATTTTGATTTCATAAAAAAATTAAAATTCCGTTACGTACTCAATATGTATTTTAGAAGACAACCTTAACAATATACAATTAAATCATTGATAGGACATAAATTCAATTTTCATTCTTACCTTTCCAAAGCTAAAAACTTACAAGCTTGTTTTTACAGAGTTAGATCTATTTTATAGAAAAATATTTCTTTTAAAAAGGTTAGAGATTCACTTGCTTTATTTAAATTTGACAACAATTTTTTATTAATCAATAAACTATGAAACCCGATTTATTTGAAGCTCCCGATTATTACAATCTTGATGATTTATTAACAGAGGAGCATAAACTAGTACGCGATGCTGCCCGTAAATGGGTAAAACGTGAAGTGTCCCCTATTATTGAAGAATACGCTCAAAAGGCAGAGTTCCCAACTCAAATAATTAAAGGTTTGGCAGAAATAGGGGCTTTTGGCTCCTACATCCCTGAAGAATATGGGGGTGCAGGATTAGACCAAATATCGTATGGCCTTATTATGCAGGAATTAGAGCGTGGCGATAGTGGTATTCGAAGTACGGCTTCTGTACAATCGTCTTTAGTGATGTATCCTATTTGGAAATATGGTACCGAAGAACAGCGAAAAAAATACCTTCCAAAACTAGCTTCAGGTGAATTTATGGGTTGTTTTGGTCTTACCGAGCCCGATTATGGCTCTGACCCTGCAGGAATGATATCTAATTTTAAAGATATGGGCGATCATTTTCTTTTAAACGGAGCTAAAATGTGGATAAGCAACGCCCCTTTTGCAGATATTGCTATTGTATGGGCTAAAAATGAAGAAGGACGCATTCATGGGTTAATAGTAGAACGTGGTATGGAAGGCTTTTCTACTCCTGAAACACATAACAAATGGTCGTTACGAGCTTCCGCAACTGGTGAATTAATATTTGATAATGTGAAAATACCTAAAAAAAACTTGTTGCCTGAAAAATCTGGTTTAGGGGCACCTCTTGGCTGTCTGGATTCTGCTCGTTATGGGATTGCATGGGGTGTAATTGGTGCAGCTATGGACTGTTACGACACTGCTCTTAGATATTCTAAAGAAAGAATCCAATTTGGAAAACCTATTGGGGCTTTTCAATTACAACAGAAAAAATTAGCTGAAATGATTACCGAAATTACCAAAGCACAACTTTTAACATGGAGACTTGGGGTATTGCGTAACGAAGGTAAAGTCACTTCGCCTCAAATTTCCATGGCAAAACGGAATAATGTAGATATGGCCATAAACATTGCTCGTGAAGCTAGACAAATATTGGGTGCAATGGGAATAACAGGAGAATATAGTATTATGCGTCACTCAATGAACCTAGAAAGTGTAATCACCTATGAGGGTACTCACGATATTCATTTATTAATTACAGGAATGGATATTACCGGATTGAATGCTTTTAAATAAGAGAAACATTCTTTTAAAATCAAACTATGTCATCTCAAAAAAGAATTTCTCGGGCCTATAAATCTGCTAAGAGAATCTACTTTAACGATCATTCAAAATTTATAATATTCAGCGATATTCATCGAGGTGACAATAGTTTCGCTGACGATTTTGCCAATAACCAAAACACCTATTATCATGCATTAAAACATTATTATAATAATGGTTTTACCTATTGTGAACTTGGTGATGGAGATGAACTTTGGGAGAATATTGATTTTAAGTCTATTTTTTATGCTCACCAAAATATATTCGATTTGATGAAACTGTTTTTTAAAGAAGATCGTCTTTTTCGTCTCATAGGAAACCATGATATGGTGTACAGTAATAAGAGATATGTAGAAAAACACCTTTTTAGCTACTTTGATAAACTTAAAGGGCAAAATGAACCCTTGTTTCCCGGAATTATTTTTACAGAAGGACTTGTACTCGAACATGAAGAAACCTCACAGGAAATTTTTATGCTGCATGGTCATCAAGCCGATTGGATGAATTACAAAGGGTGGAAATTTAACAGATTTATGGTTAGGGTGTTATGGAGACAACTTCAAATATTTGGAATTGGAAATCCTACTAGCCCTGCTAAAAACAATAAAGAACTTATTAAAGTAGAAAAACGTATAAAGCGTTGGATCATTAATAATAATAATTTATTCACTATCATGGGGCATACTCATAGGCCACGTTTTCCCGAACCGGGAGATATTCCTTTTTTTAACGATGGCAGTTGTGTACATCCTAGAAGTATTACAGGATTGGAAATTGAAAACGGAGAAATATCACTAATTAAATGGCATATTGAAACTACCAAAGATGGTATTTTAAAAGTAACTAGGAAATTACTGGAGGGACCTCAAAATCTTATTGAATATAATAATTAACGGCTTTTTATCCTTTTACATTAATGACTTCTTCTATTTGTGGTGCATGATTTTTAATAGTCATTTCAACTCCACTTTTAAGAGTCATTTTGTTAACAGTACAACATACACAATTACCATGTAATTGCACACGAACAATTTTTCCATCGTCTATAGATAGTAGTGAAATATCGCCACCGTCATATTGTAAAAACGGGCGAATCTCATCTAAAGCTTCTTCAACTTTTAAAATCAATTCTTTTTTTCTCATCATTGTTTATTAAAGGCACTACAACCTGCCATAGTCGTTATTTTAATTGCTTCAGTTGGAGGCAGATCATCATTCCTGCGAACGGTTTCTTCAACTACAGATTTGGTTAACATTTCAAAAACTTCTTCTAAAGGAGTAGCTGTTTGCAAAGCTGCCGGACGACCCGAATCTCCTGACTCCCTAATGCTTTGTACTAAAGGAATCTCACCTAAGAAACGTATTTTTAAATCTTCGGCTAAATTTTTAGCACCCTCTTTCCCAAAGATATAATATTTTTTGTCAGGTAGTTCTTCAGGAGTAAAGTATGACATATTTTCTATGATCCCTAATACAGGAACACTAATATTTTCTTGTTGAAACATGGAAACACCTTTACGAGCATCTGCCAAAGCAACAGTTTGTGGAGTACTTACAATAACAGCTCCAGTTATAGGCAGGGCCTGCATTATACTCAAATGTATATCTCCTGTGCCCGGTGGAAGATCTATTAACATAAAGTCCAATTCACCCCATTCTGCATCGAATAAAAGTTGGTTAAGTGCTTTAGAAGCCATAGGTCCACGCCAAATAACAGCTTGATCGGGTTGAGTAAAAAACCCTATGGAAAGTATTTTTACTCCAAAGCTTTCGACAGGTTTCATTTTACTTTTCCCGTTTACAGTAACCGATAAGGGTCTTTCTTTAACCACGTCAAACATTATTGGAATTGAAGGACCATAAATATCGGCATCTAAAACTCCCACTTTAAATCCCATTTTTACAAGTGTTACTGCCAAGTTAGCTGTAATGGTAGATTTCCCTACACCACCTTTTCCAGAAGCTATAGCGATAATATTTTGGATACCGGGAATGGGCTTTCCTTTAATTAAGTTTGGATTCTGTTTCTTAGGGGGTGCTTCGACCTTAATATTCACTTTTACCTGAGCATCTTTGTCAACCTTTTCTTTTATTACCGAAATAATATCTTCTTCAGTACGCTTTTTTATATGCATAGCAGGTGTAGCAATTTTTAAATCTACAACTACTTCGTCTGCAAATGTTATTACATTTTGAACGGCACCACTATCAACAATATTTTTTTCTTCCCCTGCAATGGTAACAGTTTCAAGTGCTTTTAGTATATTTTTTTTATCGATATTCATTTTTAAATACTATCTATATTTAGATTGATTCTAAAGAACAAATATAGGGGTAAATCTTCGAAAAATAAAGTAGGGATATTGAAATTATTAGGGGGTGTCTATTATACCTGTTTATATAAACTAAAAACTTTTGTAAAGTATATTATATTAATTCTAGAAAAGGGTCCCAAAATAAGATGTTAAAATTCTGGATCTGATTATCAATAATTTTTACACCTTCGTTTTCCAGGAGCTGTTCCATTAGGTTGGTCCCTTCAAAATGATGTTTTCCGCTAAGTAACCCCACGCGATTTACAACACGATGCGCAGGTACATCGGGTTTGTTATGTGATGCGTTCAAGGCCCAACCTACCATTCGAGCACTTCCGGGAGCTCCCAAATATTTTGCAATTGCACCGTAAGAGGTAACTCTTCCATAAGGTATCTTTACTGCCACTTCATACACTTTTTCAAAAAATCCGGAAGATTTTGACATTACATATCCTTTAAAATTTTAATTAATGTAATTACTGAAATTGCTGCTGTAATAATCCCTATCAAGTAATTCATATTTATTTTAAGTTTGGTATGACTTTCCTTACGTCTAAAAAACCAAACATAAATAGCAAGAACAAGAAAAGTTCCTAAACCAGATCCCAAAACACAGGCCCAAAGCTCTGGTTGTGTAAATTTAAACCATCCAAATGCAGCAAAGGTGATACTGATATACACCCAATAAGGAATAGGTAATAAATTAAGAGCCGCTAAAAAGGTCCCGGAAAAAAACCGGTTGGTTTTTGAGTGGTTTATCTCATTTGGTGTCTCCTTACGTATGTCTTTTGCTATGAAAAAAAAGTAAATAGCTATACAAATAAAAATACCCAATGCCACTTTCTGAAGCATATCTACAACTTCATGGTGCATATCGATATACCGGGCAAAAAGTAAGGCTATATAGGTTTGTAAAAAAACTGTAATACAAACACCTGCTGAAAAAAGCAGTCCTTTTTTACGGCCTTCGGTCATACTAATCTTTACAGCAGACATGTTGATTAAGCCCGGTGGAATTACACCCACAATTGCAGCTATAAATCCAATAAAGAAATTTAAAAACATGTGCTTGAGTGGTTGGTTTCCAAAGTGAATATAACAAAATTATACAGAAGAAAAATTGAAACGTAAATATGTTATTTTTTTACCTTTCTCTAAATACTGTTTTTCGTAAAAGGTTTGAATTTCAGTCACTTCTTTTGGAGCATTATTCGTTCCATACACATCTATATGGGAATATTCAATTTCGAGGTTTAAACCGTGTAATAATCCTAAAGTATATCCATGCATAAATTCACTGTCTGTTTTGAGGTGGACAACACCTTCAGGTTTCAAGATTTTTTGATATTTGTTTAAAAATTCAATGTTTGTTAGCCTATGCTTGGTACGTTTGTATTTTATTTGTGGATCTGGGAAAGTTATCCAAATTTCATCTATTTCATTTTCTGAAAAAAGTAAATCGATAAGTTCTATTTGAACTCGTAAAAAACCTACATTAGTTAAGTTTTTGTTTAATGCTGTTTTAGCACCTCGCCAAAATCGTGCTCCTTTGATATCGATACCTAAAAAGTTTTTTTGAGGGAACATTTTAGCCAAGTTTACAGTATATTCACCTTTACCGCAACCTAATTCTAACACAATAGGATTATTATTTTTAAAAAAAAATTGATGCCAGTTCCCTTTTAAACCTAATGTATCATTTAATACTTCATCTCGAGTAGGCTGAATTACATTTACAAAGGTTTCGTTTTCCTTAAAACGTTTAAGTTTATTTTTACTTCCCACAAACTTATTTTTGACAAAATTAAGGAAAGTTTTTAGTCTACAGTCTTTAGTCTTCGATTATTAAATACCTGGCTCATTCTTTCTACTTCGGTCTTTCTGTAAGTATCACTACATTTGATTTATGGTAAAAAAGAACACCATTTTAGTTGCAGCACTGCATTGGGGATTGGGTCATGCAACAAGATGTATCCCCATTATTCGCGAGTTATTAAAGTGTAATTATAACGTAATAATTGCATCAGACGGTGCAGCTTTGTTATTGCTTCAGAAAGAATTTCCAAAATTGAATTCTATAGAATTGCCTTCATACAATATTACTTATCCACTACATGGTAAAAATTTTAAATGGAAATTATTCTCTAAAATCCCCAACATAAAAAAGGTTATTGCTTCTGAAAAAAGAATTATTGATAAATTGGTTTCCGAAGAAAAGATCCAAGGGATTATAAGTGACAATCGTTTTGGAGTTCGAAACAATAAAGTGCCCTCTGTTTACTTGACGCATCAATTAAAAGTATTAACAGGAAGTACTACATTTTTTAGTAGTAAAAAGCATCAAAGTATCATAAGAAAATTTGATGAATGTTGGGTACCCGATCTTAAAGGTCCATTAAATTTTAGTGGAAAATTAGGTCATTTAAAACATTCTGAACTAAACATAAAATACATCGGTCCTCTCAGCCGAATGAAGAAAATTAATCTTACAATTAAATATGATGTTTTTATTTTACTCTCCGGTCCGGAACCTCAACGCAGTTTATTTGAAAATATATTAATTAATTCTTTAAGAGGAGAAAAACTATCTGTTATATTGGTTCAGGGTCTTGTTGAAACCGAACAAAAAAAACATCAAATCGATAACCTAACGATATATAATTATATGGAAAGCGAGGAGATTGAAAAGACAATAAACACAAGCGAAATTGTTATCTCACGTTCTGGGTATACTACGATTATGGATTTGGCTGCATTAGAAAAAAAGGTGTTTTTTATACCTACACCGGGTCAATATGAACAGGAATATCTTGCAAAACGGTTAAAAAAATTAGACTTGGTTCCTTATTGCGATCAAGAAGATTTCAGCATCGAAAAATTGGATAAAATAATTCGATATAAAGGTTTAAATTCATTGAGCAACAATACAGATTTTAAAGAATTATTTCACCTTTTCGAGGGTGAATGAAAACTCAGAACCAATTCTAAACTGACTTTCAATATAGATTTTTTCATTATGTGCTTCAATTATATGTTTAACAATTGAAAGTCCCAATCCACTGCCGCCTTCTTTACGAGAACCACTTTTATCAACTTTATAAAAACGTTCAAAAAGTCTAGGGATATTATTTTTTTTTATTCCTTCCCCGTTATCGGTTACTCTAATCAATACTTTGTTTTTCAGTAAATTTTCTATACTTACTTCAGTGGTTCCATCAATTTTTCCATATTTAATTGAGTTCACAATTAAATTGGTAAGTACTTGCTGAATACGTTCTCTGTCTGCATTAACCAAAATATCACCCTTATATTCTTTATCGAATATAAGAGTAATACTTTTTTTTGAGGCTTTCATCTCGAGTAATTCGAATACATTTTTTATAAGATCGATAATATTGAACTCCTTTTTGTTTAGATCAAGATCCCCCACTTCTAGTTTGGTAATCATATCCAAATCTTTTATTATATATATAAGGCGCTCAACACCCTTGTTTGCACGTTGTAAGTATTTTTCACGAACCGATTTGTCTTTTAAGGCTCCATCTAGTAACGTTAATATATATCCTTGTACTGTAAAAAGAGGTGTTTTAAGTTCATGTGAAATATTACCAATAAATTCTTTTCGATAGGTTTCACGAATTTTAAATGCTTCGATCTCCAGCTTTTTATTTTGAGCAAATCGTTCAATCTCTTTGGCAAGTGTTTCCATGTTTGTAGTGATTGGCTGTCGATTTAATGTTGAAGCATCCAATAAACTTACATCATCGTATATTTTTTTTATCTTTTGATAGATAAATTTTTCAACTCTATTTTGAATTATAAAAAATGAAAAAGAGTAACAGATCAAAGCGAAACCAAAAATTATCCAATAATTTGTTCCCTCAAAAAAATAAAACCCTCCACTCATAACAAGGGTAATTATTAAGGTTATATAGCCCGCTGTAAAAGCTGCAAACTTATATGTTTTTCTAAATAATCTTGACATTATACTATTTAAACTACAAACTTATATCCAACACCCTTCACGGTTTTAAAGCTATCGTTTCCTATTTTTTCTCGCAATTTTCTTATGTGTACATCAATTGTTCTATCACCTACTATAACGTCATTTCCCCAAACACGGGTCAATATATCTTCTCGTTTAAAAACTTTTCCTGGTTTTGAAGCTAATAAAGCTAATAACTCAAATTCTTTACGTGGTAAAATAATCTCTTTTTCACTCTTAACTACTTTATATTCTTCCCTATTAATCACTAAATCACCTACTATAATATTAACGGTATCATCTATAGTATTATTAAATCTACGTAGTAACGCTTTTACCTTACTTATTAAAACTTTAGGTTTAATAGGTTTTGTAATATAATCGTCCGCACCCACTTCAAATCCTGCAACTTGAGCATAATCTTCACCTCTGGCTGTCAAAAAAGTAATTATTGTTTCCGAAAGTTCCGGGATGATTCGTAATTTTTCACATGCTTCCATCCCATCCATAACGGGCATCATAACATCTAAGATAATGAGATGAGGTTTATGTATTTTTGCTTTTTTGATTGCTTCCTCACCATTTTCAGCAGTATGTATTTGATATCCTTCTAGTGAAAGGTTATATTTAACAATTTCTAATATATCAGGTTCGTCGTCGACTAAAAGAATTCTGGTGTCTTTTTTGTTCATCTTTGTTAAGTAACTATAAAAATATAAATATACTGGTAAATAATCATTGTATTTGATTGTAATAATAATTGTTACACTATATGCTATTTTTATTAGTTTATAAAATTTATTTTGCATTGATTCCTTAGAACATCCTAAAACAACTATTCCCTTTAGCATCAAAAAATTTTCTACAGATATTTTATAATTGTCTTAAAATTATTACGTACATTTAGAATTCTTCCCGGTACTAAAAAACCATTTTAACATGAAAAAATTATCTCTTTTAGGAGCAATCCTTATTAGTTGTGCTACGTATGCACAAGAATTTACCAGTTTTGAAGAACCTGAAATTTTTTCAGGGGATTATACCGATATTGGTGACCCAAACATTATGCATGATCTTGTCAATAATGTAAATGAACCCCTTGTAGATTTTATTTCAGCAGGGGGAGAACTTGGCTTTAATGCCAAATATGAGCCTTACGATATTCCCGGAGTTGGTTTAACCGATGGTGACTCTGTAGGTGTGACCGATGATGCACCTACCGGATCAGATCCATTTACTGACGGTATACAAGGATACCAAATAAGTGATGTGGATGGAAATTTTATTTTAGAGTTTGATTTGGTTTTGTCCTCTTCGAGTTTAATTTTTTCAATTGATTTTTTTGTTTCTGAAACAGGTTATGAAGGTGATGGCACTGTTAATGAATCAGGATCAGATAGATTGCGCATTTATGTTCGTGATATAACCTATGGTTTAGAATATGATATTATCAATACTACGGGAAGCGATATTAACGATGTATTAATAGATGGTGACCCAATCGAAGGTAGATGGATTGGTGGTTCAATAGGAATTGAAGATATTATTCCAGGAACAATATTTCAATTAATAATTGAAGTAAGATGTAATTCAAGTGCTGAAGCATTCTTTTTTGATAATATTATTATTAATGGTGTTTTAGGTATTGAAGACAATTATAATAATCTTCTCTCCCTATTCCCCAATCCCGCATCAAAAGGCATTGTAAATATTATTTCAAAAATTGATGGTAAAAAACTAATAGAAGTATATGATGTTTTAGGGAAACAAGTAATTAATACTACCATTTATAATGATAGATTAAATATCTCTATGTTGAAAAGTGGTGTTTATATTGTAAAAATATATCAGGAAACTGCATCTATCACTAAAAAATTAGTGATTATATAAGACTTCTTAATTTATTTTGTATTAAAGCTTCTGTTTTTGCGGAAGCTTTTTTATTTTATATATTTTTATAGGATGTTTTCAGAAAAAAATATTTTTACGATTTCTTCTTCGGAAGATTTTGCATCTCTGGCTCTTGAAATTTTTCAGATTCAATATCAAAATATAAACATATATCAAGAGTTCTGTGATCTTCTCAACGTAAATCCAGCTAAAGTAAAAAACCTGAAAGACATTCCCTTTTTACCCATACAGTTTTTTAAGAGTCATAAAATACTAACTGAAAATACTTCTTATGAAAAGATATTTACCAGCAGCGGAACAACAGGAAGCACTCTTAGTAAACACTATATAAGAGACCTTTCATTATATAAAAAAAGTTTTACAACAGCCTTTAATTATTTTATTGGTTCTCCTGAAAAATTTACCATCTTGGCTTTACTACCATCCTATTTTGAAAGAGAAGGTTCATCATTGGTTTTTATGATTAATGATCTTATTAATAAAAACCCCTACAGTGGTTTTTATCTAGACAACTCCAAAGATTTGATTGAAAAACTGAATTTTCTTGAATCAAAAAAGCAGAAAACAATATTGCTTGGAGTATCTTATGCCTTACTCGATCTAATTGAAATAAAAACATTTCAGCTCAAAAACACCATCATTATGGAAACCGGAGGAATGAAGGGGCAAAGAAAAGAAATGATAAAAGAAGAACTTCACAGGGATCTGATACAGGGCTTTGGAGTAAAGGAAATTTACAGTGAATATGGAATGACCGAACTACTTTCCCAAGCCTACTCAAAAGGAAATGGTATTTTTTATTGTCCTCCATGGATGAAAGTATTTACAAGAGACACAAGGGATTCCCAATCTCTGGTAAAAGGGAAAACGGGGGGGTTAAATATTATTGATTTAGCTAATGTGAATTCCTGTTCATTTATCGCCACTCAAGATTTAGGTAGAATTTATGCAAATGGTAGTTTCGAAATTTTAGGTAGATTTGATGACAGCGAGATACGCGGTTGTAATTTAATGATCGGTTAATGAATCAAAATACAAATAAAAAAAAGAATGGTTGTTTATGGTTTTTTATCTTAAGCGTGCTATCTTTTTTTAATTTTGTGATAATTAAAGCTGTATTTCTATTTTCAACGAGTATTTCTATTTTTATTTCGGTTGTAATCTCTTTTATTTTTTTAGCAATGATATTGGGAAAATTTCATTTGAAGACCCTTATTCGTTCAGGAGTAATTATTTTTTTATTATTTTTTGGTTTAAAATTTATAGGTAACTTTTTACTTGTCATCCTTAAAACTACTCATAGAGAAAAGGCAGTATTTAATTTGGATGAAAAAATTATTAAATCTTCTGTCATTGAAGAAAATGATACTATTTCCCTTTATGCCAGTAACCGTAATTGGAAAGATAATTACGGAAACAGTTACAATGCTATCCTTAGTGTTCGTGAAAGAGATTATCTTAGACTTAAAAACCATATTAAAAGTTATAAACCCCCTATAAGAGGATACTTTTGGGGTAATCTTTACGACTATATAGACCGAAAAGACGCACCAAGT
>SMVB01183949.1_pt1 | contig 15650 bp, 13 predicted proteins | sample 2456461 | NCBI WGS metagenome assembly SMVB01 (sample SAMN11095934, study PRJNA526329) | marine sediment metagenome | biome: Marine sediment; feature: Surficial sediment; material: Deep marine sediment; isolation source: Hadal surficial sediment | place: Pacific Ocean | collected 2014-05 | depth... | reverse complement strand
TGGGTAACTACAACGCTGCGGGATGAAGCAGATTTGCTATCGGTACAAATCGGTGAAATCCTGAAGCAGGCCATCGATGGCCTCGACCACCGTATCGCTTTGCCGCCAGGCAGCGAGGCAGCACAGTGCAACCCGTGCCCTATACGGCTTAAAGCGCCGACCAGCGAGGAACTCGCTCAATTGACTCATGCCCTTCGCTGGCCTGCGAGGTCGCCTCAGTAGGTAGCTTGTATCGGAAGTAGCGATACAGTCCAAATCAAAATGCTCGGTCGGGTAAGTAGCGATACGACAAGCTGAATCGTCAAGAGCGCTTGAGGAACGATTATCCGCGCAGACCTGAGTCAGCAATCCGCGGAGTGCTAACCCGGACATTTCACCAAGGATTCGGAATTTGCAGTGCATCTGGCTGCTCAATGCCGGTGGATTTCTGGGAATATTGACTTTATCCTTCCTTGTATCTTACCTCTCATAGCGTCGAGACAATCGCTGTAAGTTGTCCATGGCTGAGGCGAGGTTTGATTTTCACGGTAAAGAAGGACGGGCCTGGTTTCAAACCCATCGCGCGGGTACAGGATGAGCGATAAATAAAGCAGGTCATCTTTTCAGCGTCAGTCTGTGTGCAATGATATTCGCGGCTGCAAACGTCGCGCCGAGTTTACGCCCATTCCCTGGTGCGGAGTTCCACTCGGCGGATTTTGCCGGATACGGTTTTGGGCAGTTCCGATATGAATTCAATCTTTCGCGGGTACTTGAACGGCGCAGTCACCAATTTAACGTGATTTTGTATTTCGCGCGCCAATTCGTCGCTGGGCTCGAAATCTTTCGTCAGTACAATATAGGCCTTCACGATCTCGACGCGGGTCTCGTCCTTGCTGCTGAGTTGGGTGGTGCCGGGCGAAACTACCACGCCCATGCGCAGGCAGGCGGTTACGATTTCCCACCACGCTGGCTTGGGCTTCATGATCAGCAGCACCAGGTTGCCCTTTTTGACACCCGTGCTGGTCAGCACGTTGCAGAACTTTCGCGACGAACATGCCAACTCCTCATTGCTGAGCTTGACCTCCAGGCCAGCGCCGTCGATCCACCATAAAACGGGCGTATCAGGTGTTTCACAGGACTTCGTTAACTTTGCACTTGGCAGTTGAATCCAAGGTGATCTCTTTGTGGATATTGCAGAGAAAAAGTGATTGATGCAGGTTGACCAGCAACAATAATTTGGGACTCATGAGTCCGTAATCTATCCGTATTAGGCATTCTATTTGCACCTCACGCAGTTCTTTCCCAGTCAACTTTGATTTTCGCTTCCGGGCAATCGTGCACGCCAAAATATTGCTTTAATGAAGTAGGGATCAAAACCTGTCAATCATGCCAGGCTGGCATGGGTAGGCAAAACTTGGCGCAGTTTGATCAAACCGCCAGAGGAGAATACACGATGACAACGCATATCTATAAGCGGACCGCTGTGTCGGCGGCCGTCACAGCAGCACTTTCCGTGTCAACCGCGTTGGCTCAGGAAAACGTGGGGCTGATCGAGGAATTCACAGTCACTGCGGCGGCTCGGGAGCAGTAGATCCAGGATATTACTTACAACATATCCGCGCTTGCGGATGAGGATGTCACGACTGTTTGGCAGCATTCGACGTTGGCGATATCCTCGAGACAACTATCCGCGCATGCTGCCGCGATTTCGATTCACGGACAGTCAAGGCGCATCTTCCCTCTGAGGCAACAAGACTCCTGTTGCGCCGTGTAAGAATCGACCTACGGTCCAGAGTTCCGCACAGATCACGTACCAAGGCAGCTTGGGTGACACAAAAACTGTATCCAAGCCGCTTGGCCGCCGCCGCATTAGCTGGGCAGGGAAGATCAAAGCGTGGTTCTCAGGCAAGCTCCCGGCGCGGTCAAAATGGGTGCTTTTGCCAAGAGGATCGATGCATTGAATAGCAATTTCCGTTCAAATCCTTAATGGTGAAAAGCATGAAAAAGCCAGGAGATTCAGAACCAGTCATTCGACAAAATCGACTCAAATACGCCGCATGCACCCTATGGGTGGCAACGGTATTGGCGGTAACTGCCCCCGCAGCCTTGGCGCAGGATACTGACGCCGATTCCGAAAGTGTGTATCTCGAAGAAATCATCGTCACGGCACAGCGGCGGGCTGAACGGATAACGGACGTACCGATCAGTATTACAGCCTTTGGCCAGGAGGAGGCGGATCGGCGAGGCGTAACCGGCATCGCGGATGTTGCGCGCATCACTCCGAATCTGAGTCTCGCCAATTTCGGCAATACGATCTCACGAGTTTCCATTCGCGGGGTTGACTCCGACGCCGGAGCAGGAACCACGGGTATTTACATTAATGATGTGCCGATTCAGGTCCGGCAAATTGGCTTTAATGCTTTCGACGTGTTCCCGCTCATTTTCGACCTGGAGCGCACCGAAGTTTTACGGGGCCCGCAGGGCACTCTGTTTGGAGCGGGGTCGCTGGGCGGTACCCTGCGCTTCATCACACCGCAGCCGAGCCTCACAGAAAGAAGCAGCTACTCACGAGCGACGTTTTCGACGACGGAGTCAGGCGAACCAAGTTATGAAGCGGGCATTGCCTACGGTGGCCCGATTACTGAAGACACGGTCGCGTTTCGGGTGAGTGTCCTGGCCTCCTCGCAAGGCGGCTGGATCGACCGGGTTCGCGAGCCTACAAGCGCTCTGGGAACACTGGAAACAGTGGATAAGGATGCCAATTCTGTGGACAGTCTGGTCGGCCGCTTTGATCTGAAATTCGCCATTGGGGATAATCTAGAGATTACGCCGTCCATCTATTATCAAAAACAGAAAATCAATGACAGCAGCGTTTTATGGCTGGAAGACACCGGGCCAACCGCCCTGTCGAGTTCCTTCGTTGGCGCTTATTCAGCACCTTTGCAGTTCACAAATCTGGACAAGAATGTATTTCGCGCCGGAGAGAACACCCAGCAAAAGGGCGAGGACAAATTCGTGCTGACGTCTGTCAATGTGCGCTATGAGTGGGAGTCGGTCCAACTGATAGCGATCGCATCTTACTTTGATCGCGAGCAAACCCTGGCCGATGACTTCACAACATTTGATCAGGTTCTCTTTACCGGAGTTACCAATGCGCTCATCGCCGGTGTAAGCCCGTTTGGGTTCTCTCGCCCTGTATTGCCCGATCAGCGCGCCAGCAGTTTCGACGTTAATGAGCAGACCAATACTACCCTGGAAGTCCGTCTCGAGGGCTCAACGGAACGGCTCAACTGGGTGGCCGGCGTATTCTATTCCGATATGGAGCAATCGGCGGTGCAGAGAGTTGAAGATCTGTTCCTTGGCCCGATTCTGGATCAGCAATTCCAGGACCTGTTGGGTTTTGGACTGGGTCCTGACCCCATTTTGGCTTTTTTTGGTATCCCACTGGTCGACGGCCTGTACATTTTTGACAATTTTGAAGTTGCGAAAGACAAGCAGCTTGCCGGCTTTGCCCAGCTTGACTGGGAGCTTGTCGACGGTCTGATTTTGACTGGCGGCGTGCGGGTATCCGACGTCGAGTACAGCATCTTCAATGAGGTGGTCGGGCCGGTTCTTGGTCCTTTCACCACCGATTTCGTCTCCCAAAGCGACACGCCATTAACGCCCAAAGCATCTATTTCCTGGAAGCCCGGTGAGGCACAAGATCACCTCTTGTATGCCAGTGCCTCGAAGGGCTTTCGTATTGGCGGCGCCAATGCGGCGGTCGGCTTGCCCTGTGGTGTGACTGATGGGGACCCAATTCCGGGTACTGCGCTTGGAGACCTCGGGCTTTCCAATCGTCCGTTTACTTTTGACTCGGATGTACTTTGGAGCTATGAGGTGGGTGCCAAGAGCACTTTCCTTGATGGGCGGCTGCAAACAAATCTGTCTCTATTCCATCTTGATTGGGAAGACATTCAGCAAAATCTTCAGTTGCCAGCCTGCGGCTTCCGTTACTTCGACAACGTAGGAACTGCCGATATCGATGGCCTTGAGTTTGAAACGGAATGGGCGCCGACCGAAAACCTGTACTTTTCACTTGGGATTGGATATGCCAATGGAGAATTTACGGATACCGTGTTTGCGACACCCGATGCTGAAGCTTCAGGCGCACTGCCGATATTGAGTAAAGGTGACAACCTGGGTGTTTCGCCCTTCACCTTGAATCTGGTTGCGCAATGGAGCTTCAACGGGCCGTTTGACAAGGTTTACTACGTCCGCTTGGACTATGATTATGCGAAAGGCGCTAAAGACACACCGGCAAACAATCCCGCCAACGGCAGCTTCGATCCGAATTTTGTCAACAATCCGAGCACTGACTTTGTCAATTTCCGGTTTGGCGGGCAAATCACTGAGGTTATGGAATTAGCGCTGTTCGTGCAGAACCTAACCAACGAATTGCCCGTGCTCAATAGAGCTCTCCAGCCTTTCGGCACCTTGGTGCGGGCACAGAGCTTCCGACCGCGAACCATCGGCCTGCAAGGCATCTTCCGGTTCTAGTCGCGGTGCTGGGCTGCAGTTCCGATTGAAGCCTAAATCATTCGAGCGAGGCGGCATAGCCGCCTCGCCTCCGGTCTGATAACGACTACCGCCAAACAGGAGCTTGATCCGATGAGTATTGTGAAGCTGTTAACTTACGCCGCCTGCCTCGCTGTGGTCAACCCCAATGTAGTAGCAGCCGAATTCTCAACTGCGGGAAAGGCGAGCCTGATTCTCACCGGAGGGCAAGTTTACACTCCCGACGGCTCCGTTGAGGCAATTGCGGTGGACGGTAAGGGCGTACTCAAACAGCGCGCACGACTGTGCCTTCGATGGTATCGCTGGTACGAAGGCGACGATGCGTCGGAAGCGGCGGATGCGTCTGCAGTGATGATTGCGTCCCGAAATTCATATGCGCGCGACCGGTTGGCGCTCGATTGCGTAAAAATCATGCTCGATGGCGTCCCGACAGACAGCCACACTGCAGCGATGCTGGAACCCTATGCGGGGACAGTGCACGGTCGTGACGACGAAGCCAGCCGCACTGGCCTCCTGATGGTTGAGCAAGATGTATTGAATAGTGTCACAACGGTATTTGACCGGCAGGGATTGACCGTAAAATTTCATGCCGCGGGGGATGCCACCGTTCGTGCAGGACTGGACGCGATTGAAGCAGCGCGTACCGCGAACGGCTTCAGCGGCCAGTTGCACGACGTTGGACACTGCACCTTTGTTTCCAGGGTTGACATCCCGCGTGCGCGCAAAATCGCTGCGACGTTCGAAGTGTCCCCCTATTTGTGGGCGCCGAGCCCGATCAATGACAGCATCACCGCTGCGATTGGCGACGAGCGGATAGATCGCGAGTGGCCCATTCGTGAAATGATTGACAGCGGTGCCCTTGTGGTGCCCGGCTCGGACTGGTCTGTGGTTCCTTCGGTGAATCCCTGGATCGGCATTGAGACGCTGATCACCCGCGAGATACCTGGAGATGATAGCGGCAAGTCGTTTGGCAAAGCCGAAGCCATTTCGCTTGATGAGGCCATCGCAATGTACACAGTAAATTCTGCGCGTCATGTCGGCGTAAGCCACAAGATAGGTCGGATCGAGGTGGGCATGGTGGCGGACGTGATTGTGGTCGATCAGGATCCGTACCAAATACCAACGAGAGACCTGCACAAAACCAAGGTGACGATGACCATCATTAATGGGGGAATCGTCTACAGCCGCTAAAGCCCTACCATAGAGTCCTGGAGAAGCACTGTGACAATGAGAACCGATTTGGTCAGGCAGGAACGATAGTATGAGCTGGAAACACGCCAGACGCCTGTGTCAAACCTTGTTAATTTTGCTGGTTGCGCAGCCAGCGGTCTTTGCGGATTCGCACTTGGACGCCAATTGGTTTTATATGGTGAAAAGTCGGCCGTCCGAGCCCGCTCGTGAAGCCGAGTACAACACCTGGTATGAGGATATCGACATCCCCGATGTGCTCGCAGTGCCCGGATTCATGCGGGCGCGCCGGGCGATAGCACGTGAATCAACGGAAGTGTTGCCGACGGATGCAAGCTATGCCGCGTTCTACGACATCGACACGGTCGATATCGACAAGTCGATCATCGATCTGTACGTTGCGGCCCGGAAAATGAGCCAGCTTGGCCGCTTGACCAATGTGTTGAAGGTGGTCGAAGCAAATTATTATCAGTTGCTTTCGGTAGGCGAACGCAGAGGTCAGCCGGAGACCACGGATGGTATCACCTACGTCTTCACGCAGAAGATCCTGTGTTGTGATGATCCTTCTGCACGCTCGGAGTTTCTGCACTGGTATGGCGCGGTACTGGAGCCAGCGTTAATCGAATCATTCGGCGTAAAGCGGTCGCAACTCTATGAACTGTATCGAATCATGGAAGTTGTGGCACTATCACCGGAGGAGATTCCTCACTTTCTGATGGTCCTGGAAGCGCCCTCCGGCTCTGCGACGGAGCTGGTGGCCGCTTTTGAAACACTTATTGCGGATCTGGATGGCGCTGGCAATTACACCGGCGGCGACCGAATTGTCTATGAGGTGATCAGCGAGGTGTACTCCCAGCCATTAACCCACACCGCGAAGTCGAGGTTGCAATGACAACGAGGATCACAATTCAGTTGCTGTTAATTACGTTCATCTGCACGGCTTGTACCGAGTCACAGGACGTGACCCGTTCGGCGCCGGCTGATTTGATCCTGACCAACGGGCAAATCAAAACGGCCGATGGCTGGGCAGAAGCAATCTCGATCATCGACGGCCGAATTTCGGCGGTGGGTGACGCCGCAACCATCGAGAAGCAAGCCGGTGAGGCCACAGAGCTTATCGACCTGAGTGGTATGACAGTCCTTCCGGGCTTTCACGACCTGCACGTGCACCCCATCTACGGCGGCATCATGTATTCCGGCGCAGACCAAACGAATTGCAAAATCGAACAGGGATCGTCGCTGGAAGTGCTGGTCGATTCTCTTCGCGACTGCGTTGCGGCGGTCTCAGAATCCGAGTGGGTTACCGGTGGCCAATGGGATGCCTCGGCCCTGGGCCAGGTCCCGCATCGTTCCATGCTCGATGCGGTATCACCCGACACACCAGTGCTGATCAATGATACGAGCGGCCACAGCGCCTGGGCGAACTCGAAGGCGCTCAGTATTGCCGGCGTCGACGTAGATACACCGGATCCGGACGCGGGCATCATTGAACGGGACGCAGACGGGCATCCGACGGGCGTGCTGCGGGAATCGGCGATTGGACTTGTTCGTACTCACGTCCCACCGCCCTCGGATAAAATTATTCGGGAATCACTTGAATGGGCTCTTCAGACGATGCTGTCGTATGGGATCACTTCATACACGGAGGCCTCAAACGGTTTCGTCGGTGGGCCGGTTCGTGAGCTTGATGCCTATTTGAAACTGGCAGACGAAGGACTCTTGAAACAGCGAGTTCGTATCTGCCTCAACTGGCTTCCCGACAATGGGACACCTGAAGATGAAAGCGCGGACTATCTGATCGCGAGGCGCGCGCAATACGAGCGCGATCGCCTGAAACTGGATTGCGTAAAGATCTTTCTCGACGGTGTGCCAACAGACAGTCACACGGCAGCAATGCTTGATGCGTACACTGGAACCGTGGAAGGTCGCGACGATGATGCGAGTCGGTATGGGATGTTGTTGCTTGAGCAAAGCGTGACAAATGATGCCGTGACTAGATTTGACAAGGAAGGCCTGACAGTCAAGTTCCATGCCGCCGGCGACGCCGCGGTTCGCTCTGCTCTCGATGCGATCAAAGCTGCACGTGAGGCGAACGGGACGAGTGCACTACGGCACAACGTCGGTCACTGTACCTTCATTGCAAGGGAGGACATTGCGCGTGCAAAAGAGCTGAATGCGACATTCGAATTGTCGCCGTATCTCTGGTCACCCAGCCCGATCAACGATGATATTTCAAAGGCCATAGGGCCTGAACGAATCGAAAGGGTGTGGCCGTTTCGCGCAGCGATCGATTCGGGCGCACTTGTTGTGGCGGGTTCTGACTGGTCCGTCGTTCCATCCGTAAATCCCTGGATAGCAATCGAGGCGCTGGTTACTCGCGAGGAACCCGGTGGTAGCGACAGGAGCTTCGGCAAACCACAGGCAATTGGCCTCGACGAAGCCATCGACCTGTTCACAGTCAACGCCGCCATACACATGGGTACAGAAAAAGATCTTGGAAGATTGGAGCCGGGCATGCTCGCGGATTTCATTGTTATCGACCGCAACCCGTTTGAGATACCGGTAACAGAGTTGCATCGCACCCAGGTGGTGATGACCTTCATTGATGGTGAACTGGTATTCAAAAATCATGAGTAGACGGATGATCAACACAAAGAGTTGGTTGGCAACCGCGGTGGCGATAATGTGTATTTCGCCCGCGGTAACGCAAAGCGCAGCACTTGCGCAGGAGCCCGCGCATCGTAACGGTATTGACCTGATCATGACCAACGGCCAGATTAAGACTCCGTCAGCCTGGGTGGAAGCATTGGCTATCCGTGACGGAGTCATTGTGGCTGTTGGCGAGGGGAATGCAATCACGGCGAATCGGGGAAGTCAGACCCAGCTAATCGATCTTGGCGGCGCCACCGTTCTGCCGGGTTTACACGACATGCATGTCCACCCTCTGTTTGCCGGATTAGAGCAGTTCAACTGCGGATTCGATCCCGGGGCATCGGCACGGGCGATCGCTGCAGCGGTGGGGGCCTGTGCTGCGGAAACACCGCGCGGCGAATGGATCCAGGGTGGAAACTGGGTGGCGGCAGTGTTTGAGCCTGGCCAGCAGAATAAGGCGTTTCTTGATGCAGTTGCGCCGGACAACCCGGTACTTTTGAATGATGAATCACACCATAGCGTGTGGGTCAACTCGGCGGCCTTGCGACTGGCGGGTATTACGCGTAATACACCTAATCCGCAAGGCGGTATTATCGAGCGCGATGCATCAGGAGAGCCGAATGGGCTTCTGCGCGAAAGCGCGACCCGACTGGTGGAGCAGATAATTCCCCCGGCATCGGAAGATGCGCGGCGCGAGGCCTTGATCCTGGCCGCCAATCAGATGCTGTCTTTCGGTATTACGTCATTCATGGTGGCCAGCGTAAGGGTTCCGGATATCGGTCCTTTATCGGCGCTGTCTGGAGAAGGGCTGATTAAGCAGCGTGTTCGAGGATGTATCGTCTGGGCTCCGGAACCCGCAGACGTAAACCGCGCGAGCGAAACTCTAATCGCAGAACGCGCAGCCTATAGTCGTCCACGGTTCGCGACCGATTGTGTCAAAATTTTTCTCGATGGCGTACCAACCGAGAGTCATACCGGTGCGATGCTCGAGCCCTATCGAGACGCTATGTCTGACGCAAGCGATGAAAGGCCCGAAAAGGGTTTGCTATTGATTCCCCAGAACATCCTTGACGATGCCGTTGCACGATTCGATCGGCAGGGCCTGCTCATCAAATTCCACGCAGCCGGGGACGCGGCAGTCCGCGCGGCAATTGACGCAGTTACGGCGGCTCGAAAAACAAATGGTTTTGGCGGCCCGATGCATCATGTCGGTCACAGCACGTTTGTGAATCGGGCTGATATACCTCGGGTCATTGCGGCTCAGATGAGTTGGGAGTTCTCACCCTACATCTGGTATCCGACGCCGATCGCTGCTGTCGATGTTCGCGCCGCTGTCGGCGATGAGCGAATGAAACGGTGGCTTCCGATCAGGGATGCTGTGGCGACCGGGGCTCTGGTTGTAGCGGGATCAGACTGGTCTGTCGTACCTTCTGTAAACCCCTGGCTGGCGATTGAGACAATGGTTACACGCCAGATGCCTGGCGGCAGCGAAGAATCGCTGGGCGAACAGGGACGTATCTCCATGGATGAAGCCTTCCGCATCATGACCGAGAGCGGCGCAACACTGATGGGTCACAGGGACAAAGTCGGATCGATTGAGGTGGGAATGCGTGCCGATTTAGTCGTTACGCAGAATAATCCATTCGACGTGCCGATCTCGCAGGTACACGCAACCAAAGTGTTGATGACATTTATTGATGGCGAAAAAGTGTTCGATATAAAATCGTCGCCTAAGTTGAACGCGCAGTGATCATTCAACGAAGCAGTTTCATTTTAACTTCAATGAAACAAGTTATGTCGATTCCGAAATTTTTATTAAGTAAGTGCGCCCAGCTTGTGGCTTGCCTGGTCGTGGGAGCATGGTCCATTCCGGCAACTGCGCAACCAGATTTCAGCCAGGTGACCATAAAGACTACCGAGGTGACTCCGGGCATCTATATGCTGGAAGGGTACGGCGGCAATATCGGGCTGTCCATTGGCGACGATGGTGTATTTTTGATCGATGACCAGTTCGCTCCACTTTCCGACAAGATTCAACAGGCCATTGCTGCGCTCACAGATCAACCGGTGCGTTTCCTGATCAACACCCACTGGCATATTGACCACGCCGGCGGTAACGAAAACTTCAGTCTGGGTGGAGCAATCATCGTGGCTCATGAAAACGTACGAGAGCGTTTGCAAAACGGTCAGTTCGTGGTGCCGTTTAACGCAAATTTCCCACCCGCTCCCGAGCTTGCATTGCCGGTGGTTACTTTCAATCAGGGCATCACGTTTCACTGGAATAATGACACCCTGGAAGTGCTCCATCCAGCACCCGCCCATACCGATGGCGATGCTGTGATTTATTTCAGGAATGCCAATGTCGTACATACCGGCGACTTGTACTGGAATGCCTCTATCCGGTAATCGACGCCAGCAGCGGTGGCACTGCAGCAGGCATGATAAGCGGCATTGAGGAGGTGTTGGCGCGTATCGACAGCAAAACCAAGGTAATTCCCGGCCACGGTCCTGTTAGCAACAAGGCCGAGATGCAGGCCTATCACGAAATGCTGAAAACCTCGCACAGCCGGATCAAAGTCCTCAAGGATCAGGGAAAGACCATCGAGCAAATTGTCGATGCCAAACCCACAGCTGAATATGACGAGCAATGGGGCATTGCATTGCTCAATCCTGAACAGTGGGCGCGCATGGTTTATTCCGCCCTCGCACAGTGATCTGGACGATCTGTGAGCAAATATCGGCAACACAAAACATAGGCGAAAAGAAATTATGAAATCAAGTCAATCGTTATCAGTTTTGATCTGCATGAGTCTGTTCGTTTTCGGCTGTGATACATCCTCAAATGAAGAAACTCACAGCCTCGAAGTGGAAGTCTTCAAAGGTGAGTTTGCTACGGTGAATTCATTTATTTTTTCGAATGGAAAATCACTGATCGTCATGGATGTACAGCGCAAGACCTTTGAGGCTGAAAAACTCGTTGCCCTTATAAAAGCAAAAAAACTGCCATTGACACATATACTTATTACTCACGGGCATACCGATCACTTTACGGGTATGCCTTTATTTCGCAAAGAGTTTCCAGAAGCAAAAATTGTTGTTGCCAATGCAGACATTAAACGAGATGTTAAAGCCTATGCGATATACATGAATACTGGTGGTGAAACTGATGCCGAACCGGCGTTGGAACCGCCGCTTAGGCCTAAATCCGCAGAAAATCCCGATGGATTCGATTATGAAAACGATATCCACGTGCTGCCTGATAACACCTTGACTTTAGCTGGCGGCGGTATCCTGGAGCTTACAACCGATTACAAGCCTGCAGAAGCCGAATATATAGCTACTGTTTACAGTAAAGACCTTAACGCGTTATTTCTATCGGATTTTGGATATAACGAAGTACATCACTGGATGGGGGATGACATCAGCAGACAGGATATCGCCAATTGGAAAGAGGAATTAGGGAGAATCAAGTCACGCTATGCTGACCTGAATCCAAAAGTATATCCGGGTCATGGTGATGTATCTGACATGACGCTATTCGACAACATGATTCAATACATTGACGATTACACTCGCATTACTTTGCAAGCAGCGTCAAGAGAAGAAGCCATGGAAAAAATGATTGCTTTATATCCCGATTATAAAGAAGCGGATTTTTTTCTGAAGTACAGCATTGAGAATCATGTGAAACAAGGCCAATAAGGTAAATGCAGTGTATTTATACCGTTACTTCACCGACGGTCTGTGCTGTGGCCCAGGCGCCACCATCACTTTTGCTATGCTGTGCCAGAGAGGGGTGATTAAAAAAGTATGTTAACATGGTGTGGCGATGCCTAATTTTTCGAGCAATAGCATGCCCGTTATTCGGCGCGAGGAGAATTTCGGCAGCCTGGTTAGCGAGACGTTCTTCACCATGTCCTGTCGACCCGTGCGTGACTATGGTGGCCGTTTCTTTGGTGCCTTACGTAACCAGCCGATTGGCGGCATTAGCTTGGCCACGATAAGAGGTTCACCACTCGATGTCTATCGCCGCCGGCGCCATATCGGTAAGGTCACGGATGCATTGTACTTGGTGAAAGTGCAAGTAGAAGGTGAGAGTCTTATCCACCAAAGGGGCAGAGAGGCGCACCTCAGGCCTGGCGATTTTACTCTATGCCTAAGTTCTGAGCCTTATGACCTGCATTTCGCAGAGCAGTACCAACAGGTCGTATTAGCAGTACCTCAGGGACTCATGGAGGAATGCGTGCACCAGCCTACTCAATATCTCGGCGCCCGGATGGACTCAGAAATCGTTGCCAATGGGCTTTTCTCGCAATTCGTAATGTCGATAGCAAGCCGACTGGAGTCGATGGATGGCGTGCTGGCACAGCGGCTTGAGGCCAACGTTATGGATTTGCTTGCGACTACGCTTGGATATGCCCAGGAATCGCACAAGCACCATCTGCTGAATCTTGGTGTTAAATGCGAATACTTACTGCGCATCAAACACTTTATCCGCCGGAATCTTCATGAGGAACACCTTTGCCCGGGTTTGATTGCCCGCGCTCATCAAATATCGACTCGTTACCTCCACATGTTGTTCGAGGAAGAAAGTGAAACGGTATCACGGTATATCCTGCGATTACGCCTTATGAACTGCAAGGCAGCACTTGCCGATGCCGATTTCAGAAACTATTCGGTGTCGGAAATTGCCTACCATTGGGGCTTCAAAGATGCATCGCATTTCAACCGAGCGTTCAAATCAAAATTCGGCGATACGCCAGCCAATTTCCGTAAGCAATTGCTTGGTGGAGGCGGCGAAGGCTCGATAATATCAGAGATTTAGCGGCTGCTAGCTGCTATTCGGCGTCGGCTAAGCCCGGCTTCTCTCCCAGTCAATTTTCCGCTTCGCTATTCAGCAAGCACCCGCTGCGGATTGCTGCTTCAATGGTCAACACCATCCAGAATAAACATTAGCTTTTGAGAGGTGCCGCGTGTCCGAATATGGCCTCATTATTGACGGCAAAAAAGTTTCAACTGAGGAATTTTTTGACGTACTGAATCCGGCAACGGAACAGGTTTTTGCACAGTGCCCCAAGGCTACTGAGGCAGATCTGGATCGCGCAGTAGCTGCAGCACGAAGCGCTTTCGGCTCCTGGAGTCTGGTAGCGGATGGTGAGCGGTCGCGTTTGTTGCATGCGGTTGCGGAAGCGCTGGAAGCCAATATTCCTGAGTTGGGTAAATTGCTGACTTCCGAGCAGGGCAAGCCTATGCATGGTTTTGCCGGGCTTGGTGCGGGCTGGGAGTTGGGCGGCGCCGTGGCTTGGTGCCACGCCACCGCGAGCATGGACTTGCCCGTTGAAGTACTTCAGGACAATGACGCAGCGCGCATAGAGATTCATAGAAAACCAATCGGTGTGATCGGTTCCATTACGCCGTGGAACTTTCCGGTGCTAATCGCAATTTGGCACACCATCCCCGCGCTGCGTACTGGCAATACTGTTGTCATAAAGCCGTCAGAGTACACGCCAATTGCGACACTGCGGGCTGTTGAAATCATAAACGAAATTTTGCCGCCTGGGGTGATCAATATCGTAACGGGTGACGGCAGCCTGGGTGCGGCGATGTCGAACCATGCGGATATCGGCAAGATTATTTTTACCGGATCGACCGCGACGGGAAAAAAGATCATGGAGAGTGCGTCCTGCAACTTAAAGCGCCTGACGCTCGAGCTCGGCGGCAACGACGCAGCGATTGTGTTGCCCGACGTAAACGTTGCCGAAGTTGCGCCGAAGATCTTTGCGACGGCTTTCATCAACAATGGTCAAACCTGTGCAGCAGTGAAACGACTCTATGTGCATGAAGACATCTATGACGAAATGTGTAAAGTGCTTACCGACCTAGCGAATAGTGTTACGACAGGAGACGGAGCTGGCGATGTCGACTTCGGTCCCATACAAAACAAGGCACAGTTCGACAAGGTCTGTTCGATGGCGGACGACGCCAGGGCACGAGGTGCAAAATTCCTGAGCGGTGGCGATCCCAATGATAAGCCTGGTTATTTTTATCCGGTGTCAATTGTCGCCGATATCGATGACGATGCTCAGTTAGTCAAGGAAGAACTCTTCGGACCGATATTGCCGGTGCTGAAGTTCAAAGATGTCGACGATGCGCTGAAGAGAGCGAACAATAGCCCGAGCGGCCTTGGCGGCTCGGTGTGGTCCGCCGATGTCGAACGCGCGACGCAACTTGCCGGCCGGCTGGAATGTGGTACGGCCTGGGTAAACAACCATGCGATGCTTCAGCCCGATGCGCCATTCGGTGGTATCAAACAATCGGGTTTCGGAGTCGAATTCGGACGGCATGGACTGGAAGAATGCACGACGATTCAGACTGTACAGATCAGCAAAACGTAGTAGTAATACCCTCTGTTAGTCCGAACCTGCGTAGCACCCTAAACGAGCTTTAGAGGATTGCTCTAATGCACACATCGCGTAAACTTTTTTACTGTGGTTTTGTATGAGCGAACATCACCGCCTGCCGCGTCACGGTCGCGGAGCAACGTGAAGTGCCGCAGTAAGCTCCCCCGTCTAGTGGACACCTCAAAAGTAGAATTTCTGGCTTTTTCCAAAGCCTCGGCTGGCGTCAATCCATTGAGGAAGTAATCTTTGGATTAGATCTGCAGGTCACCGGCCGCGCGGATGCCCAATTCATCGATCCCCAGGATGGTGTAACCATCATCATTCAAAATGGCGGCGGTCTCGAGAGCCAGGCCGTAGCCCCGATCCTGAGCAGCTTTGAAATGGGGCACCGCAGCCGCAATTGGGACCAAGTCATCAGTAAATTGGCGCGGGCAGCCTTAATCCCACATCATCGAAGGTCTGTAGTGCCCGCAAGACGGCGTTTGGCTGGGCTTATCGCTGCTCCATTATCCATGCCCTCAAGGTTTCTTCCAGTACTGGCGGTGTGATGCCGCCCCCAGTGCGATTCATCTCCACGGTGTAGTAAAATTCTCTGCTGCCGTCATTGCGGATGGGGTTGGCCCTGGAGTAAATATGAGTGACTCATGGATAACTACAACACTGCGGGATGAAGCAGATTCGCTGGCCGCACAAATCGGTGTAATCCTGAAGCAGGCCATTGATGGCCTGGATCACCGTATCGCTTTGCCGCCAGGCAGCGAGGCAGCCCTGCTCGAGTTGGACGAGCCGTTGCCGGAAAACGGCAGCGGAATGCAGGTCGCCATCGACCGATTGTTGGATCTCAACGCCCGCGCCGGCGCCAATACCGGTGGT
>SMVB01064008.1_pt1 | contig 15652 bp, 10 predicted proteins | sample 2456461 | NCBI WGS metagenome assembly SMVB01 (sample SAMN11095934, study PRJNA526329) | marine sediment metagenome | biome: Marine sediment; feature: Surficial sediment; material: Deep marine sediment; isolation source: Hadal surficial sediment | place: Pacific Ocean | collected 2014-05 | depth... | reverse complement strand
GACCTGCTGGCCGTGTTGCCGACGTGGCTGAGCCTGTTCGTGCCGGGGGCCCAGCACCTCATGGTGATCCGGGCGCTGAGGCTGCTTCGCGTGTTCCGGGTACTGAAGCTGGGTCGCTACCTCTCGGCGGCGACGGAATTGCGTCGCGCCCTCTGGGCGAGCCGCGCCAAGGTGATCGTGTTCATTACTTCCGTGCTGGTCGTCGTGGTGATCATGGGGTCGGCGATGTACGTCGTCGAGGGGGGGGACGAGGGTTTCGACTCCATCCCGCAGAGCATGTACTGGGCGATCGTGACGATGACGACGGTCGGGTACGGCGACGTCGCGCCGGTAACACCGCTCGGCAAGCTGCTCGCCGCCGTCGTCATGATCCTGGGCTACAGCTTCATCATCGTGCCGACGGGAATCATCACGGCCGAGTTGACGCGAGGCCATGTCAAGCCGGTGAGCACCCAGGCGTGCCGGGAGTGCTCGCTCGAAGGGCACGACGTGGACGCGAAGTGCTGCAAGTATTGCGGCGCTGAGCTGTAGAACGAGGGGTGGCACGGTTGAGACGGACGCCGAAGGCGGCCGGCTCGGCCGTGTTCCGGACGCGATGGGAAGGAACACGGCCGAGCGAGTCCGCCTTCGGCAGACTCGCTCAACCGTGCCACCCGGTCTACTGCGAGTACGATGCGGTTCGTGGCGACGCTGACTATTACAAACGCGCGTGTGCTGACACTGGCCGATGGCGACGTCCCGCGCCGCGGCTCGGCGTTGGGTCAACTCGGCGTGATCGAGCGCGGGTTCGTGCGTGTCGTGGACGACCGGATCGCCGCCGTCGGCGCCGGCGACCCGCCCCCGGCCGCCGCCGCCGACGAGACCATCGACGCGGGCGGGTGTGTCCTCATGCCCGGCTTCGTCGATTGCCACACCCACGCCTGCTGGGCCGGCGATCGTTTCGACGAGTTCCAGATGAAACTCGCCGGCCGGTCGTACTTGGAGATCCTCGAGGCCGGCGGCGGCATCATGTCCACGGTCCGCGCCGTCCGGTCCGCAAGCGGCGACGCGCTCGCGGCCGGCCTGCTGGCACGACTGTCGCGGATGGCGGCGCTGGGCACGACGACCGTCGAGGTGAAGTCCGGCTACGGGCTGACGACCGCCGACGAACTGAAAATGCTGCATGCGATCCGCGTCGCCGCGGCCGCGACCGCGCAGACCGTGATCCCGACCTTCCTGGGCGCCCACGCGATCGACCCCGACAACCCGCGATGTGTTGCCCAGACGATCGACGAGACGCTGCCGGCGGTCGTCGAGGCCTTCCCGGGTATAGCCTGCGACGCCTACTGCGAGAAAGGCGCGTGGACGCTGGTGGACACCGGCCGGCTGTTCGAACGCGCGGCCGAACTGGGATGTCCCCTGCGTGTGCACACGGACCAGTTCACGAGCTTGGGCATGACCCGGCTGGCGATCGAGATGGGTGCCCTGAGCGTGGACCACCTCGAGGCGACGACGCCGGCGGACCTGGAACTGCTCGCCGCGAGCCCGACCCTCGGCGTGGCCCTGCCGGCCAGCGGGTTCCACCTCGACGACCGCTACGCGCCGGGCCGCGCCCTGGTCGACGCCGGCGGAGCGCTGGCGCTGGCGACCAACTACAACCCCGGCTCGGCGCCGACGCCCTCGATCGCGTTCGTGATCGCCCTGGCCTGCCGGAAGCTCGGATTGACGCCTGCCGAGGCGATTGCCGGCGCCACGGTCAACGCGGCGTGCGTGCTGGGACTCCAGGGCGAGGTGGGCTCAATCGAGCCCGGCAAGCGAGCCGATCTACTGCTCATGGACTTCACGGACGAGCGTGAACTTGGCTACGAGTTCGCCACGCCGGGCCCGCGGTTGGTCCTGTGTGCCGGAAAGGTCGTCAAGAGGCTCTAGACTAGAATCCGTTCATGGTCATCACCGCCCAACAGGACATCGACGGTGCCGAGGCTGCGGCACAGTGCGTCACGACGACCCACCTTCGGCTCGTCGAATACCTGCAGGTGGGCCGGACGCTCGCGCAGGTCGACCGCTTCGTCGCCGAGACACTGTCGTCACTGGACTGCCGCAGCGCGTTCCTGCGGTACCGCATGAAGGGGCACCCCCCGTTCGCGTCGCACTCGTGCCTGTCGCTGAACGATTGCATCGTCCACGGCACCCACGACCTGACCGACAAGCCACTGGCGCCCGGCGACATCCTGTCCGTCGACATCGGCGTGATTCACCACGGGTGGATCGGCGACGCGGCCTGGACCTACGCGATCGGCGAGGCGACCGACGAGGCGCTCGAACTGATGGCCTGCGGTCGCGAGTCGTTGCGACGCGGGATCGCGTCGGTCAAGGCGGGGCGGCCGCTGGTCGAATGGGCGCAGGCCCTGCAGCCGTACGTCGAGGAGGACTGCGGTTACTTCCTGGTGCGGGGACTCGGCGGCCACGGTTACGGGCGCAAGCTGCACAGCCCCCCGTTCATTTCCAACGTGACGCCCCGGCACCCGAACGAGTGGCCCGATGCCCTGGAGACCTTCAAGCCGGGGATGCTGCTGGCGGTGGAGCCGATGATCGCCGTCGGCAGCGGCGAGATCATCTCCGACGGCAAGGCGTGGCCGATCTACACGGCCGACGGTTCTCTGAGCGTTCACTACGAGGCCGACCTCTTGGTCACCGAGAACGGCGCGCGTGACCTCACCGAGGGGATGGGCCAGTTGCCCGATATCGTCAAGTGACGACGCCTCGACCGGCGCCCAACCGCCAGGAGATCCCCGCATGCTGACCAACCTTGCCGTCGCCGCCGCACTGGCCGCCTCGATCGCCCTGGGCCCGCCGCCGACGAAGATCGAGACGGTCGTAGACGTCATGCACGGCGTCGAGGTCCCCGATGACTACCGGTGGCTGGAGGCGCTCGAATCCGAGGACGAGGCCGTCGAGCGGTGGACGACGCTGCAGAACAACCAGACACGCACAGTCCTGGAGGCCATCGCGGGCCGTCGGCAGTTGGAGAAGCGGCTCGAGAGCCTCATGGTCCTGCCGAGCGTCGGTGCGCCCTCGATGCGGATGAACCGCTACTTCAATACGCGGCGCGCCGGTGGCGAGAACCAGTCGGTGTTGTACCTGCGTCACGGGTATGACGGCGATCCGCGGCCCCTGCTGAACCCGAACACGATGGACGCCGAGGGGCTGGTGAGCCTCGACTGGTACGAGCCGAACCATGACGGCACGCTGCTGGCGTTCGGTCTCAGCTACGCCGGCGACGAGAACTACACGCTGTACGTCCTGGACGTTGACACCGACACCTGGCTCGCCGACGAGATCCCGGGCAAGGTGCGGAGCGTCGACTGGCTCCCGGACTCGACGGGGTTCTTCTACCGCGACCTGGGCGACGTCAAGAACCCCTACTCGGGCCGGATCCGGTTTCACCGGCTGGGTACCCACCACCGGCAGGACCGCACGCTCTTCGAGCAGTACACGCAAGGGCCCCTGGCCACGACGTGGGGGCCGTTCGCGTACACGAGCAAGGATGCCCGGTGGATGATCCTCGGTTACTACACCGGCACCAAGTCCAACGACCTGTGGGTCGTGGACCTCGACCTGTGGTTCCGGACCGGGCGGTTCGAGCGGCGTGACATCCTCGTCGGCGACGACTCGACCAGCGGCGGGCCGGTCTTCGGCGACACGCTGTTCATGAAAACGACGATGAACGCGCCGAACGGGCGGGTCCTCGCGGTGGACCTGAACAACCCCGACCAGGCCGACTGGACCGAGATCATTGCGGAACAGCCGCGATCGACGCTGCGTGGCGTGTCATTGGCGCGTGGGAGCCTGGTGGCGAGCTACCTCGAGTCCGCATCGACGTCGCTCAAGCGTTTTACCCTGGAGGGCAAGCCGCTCGGCGCCGTCAAGCTGCCGGGGATCGGCAGCGCCAGCATCACGACGGCCCAGGACCGCACCGAGGCGTTCATCTCCTTCAGCAGTTACAGCCGGCCGCCGCTGATCCTGCGGGTCGACCTCGCGACCGGCGAGCAGCAGACCTGGGAGCAGCTCGAGGTTCCCGGCTACCGCCCCTCGGAACTCACCGTGACCCAGAAATGGTATCCGTCGGCGGACGGTACGAACGTCAGCATGTTCCTGGTCCACGGGAAGAACCTCGTCCTCGACGGCGACAACCCGACGCTCCTGTACGGCTACGGCGGGTTCAACATCCCGATGACGCCCCGGTTCAGTGCGACGCGGTTGCCGTTCCTCGACGCCGGCGGCGTCTACGCGGTCGCGAACCTTCGCGGCGGCGGCGAGTATGGCGAAGCGTGGCACGAGGCGGGCATGCTCGCTGAAAAGCAGAACAGCTTCGACGACTGCATCGCGGCGGCCACGTACCTCACCGGCCAGGGGTACACGAGCCCCGAACGGCTCGTGGTCATGGGTGGCTCCAACGGTGGGTTGCTCGTCGGCGCGGTGGTGACCCAGCGGCCGGACCTGTTCTCCGGCGCGATCTGTGCCGTGCCGCTGCTGGACATGCTGCGATACGACCGGTTTCTCATGGCGAAGTACTGGGTCCCGGAATACGGCGACCCCGCCAGGGCGGCGGACTTCGAGTGGCTCAGCGCGTACTCGCCCTACCACAACATCACGGCGGGCGTGCGCTACCCGGCGATCCTCTTCACGGCCGGCGAGAACGACGCTCGCGTCCACCCGATGCACGCCCGCAAGATGGCGGCCCGCATCCAGGCGCTGGCGGCCAACGACTTCGACGCCGACCCGATCCTGCTGTGGGTCGAGCGCAGCGCCGGTCACGGGGCCGGCAAGCCGCTGCGGCTTCGGATCCGCGACGCCGCCGACCAGTGGTCCTTCATCATGTGGCGGACCGGGATCGTGGAGGGGCCGGCGAGGTAGGGGGAAGAAGGGGCGCCCCTTCTTCCTCAATCCTCCCTCATTTCACGTCGATACCGCCCCAGTGAGCGACTACGACCTGATCTGTATCGGCTGTGGCCCGGCCGGCGAGAAGGCCGCCACCCAGGCGGCGTACTTCGGACACCGGGTGGCGATCGTTGAGCGCGAATCCAGCCCCGGTGGCGCGATGGTCAATACCGGCACGATCCCGTCGAAGTCGCTCCGCGAGACCGCCCTGCTGTGTTCGGCGTTTCGACGCAGGCCACTGCCGGGCGTCGAGTTCGCGGTCGATCACAAGCTCTCGGTGGCGAAGCTCATGGCGCAGCGGTTTCGCGTGCAATACCAGGAGCACGATCGGATCGAGTCGTCGCTTGATCGCTCCGGCATCCGGGTCATTCGCGGTACCGGGCGAATCGACGGGCCCGACACCGTCCGCATCGAGGCGACCGACGGAACAACGAGCGTTCTGACGACCCGGTTCATCCTCGTCGCGACCGGTTCGTCGCCGGAGCGGCCCGATCACATTCCCTTTCATCAGGACAACGTCGTCGACGCCGACGATATCCTCGACCTCGGCCAGGTCCCCGATTCGATCATCGTGGTGGGTGGCGGCGTCATCGGTTGTGAGTACGCGTGCACGTTCGCCGAGCTTGGCGCGTCCGTGACATTGATCCACCCGCGCGACGCGCTGCTGGACTTCATCGACGCCGAGTGCCGCGATCACCTGATGCGGGCCATGAGCGATGAGGGCATCGAGATCCGGCTCAACACCTCGGTCGACCAGGTCGTCCGCCAGGACAACGGTACCGTCCTGATCCGTACCGACGGCGACCAGGAGCTGACCTGCGACGTGCTGCTGTGGGCCGCGGGCCGGTGCAGCAACACGACTGACATCGGCCTCGACAAGGCCGGCCTCGTTCCGGGACAGCGCGGCCTGATCGAGGTCAACGACAGTTACCAGACCAGCGTGCCGAGCATCTACGCAGCGGGCGACGTCATCGGCTTCCCGGCGCTCGCGTCGACCTCGATGGAGCAGGGCCGGATCGCAGCCTGCCACATGTTCGACATCGACTTCAAGACAAAGCTCGCCGGTCTGCTGCCGTTCGGCCTCTACACGATCCCGGCGGTGTCCACGATCGGGCTCAACGAGAAGCAGGCCGTCGAGGCCGGTCGCGACGTCGTCGTCGGCCGCGCCCACTACAGGCACAACGCCCGGGGCCGGATGCTCGGCGACGAGCAGGGCATGGTGAAATGCGTGTTCGACCGAGCGACGCGGAAGCTCGTGGGGGCCACGATCGTCGGCGAGTCCGCCACCGAGCTGATCCACCTCGCGCAGTTCGTGATCACGTTCGAGGCCGGCATCGACGAAATCATCGGCGCCTGCTTCAACTACCCGTCGCTGAGTGAGTTGTACAAGTACGCCGCCTACGACGCGTTGCAGGCCATCGCCGCCCGCGACCGCGAAAAGGCGGCGTAAGCAAGAAGAGCTCAGAGCTCATTTCCCCCGCAGCAGCCTGGCCAACCACCCTGCCGGTACATCGTCGACCACCCCCGGCGTTTCGACGCCGTCCTTGCGGCAGATCGCCGCCGCCGCCGCGTAGCCGCTTCGGACCGCCCCCTCCATCGTCGCCGGCCACCCCGTGTCGCACCAGTCGCCGGCGAGGTACAGGTTGTCGATCGCGGGACCGTGTGCCGGCGCCGGTGCGGCGGTCGGCCGCAAGGCGTCGGCACCGGGCGTGGCGGCGAACGTCGCTCGCTTTTCCTTGATGCACCGGGCCTGGATCGGCTGGATCCCCGCGGACCCCGGCAGGGCGCGGTGAATGTCGGCGACGACCTTCCCGGTGATCTGCTGCTCGGACAACGCCATCCAGTCGTCGGCGGCGCTGATGACGGCGTGGATGTGTTGCAGGCCGTCGGTCCCCGTCCCCTTGTTGAACAGCCAGTGGACGCCGGCATCGACGAGCACCAGGTGCGGCAGCGTCATGACGGGCCGGTCGAACCAGAGGTGCACGCCGAGGATGGGGCTCACCTCGAACCGGCCGAGGCCCCGAAGCCGCGTGTCGGCCTTGCGGGCCGAGTTGGAAACGAGCTTGTCCAGCCGGTCGAAGGGCACGGCGCTGACGACCGCGGAGGCGTCGACGGAACCGGTGGCGGTGACGACGCCGGTCACGCGTTGGCCGTCGAATGAGATCGATCGCGCCGAGGTGCCGAGCATGACCGTCCCGCCGCTGGCACGCAGCACCTCGGCCGCCGTGTCGTAGAGGTTCACGAGCGGTACGGTTGCCAGGCCCATCGTGTACGACCACCGGTGTTCCAGGAAACCCTGCTGGAAGACCTGCAACGCGTAGGCGGCGCCGACGCGATGCACGCCGACGTTGCAGGCGCTCGTGATCACGACGTCCCAGAACTGGTTGACGACGACCTCCGGCTGCGCGCACGATTCGAGAAACTCGGCGAAGGTCCGATCGGCCCAGGCGTGCCGTCCGCCGGGACCCAGGCGGATGATCCGCCACATGGCCCGCGCGATGTGAAACCGCTGGCGGGCGTCGAAGAGCTTCATCCGCATGAACGACCCGGACAGGTGCAGCGGCGCCGGCAGCCACCCCGCCTTCATGACCGAGACCTCGCCGCGGTCGCGGGTCCAGTACAGCGTCCGGTGCCACTCGACCCGGTCCAGGACGCCGAGGCGGTCGTAGAGGTCGATCAGGTTCGTGCAGCAGCCAAGCAGCACGTGCTGGCAGTTGTCGATGGTTTGGTCGTTCCGCGGGTCGACGACGCTGGTCGCGCGACCGCCGAGCATCTTGCGGGTCTCGATGACGATGGGACGGTAGCCGGCATCGGCCAGCCGGACCGCCGCGGCGAGCCCCGCCAGGCCCCCGCCGACCACTGCAATCGCCGTTGTCACGCCTCGGTTACCGATGTGGGCACCACGGACCCGCGGCCGTTGAGCCACCGCGCCCGCAGTGCGATCGATCCCTTGCGGAGCGAACTGAGCCGGAGTCGGCGGTGGCCGGCGATCCGGTGCGGCGAATGCCCGATCTTCGCGAGCAGGGCGTGGTAGATCGCGGTCATCGCCCACAGCGTCGGGCGGCCGCTGCGGCTGATCATGCCGTCCAGCGGAGCCGATCGGTCGTAGTACCACTTCGCGCGTTCGACCTGGCGGCCGATCATCGCGCGGCACGCCGCAGGATTGGACCACCGCCGCAACTCGTCGGGCGTGATGCCGTGCTGTTGGAAGTCTTCGGCGGGCAGATACACGCGGCCGACGTCGAAGTCCTCCCTGTAGTCGCGGAGGATGTTGGTCATCTGGAACGCGATGCCACGATCGACGGCGAGTTCCCGGGCGGCCGGATCGCTGTAGCCCCAGATGTCGATGCAGATCAGGCCGACGGTCGAGGCCACCCGGTAGCAGTAGTCGCGCACGTCGCCGAACGTCGCATAGTGCGCGCCGGCCAGATCGTCGAGTTGTCCTTCGAGCGTGAGGTGGAATGCCTCGCGCGGCAGGTCGTAACGTGCGGCCGTGTCGGCCAGCGCCACCCAGAGGTGCTCGTTCGCCGTGACGCGGCCGGACAACGCCGCGTCCGTCGTGCTGCGGAAGGTCGCGATGTCTCGACGCAGGTCGTCGGTGATCTTCGTGGCATTGTCGACGAGGTCGTCCGCCCGGCGCATCCACGCGTAGACCGAGTACAACGCCGACCGCTGCGGCTCCGGCGTGAGCTTGAGCCCGTAGTAAAAGTTGCGGGCCCGCCGCCGGGTGACGTTGCGGCAGAATCTGTAGGCCTGGTCCAGGGCTGCCCGATCCGAACCGCTCATGCCGCGGCCCCCGCGCCGTTGCGTGAAGCGATCCACGCCCTCGCCACCAGCAGGCACTTCGTGGCGCTGCCCAGCTTCGGCCGGTACAACACGGTTTCGTAGTTACACAATTCGATCCTGCGGAGCACGCGCGTTCCGCCGGCCAGGAACAGCCCCACGAACGGCCGCGTCGCGGGCTGGAGCTTCGGAAGCAGTTTCTCGCCCTTCTCGAACAGCGGCCACGTCCGATCCACGCACGCGCGGACGAGCTTCCGGGACTCGCCGAAGAACTCGCGGTCGGGCGCGTGGCCGTCGCGGGCGGTCGCGGCGAGCCGCCGATCGAAGTCGTCGATCGTGATCATCTCCCGCGGCACATAGATCCGGTCGCGGTCAAGAATGTCGCGGCGAATGTCCTGCCAGTGGTTGGTCAGCTGCAAGGCGGTGCAGGTTGCGTCGCTGAGCTCGAACATGGCATCGGTACGCGGCTCGCCTGCGATCATCAGTACGAGCCGGCCGACGGGGTCGGCGCTGAGGCGGCAGTAGCCGATGAGCTGCTCCCAGGTGTCGTAGCGGGTGACCGTCTGGTCCTGCTCGAACGCCCGGATCAGGTCGTCGAACAGCTTGATGGGCAGCTCGTGACGCTCGATCGTCGGCGCCAACGCGATGAACACCGGGTGCCGCGGTTCGCCCTCGAAGCACTGGTTGAGCTCGCGACGCCACCACTGCAGCAATTCCAGGGCGCGCTCGCGGCTTGCCACCTCGTCGCCGAGGTCGTCCGCCCAGCGGCAGAACGCATACAGGGCGGCGTAGTCGTCGCGCAGCGGCTTCGGCATCAGGCTGCTGAGCACGCTGAAGTTCTCGCCGCGGCTGCCGGCCAGCCGCCGGCACCACCGCCGCGCCTGCTCGACCGTCAGCGTGTCGCAGCGGTCCGGTCCGTAGATCTCGAGTTGTTGAACGGGAGTGACGGTCATGGCGAGTCGTGGCGTCGATCCGGACACGTCGATCGGGACGCACACTGTATCGGCGGCCGCCTTTATCGGCCAGCGCGGGGCCGGATCGGTCCTGCTATGATCGACCGGAATGAAGCTCATCCTCCCCAACCCGCGGGGTTTCTGCGCGGGCGTCTACATGGCGATCGACGTCGTCGAACAACTGGTCCAGATGGACCAGGAACAGCCCATCTACGTCTATCACGAGATCGTCCACAACAAGCACGTCGTGGATCGCTTCCGGCAGCGTGAGGTGCACTTCGTCGATTCGCTGGATGAGGTCCCGGTCGGCTCCATCGTGGTGTTCAGCGCCCATGGCGTGAGCCCGGCCCTGCGGCGTCAGGCCGTGGAACGCGATCTGACGGCGATCGACGCGACGTGCCCGCTGGTCACGAAGGTCCACAACGAGGCGATCCGGTATGCCAGCAAGGGCTACCAGATCCTTCTGGTCGGGCACGCCGACCACCAGGAGATCGTCGGTACGCGCGGTGAGGCGCCAGATGCCATCCAGGTCGTCTCCGCGGCGCAGGACATCCCGCACCTGCGGATCGACGACCCCGACAGGCTCGTCTACTTGACCCAGACGACGCTGAGCATGGATGACGCCTCGAAGATCATCGACGCGCTTCGAGAGGCGTTCCCGAACATCAAGGACCCGCCCAGCGACGACATCTGCTACGCGACGACCAACCGCCAGAAGGCGGTCCACGCGATCGCGGCGGAGTGCGACCTCGTGCTGGTCGTCGGCTCCAAGAACAGCTCCAATTCGGTCCGGCTGACGGAGATCGCCGAGGCCTCCGGAACCTCCGCTTACCTGATCGACGACAAGTCCGAGCTCGATGCGAACTGGTTCGACGGCATCGACCGTGTGCTGATCACCGCGGGCGCGAGCGCCCCCGAGGACCTCGTGCGTGAAATCGTGCTGCACCTCATCGAACAATATGGTGGCGAGGTCGAGCAGCGGGACATCTTCCACGAGACGATCGAGTTCAGCCTGCCGCTGACGCTCAAGAACTTCATGCGGTCCCACGGCATGGAGACCGATGGCCGGCGGATCGTCCGCGACGACGCGGTCGCCCTCGACGGCTGGCTCGAGAGCCAGGGCATCCGGCACGAGACGGTCGGCATGACGATCGGCGCGACGGGGTAATCCGCCCCGGCGAATTACCCGATCAACATCTTTACCTCCGAGACCACCATCCCCCGAAGGCGGTCGTCCACGGCCTGGTCGTGCAGTCGCTGCAACGACTCGCACCACCGGTCGTAGCCGCCGGGTTCGGTCCGCGTTGCCTGCTCGACGACGTTGATGACCAGTTCGCGGATTTGGCGCTCTCGGGCCGTGCCACGCCAGGACTGCGGAACGCGGTGCCGCCCCAACGCGACCGCCCAGGCGATCCAGTCACTCGTGCGAACCTCGAAACGCAGGCGCCGCCCGAACGCCGTGACTTCGAGCCGCGTCAGGAACCGCCGCTGCAACCGGTCGCCGCGGCTGCTCTTGACATTGAGCCACCGGCGGGCCTGGCGGCGGTGGCCCGGGCTGGTCGCCACCGTCGCGACGTAGACCGGGTCGCGGATGAGCATCGCTTCGCCTAAGGGCAGGATCGCGTAACGCGTCATCGCGCGGCCGGTGTCGCCGCGGTCGGCGCGATACAAAGAGGTCATGAGCCCGGCGTACCGGCGGGCGTAGTCGAGGCCCCCCCACAGGAGGCAGCGGTGCAACGCGACGACCAGGTCGCGGCGGGCATGCCGGCCGGCGTCGGTCTCCGAGAGCCCCGGCATCTCTTGGAGCGTCGCTCGCATGAAGCTCGCGAACTGCGCGACGTCCAGCCGAGTGCCTTCGCCGGTGCCGCGGCCCCCCCAGCCCACCTGCCAGCGCCACCCGCACCGCAGCAGCAGCAGGGTGCGTCGGACAGCGTGGTCGACATCGTCACCGTGGATCAGCCGCGGCCGCCCGAACAGACGCCGGTCAACGGCGAGCCAACGCCCGAACCGGAACGCTTCGCGGGCTCGGCCGAACCCTCGTGTTTCGACCCGCTGCACGGCGATGTCGATCGCTTCGTGGGACAGCGGGAGGAGCCCGAGTTGAAAGGCCACGCCGACAAGCACGAGGTCCGTCACCCGATCCGTGTGAAACACGTAGCGTGCGACGGCCGAGACGTCCTCCAGCAGCCGCGGATCTTCGTGGCTGATCGCCCGCAGCGCCGCCGCCGTTCGCGCCGCGTCGCCCGGCGTGTCGATATCGTCGCCGAACGTTCCGAGGTTGGACACGACGTAGGTCCGGTCCAGGTTCGCGACACGCAGTGAGCCGTTCGGATCCACGGCGCGCAGCGTCTCCTGCCGGTCGAGCCCCAGCAACAAGTTCGCCTCGCCGTACGGGATCCGGCCCGTGATCGGCAGCGGCCCGCGGTCCTGCGACGGTCGCGTGAAGAGCACCTGCGTCCACGCCCGGCGCCCGGGTCCAATCGGGGACGGGTCGTGCAGGCTCCGCACCTGGTATCCCATGGCCCGGCCGGCCGCGCAGAGAACTTCGGCGGCGAGTCCCGGCACCGGTCCGCGGAACCCGGCCAGGTGGGCCCGCCAGACGCCCTCGCGCGCGTGGATGGGGCGGGGCAACTCGAGCCGCCCGCCACCGGCGTTTCGCCACGCCGACGCCGGCGGCCGGTCGCGCACGACCTCGACCGCCTCGAGCAGCGGTCGCACCCGGAAACGTATCAAGGCGCCGGCGCGACGGGCCCTGGGCACGGGGCCGACGGTCAGTTGCGTTCGCATCCGGCTCGCGACGGTCTGTTGTGGTGTCTGCGGCTGCGGCGAGTCGAACGATCGGCGGATCGCACACGCCGATTCAACCGAGTGAACGATCCGCTGCCGGGGCTCGTAGCCGAGCCGGTCGATCTCCGCCCACGCTTCCTCCAGGGCATCGACGTCGAAACGCGGTGGCGGACCGTCGCAGGCGATGATCACGCTGACGTGCGCCGTGGGTGTCACGACGCGGAGCAGGTCGCGGAGCTGGTTGCGCTCGCTGAGGTCGGCGACCTCGATCCGCACGCCCTCGGACCGCCGGCCGGGAATCGCCGCGCGGGCCAGCCGCTCGACGTCGTTGGCCTCGTCGGCATCAAGGGCGCAGACCACGAACGCCCACGGCCGGGTATCCCATGCCGCCTGACGCAACGACGCGATCCCCTCGGTGAGGAACCGGCGGTGCGTCCAGGTCTCCACGGTGACCACGCGACGCCCGACGGCGTCCTGGGGTTCGCTGCCGTCGATGCCGAGCGTCGTGGGTTCGACGCGCTCCGGCTGGTCTGCATTGTCACGGGGCGGATCGGGCTCCCGGTCGCGCAGCCACTGGTCGACGTCGGCGAGCACCTGTCGCACGTGCGCCAGGGCACCGGCCTCGCCCAGCATCTCGCCGCGTGGCGGCGGGGATTGCGCCAGCGCCGGCGGATCGGCGACGAACGGCAATTCCAGGCCGGGCCGGATGGTGTGCAGCAACGGCACGATCTTGCGGGCGAGTATCGATGGATGCAACGCTTCGTCGGGGTTGAGGGCGCGCACGGTGTCGCTGTCGTCGTCGGTGACGGCATGGCTGGTGACGGACGCGACGTGCTCGTTGCGCTGCCGCATTGCTTCGGCGAGGCGGAGTATCTCGGCCAGCAGCGATCCCGGCCGCGGTTCCAGAACGATGACCTCGTGGCACCGCCCGAGCATTCGCTGCACGACCGACTCGTCGATCGGATTCAGCAGCCCCAGGTGCAGCACGGGAACGCGGCCGTGCAGACGCAGGACGTGAATGACGTGGTTGATGGCGTCCGCGGCCGGGCCCACGACGACGAACCCGACCGGCAGCAGCTCACCGGGATTCGGCGCGCTCTGCATCCGGTTGAGCTCCATGCGCCGCGCTATGCGCAGGATGTCGCCTTTCTTGGTCCATCGGGCTCGCCGCCGCGGTCGGGCGATCGCGGCGGCCACCGGATCGAGCACACGGTTGGGCCGCGCGTCGAGCGTCTCGCTCGATCGCAGTATCCAGCGGTGGACGACGATCACGGTCGGTCCACGGGCGGCGCGGCTGATCCCCATCGCGCGTTCGACGGCGTCGCGCAACTGCTCGACGTCCGCCGGCTCGATGCACGGCAGGCCAAGCTGCCAGGTCGCCCGGCGCGGGCACGCGACGGGGCTCCCCCAGGGATCGTCCTCGACGATCACGGCCATCGCGCCGCCGCGGTCCAGCGACGCACTGCCGGCGTCACCGAGCGCTGCCAGGCTCTGGTGAAGCTCGTCGTTCGGGATCAGCGCAATCGATTGCCGCCCCGACGATGCGGCGTGTATCGCCAACCGCACCGCCCGGTTCGCGTCGGGCGTCGCCAGCAGCACCGTGCCGTGGCGGGCCAGCAGCGTTGAAACCGCCTCGTCGCGGCCGAGGTCCAGCAGCGGCGTGAACGAGCCGCGGCGGGGACCGGCAATCAGCTCGATCCCGGTATCCGCTTCCATGACGCCCTTGATGACGGCTTCGGCCGCAGAGAACAGCGTCCAGCCTTCGTGGCGGGCGAGCCGCATGGTCGGTTGTGGGAGAACTTCGGCGCTCACAGGCCGCTGATTGTACGATTGTTGGTGACGACTCCCGTACCGGGGCGGCCGGTGGTGTGTTTGGGGGTCGTTGGAGAGCTTGGGGTCCTTTGGAGTTGGTCGCTCTTATGTGAGGTTCGGTCTCGGAGTAGTCCTTTGGCCTTGGCCGAATCTTGAGCAGTAGAGCAGTAGACCGCAGGTGAGCATGCGCAGGCCGGCATTCAAGGCCATTTGGGAGATCCTTTCCTTTGTTGCTCTACTGATCTACTGCTCACCTGCTCTGTGCCGCTTTCAGCGGCACCGGAGGTTCCTTGTTGACGAGCGTCGATTCCGCGAGCTCAACACCCGTCGATGATCCCCGCCACCTGGCGGAGACACTTGCTCCGGTGCTCACCGACGCCTGCGACGGGCGGCTGTCCGAGGTCCGGTGGTTCCGGACCGACTGGCAGCACGGGGGTGCCGCGACGGGGACGGCGCGGTACCGGGTTTCCGACGCAGCGACGGTCGGCGTGGTCGTCAAGCTCCCGGTCGTCCACCGTGAACTGCTGTGGATGCGACGCCTGCAGGACGGGCAGGACAACGTGGTGCCCAGACTGTACGCCTCCGGTGAGGCGCTGGGCGGCTATGACCTGTCGTGGCTCGTCATCGAGCATTTCGACTACGGCCCGCTCGGCACTCACTGGCACGACGATCACGTCGCCCGCATTGCCGACGCGGCGGCACGGTTCCAGATGGCGGCCATGGCGTGGCCGGTCGACCAGCCAGCCCGCCGCGAGCCTTGGGACGACCTCTTCAAGGAAGCCTCCAGGAGCCTGCGGACCAATGCCGTGCCGCGACGTCACCAGTGGCGGGCGGTGCTCAAGTCGCTCCGCAGTCATCTCGACTCGCTCGTCGCTGACTGGGAGGCTCGTGACACGGCGCAGTGGGTTCACGGTGACCTGCACCTGGCCAATGCCATGAGCCGCGAGTCGATGGAGTCCGGACCGGTGTGCCTGATCGACCTGGCCGAAGTTCGGGCGGGCCACTGGGTCGAGGACGCGGTGTACCTGGAGCGGCAGCTGTGGGCGCGACCGGAGCGGCTCGAGGGGCACGGGCCGGTCAAGGCGATCGCCGTCGCACGGCGACGCCGGCAACTGCCGGTGGAGGACGACTACCCGCGGCTGGCGATGATCCGCCGTGCGTTGCTCGCCGGCACCGCGCTGGGGTTCCTGCAGTCCGAGGGCGATCCGCGCTACCTCGACGCCTGCCTGGACTGGATCGAGCGGGCCGTCGTGGAACTCAAGCTGAGGTAAGGGCCCGTCCGAGAAAAAGTGCAAGGTTTCGGCGAGGCATCGTCGTTCCTGGCAAGGCGCGCCGACGACGCGTATTCATGGATACTCGGAGGAGGCGCAACGCAGCCAAGGGGCGGCGAGGGCCGG
>SMVB01232232.1_pt1 | contig 15660 bp, 11 predicted proteins | sample 2456461 | NCBI WGS metagenome assembly SMVB01 (sample SAMN11095934, study PRJNA526329) | marine sediment metagenome | biome: Marine sediment; feature: Surficial sediment; material: Deep marine sediment; isolation source: Hadal surficial sediment | place: Pacific Ocean | collected 2014-05 | depth... | reverse complement strand
TTGCCCCGGCTCCAAGCCCCGCCGTGTACCCAAATCAGCAGAGGCGGCGATTGAACGCCGGCCGGCATATAGATGTCCAGTGCGAGGTCCTTGCCGTCTACAGTTGCGTACACGACGTCTTTGTGTTGCGGATCGCGGTCCGACTGTGCAGGAATGTGCGAAGGCAGGGCGCAAGCCACGCCGACTGCCAACACGGCAAACCATCGCCGCCCACCAGGATGGGGTTGGATCTGTGTCATCTTCCTGTCCTCTCAGAGAGTGCTGGCAGCGGGATGCCGTCCCGTCTCTAACGTCCGGTGACTCTGCTGCGCAACTAAGATGGTGAGCGCAAGCGAAATGCGCACCTGCAAGGTCCCTCGCCGGACTCGGCAGGCGGATGCCCTCGTTGTGAGGCCGTACTAGATTTAGGTTTGGTGCCCAACGTACCTCACACGGAGTTTATGATCATGCGAAGGCTGCTCCTGCCCTGTCTGGTGCTGTTCCCCCTAGCTGCTTCGGCTCAACAGGGGAGCATACTGTTCGATCGCGCCGTCCAGTTCGATTACGACCTGTTGCCAGAAGGTCGTGAAGCACTGCGTGACCGGATTCCCCCTCAGAGCTTCACTTCGATGGTGTTGTTTTTCAACGAGTCCGAGTCGCTCATGACCGGCGCCCCGAACGCTGAAAATGAAGCGCCGTTAGAACTGAACACCGACCTGCAGGGGTTCGTCACTAGGCTGAAGATGGGGTCGGCGTCTCGCAGCGACCACGAGACCCTCGTGGAGGCCTACGTGAACTATGAGAACGGCACGGTCGCGGAAACTCGTGAGTTCATGGGCCGCGACTTCCTCATTACGGGCGAGCAGCCCGCCTATGCTTGGAGGCTCACCGGTGAGCAGAGCGAGTTCCTGGGATTTATGGTCCAGAGGGCGATGGCGGAGCAGGACAGCACGACCATCGAAGCCTGGTTCACCCCGGAGATCCCGGTCTCGGCCGGGCCGGGAGGGTACGGCGGACTCCCCGGAATGATCCTCGTGGTCTCCGTCAATGACGAGCAGCTGGTGTATTCCGCTACCGAGGTCAATCTGGACGTCCTGAAGGACGGCGTGATCAGGAAGCCGGAAGACGGCAACAAGGTATCCCGTGACGAGTACGAAGAGATCGTAGCGGAGAAGCTGGAGGAAGTGAGAACCGTTGGCCGGCGCCTCGGGGGAGACGCCCCTAGCGACCGCCGTAGAGACGCTCCGGGAGACGTCCTTAGGTGAAGGCCCCTGCGCCTGGTTCTCTACTAATACGCGGGGTTACCGCTTGTGCCCTGACGGTCATCGGGGTCCTGCTGGCCGAACCCGTACAGGCTCAAGACCAATTCGATGTCGCCGGCGTGGTCGCCGACTCTGCGGGCGCCAGCCTGAACGGGGCCATGGTAGTGGCACTCCTCCGCGCAGACTCCGTGTTGAGCAAGTTCGGTGTGACCGACGGCAATGGTGGGTTCACGCTGCGTCGGCTCTCACCAGGAGAGTACATCCTCCAGGTGTCCTTGGTCGGATATCAGACCGTCCGGCAGGACTTCACGGTCAGTAACGCCGACGTCGATGCGGGCACGGTCAACCTGGACGTACTGGCGCTCGCGATGGACCCGCTGGTCGTGAGCGTCGAGCAGATCCCCTTTGTGAACAGGCGCGACACCCTGGACTACAACGTCCTTGCGTTCCCGACTCGCCCTAACGCGTCGGTAGAGGATCTGCTTGTGAGGTTGCCCGGCATCGAGGTCGCGGGCGATGGATCGATCAAGGTGCAGGGCCGGGATGTGCAGAACGTGCTCGTCGACGGCAAGGAGTTCTTCGCGAGCGATCCGAAGATCGCGACCAGGAACCTGCCCGCTGATGCGGTCCAACGGGTCCAGGTCTACGACAAGAAGTCCGACATGGCTGAATTCACCGGTATCTCCGACGGCGACGAAGAGACAACGATCAACCTGGTACTCAAAGAGGGCGCGAGGCGCGGTTACTTCGGTATTGTGGAAGGTGGATTCGGAGCAGATGTGGGCACCTACGGAGCGCTCGATCCGCGAGGAGACGATCGGGCTCGGTATGACGAGGCGTTCAAGATCAACCGGTTCTCTCCCGCGACCCAACTTTCCGCCTACGTGAATATCAACAACGTGAACAACCGCAACGACCGAGAGGGCGGCAACGATGGCTTGACCGAGACGGTCGCTCTGGGCCTGAATGCGAGCCACGACTTCGCACCAAGGAGCTGGATTCGGAGCAGTTACTCCCTGGTCAAGTCGGACAACCGGCTGAATAGCGCGGTTCAGCAGCAGCAGCTGCTCGGTTCCCGGGTGTCCTCTCTCGTAGACCAGACGAGCAGCCAGACGACCGGCACTCTCACCCAGCGGCTCAATCTGAACGCACATTACACCATCGCGGATGGACACGACCTGAGGCTTCGAGGAAACCTGAGCGGGAGTTCCTCCTCGCTCAACAACGCCAACTTCCGGGAAACTCAGACCGCGACCGGGCTGACCCAGAATACGGCGGCCACCAGCTATGTCGTCGACGAGGACAACCTGGGTGGTGACGCCAGGCTCACCTGGCGCAAGCGGATCGGCGAAAGCGGTCGTAGCATCGTCGCCGAAGGTTGGGTCAACCTCAACCAACCCGACCTGTCGGGTTTCCTCTCCTCGACGACCGGACTCTACGGTCCGGGCGACGAGATCACGTACAACGAGATCGATCAGAGGCAGGCGCGCAGCGGCCGCACGCTGAGCCATTCGCAGCGGCTATCGCTCACCCAGCCACTCGGCCCTGGTCGCGTGCTGGAGATTTTTGGTGAAAGAAGGGCCATCGACGAGGACCAGAACAAGTCAGTCTTCGATCTCGAGAGCGGTACCCCGATCTTCAATGATCTGCTGAGTTCGGAATTTGAAAGAACGTACACCTACCTACGGGGCGGTCTGCGTTTCAACCGCAACACCCCAGACACCCGATTCATGCTCGGATTACAGGTCCAGGGTTCGGATCTGGACAACACTGTGCTGGATCAGGACGTGCAGTTCACCAACCAGTTCACCCACATCCTGCCCTCGGCAAACTTCAGAATCCAGTTCGATGAGGGTGAGAACCTGAATCTCCGTTACACGACGTCGACGCGAGAGCCCACCATGACCGAGCTTCAGCCTTACGTCGACAACACCGATCCGCTGAACGTCTACGTGGGAAACCCGAGTTTGACGCCAGAGTATACGCACCAACTGAACGCGGAGTATCGCTTCTTCGACCAGTTCAGCTTCGTAAACCTGTTCACGTTCCTCAGGGGCAGGTATACGAAGGACGATATCGTCCCGTCACGGACCGTGGACCCACAGGCTCGCCAGGTGCTCACGCCGGTCAACTCTGGCAGAGGATGGTCCACAACCGGCGGCGTCAACCTCGGCACCCCCATCCGGCGCATCGGGGCGAGGCTCAACCTCGACTACAGCGTCACGTACACCAAAGGGTCCGAGTTTGTGAACCAGGCCGAGAACGTGAGCCGGCTTTTTCGTAATACGATCGACGTCGGTCTGGAGAACCGTGCCAAGGACGTCTTCGATATCCGCGCAGGCGGAAGGTTCACGTTCGACGAGGTCGACTATTCGCTGAACGAGGATCTCAACCAGGGCTACGTCAACCGCACGTTCTACGCGAGCGGAACCTATTATCTCGGGAACGCCTGGACGTTCAACACCTCACTGGACTATCGGGTGTTCGACCAGAAGGTGTTCGGCCCGGGGCAAAACGTCACGCTTCTCGAGGCCTCGATCTCACGCCTCGTCATTGATGAGCGAGTGGAGATTCAGCTCGTCGGATTCGACCTGCTGAACCAGAATCAAGGAGTGAGCATCACCACTTCGGCGAGCCTCATCCAGGAGGAGAGGATCGAATCACTCGGTCAGTACCTGATGGTGAAGTTCATCTACCGCCTGGGCCCCCAGTTGAAGGGGCGATAACCCCCAACTCCTCCGGTTCGACGTCCCGTATCGAGGCTCCCACGATCGCGATCTTGGATCCGTCCGGGCTCACAGCGATGCGGCCGACCGTCACCAACAGATCCCCCAGATCCGCTACACGGCGCCAATCCTCGTCCACTTCGGGATCCCACTGATAGATATGACTGCCCATGGCCATGAGTAGGACGCCCTCCGGGGTCCACGCATGGAACTCGCCGCCTCCGACGGTCGAGATAATTCGCCGGACCTCGTGTGTCCCAATGTTGACCTCGTTGATCCACGCCCGGCCCGGGGAGAACCTCTCGACAAAACTCCAGGCGTTCCGATTGGGAATCTTGTTCATGGAGCGTCCTACGCCTCGGTGCACAACCTCGCTTTGTCCGGTCGTGAGATCCGCGATCCGGACGGTGGGAGGGTCACCCAACACGTAGAGGAGCACGGTCGACTCATTACCCCATACATGGTGAGCGACGGCGTTCAGATTCCGAAACAACACTTCGGCGTCCATCCCCTGCATCGTAAACCGCCAAAGGCGCTGGGTGGAGTCGGCCTCGACACGAATGGCCGAAAAGGCTCGATCTCCGGGGATAGGCGTGGGTGAATGCTCGCTCTCGTCGGTGCGCGTGATCCGGACTTCGCGTCTGGAAGAAAGATAGTAGCGGTGGATTTCGGTCTGGACCCGGTCCCCGTAGCCGTACTCGGTAGTGTACAGAAGCGACTGGCTGTCCGGCGTGAACATGGGTTGATTGTCGTAGGATCTCGTCCCGTTGGCGACCTTCCGAAGAGGGCCGAGGTAATGCAGACCGTCGAAGACCGAGAGGTCAGCTACGTAGATCTCCGGCTTCGGAGGTCCGACGGGCACTAGGACGGTGTCCTCCGACTCCTGCACCAGGACCGAGTCCCCTGGCTCCTGCACCAGCACGGTGTCCTCCGGCTCCTGTGTGCGCGGAAGGGGGTCCTGGCCCTCCAACCGGAGTGGCGCGAGAAGCGCAAGCGCGAGGACCGCCACCGAGAGGATCACCCGGCTTCCTTCCTGTGAGGTTTCTTGGACCATAGACCAACACTTCTAATCCTGAGAACCAGCGCCAGCCTGAGAACCAGCGCCAAAAAGAACGACTGCTCGAGACTGAATCCGACTTCACCTCGTTAATAACGAAGCCGTCCATGGCGCAAGCCTCTCGGCACCGCCGCCGCCTTGAGGGGCACCCCGCAATACCCCGGGGCAGTAGGGAATGTGTCAGGGACTCTGTTTGCGGGCTTCTCCTTGGTCATCTGCCTCATTCCCGTATATTGGCTCTGCGTAAGAACGTTGGCGTGGGCCCACCGCAAGGACCGAGAAGTCGCACGCCTGTCCAGAAAATCCCGGAGCCATGAACCTGGCGAACACCGCTGCGATCGCACAGGCACGAGTGCTGGCTGTGACCGGTCCCGCCGTTGGTGCCGATCCGATGCGCTTTCTTCGACGTGCCGGTGCCGGTCCTCGGGGGTTCTGGGCGAGGCCCGATAGCTGGATCGCCCATTCGGGGGCTCTGGCGACGGTGTCGGCCGAAGGGACTCACCCGTCGGGCCCGTCGGGCGGACTTTTCTCCGGGATCGAGGCGAATGCCCTTGCCCTCTTCGAGTCCGGCTCCGTGCAGGGTGTCGGGGACGCTTCGAGCCTGAGGTTTTTTGGCGGCTTCGCATTTCGCCCGGAGTACCCGCCGACGGACCTTTGGTCGGGTTTTCCGCCGGCTCTTTTCCACGTGCCGGCGCTCGAGCTAGAGAGAGTTGCAGGGGAAGTCCCTCTCCTGACCGTGCGGATGCTTGTCGACCCTGAGGGTGGCGAGGCCGAATCGATCCTGACTCGTTTGCTGACCTATACGGGGCGAATTTGCCGAGAGCTCGAGGAGGTAGGGGGGGATGGGTCAGATCCAATGGGATGGGGTCCGAGGGCGGCGCCCTCCCCCCGGGTTCCTTTCACCAGGGCCGAAACGGAGCGGGCCGGCTGGGACGCCGCTGTGCAGGACGCCCTTGATGCGATCAGCGAGGGCCGAGTCTCGAAGGTTGTTCTGGCTCGAACCCTCGACCTGATCACTGAGCGTCATCTGGATCCGATCGAAGTCGTCCATCGCCTATGGCAGGAGAACCGCGGCAGTAACGTCTTCTACTTCGAGCCGGATGAGGGATGTGCGATTGCCGGCGCCGCACCCGAAACGGTGACCGCCGTTTCGGGAGGCCGTTTCCACGCCACCGCGGTCGCAGGTACCGTGGCGCGCGGAGACACGCCGAGAGAGCAGAAGCAGCTCGCGAAGCGGTTGCTGGCCAGTGAGAAGGAGGGCGCGGAGCATCGTATCGCGCTCGATGACATGGTAGCCCGGCTGGGCCCGCTAGCCGAAAACATCGAAGCCCAGCCGGAGCCCCACGTCCTCACGTTGGCCCGGCTTCAGCACCTCGAGACGGAGATCAGCGCTCGGCTTCCCGAGGGCACCTCGGCGCTCACGGTGCTCGAGGCCCTCCACCCCACGCCTGCCGTGTGCGGAGTTCCTCGTGACGCCGCGTTGGAGTTCCTTCACGAAGAGGAGCCTTTCGAGCGTGGTTGGTATGCGGGCCCCGTGGGATGGTTCGATCTGGATGGGAATGGTGTGTTCGTACCGGCGCTTCGTTGTGCGGTGGTCCAGGACCTTCGGTGGAGGCTCTTTGCGGGAGCTGGAATTGTTGAGGGCTCCGATCCCGGCCTTGAGTGGGACGAAACGAGCATCAAGTTCGAGCCCATGTTGAGGGCCCTCGCGGCGAGCGGAGCACGATGAGCGACCCGGCGGTTACGACCGCCTGGGTCAGGGCCTTCATCGACGAATTGGCTCGCGCGGGGGTCGAACATGTCTGTCTTGCACCCGGGTCCAGATCGACGCCCTTGGTGATGGCGTGTGCGAGGGAGGCTCGGATCCGGATGTGGGTCCATCTGGATGAGCGATGTGCCGGATTCTTCGCGCTTGGGCTCGGAAAGACCACACGGCGTCCGGCGGCAGTGATCACGACGTCCGGCACCGCCGCCGCGAACCTTTTTCCCGCTGTAATCGAGGCGTCACAGGCCGGAGTGCCGCTGCTTGTGCTCACCGCTGACCGACCGACCGCGCTCCGAGGGACCGACGCGAACCAGACGATCGACCAGTCCCACCTCTACGGTTCGTTCGTAAGGGAGAGCCTCGATGCCGGTGAGGCCCCGGCGGGTGAAGCCCCGGCGGGTGAGGCCCCGGCGGCTGAAGCCTCGGCGGGTGAGTTCCGGGGTGTGCGGGTGCTCGCCTGCGGGGCTGTCGCTGCGACCGGGGGGATGGATCCCGGCCCGGTCCATGTGAATTTTCCGCTCGACAAGCCTCTGGAGCCCGTCGAACTCAGTGCGGAGCAGGCGGCGAGCCTCCGTTCGGCCGATCCGGTCGGAGTAGACGGCCACAAGGATGGTGCCCCCATCGTGCAGGTCGTGGGGGAGCTCTGGGGTGCCCCAATCGAGGACGAGGTGCGCGCGGTTACGGCCGTGTTGGCGGGTGGCTCACGCGGGTTGATCGTCGCGGGTCCGGTTGCCGATCCCGAGACCGTGGGGCCGGCCATCGGGGATCTCGCTCGCGCCACAGGGTTTCCCGTGCTCGGGGATCCGCTCTCCGGTGTACGCTTCAGCGAGCACTGCGCGGAGTACGCGATGGTGGCGTACGACCTTTTTCTTCAGGGTCTGACTCCCCACGACCCGTCCGGTCCCGACGCATCCTCTCCCCACCTGAAGCTCGGAGAGACTCTCAAACCCGACGTCGTAATCCGCGTCGGGGGCGCACCGGTGTCCGCTTCACTGTTGGCGTTCCTGAGCGAGCTCGCTGATGTGCCCCAGGTGAGGATCACGTCGAGCCATTGCTGGAAGGATCACCTGGGCGTGGCTTCGCTCAGCGTGCGAGCAGAGGTTGCCTCGTTCATCAGGGCCGTCACGGATGAGTGGTCCGCGGCCAAGGCCCCTCCGTCCTGGCGTGAGCGGTGGAGAGAGATCGATCAGGCCGCGAGGCAGGCGGTCTGTGATTTTCGGACCTCCGACGCTGGGGATGCCTTCGAGGGCGACGTGTTGGCCGCCGTGGTCGCCGGGGTCCCCGAGGGCACGACGCTGTTCGTGTCCAATTCCATGCCGGTCCGGGATCTGGACGCGTTCGGCGGGGAAGGAAAGCCTCTCCGCGTATACGGCAACCGTGGAGCGAGCGGAATCGACGGGATCGTGTCCACGGTGGCCGGGATCGCCGCGGCGGGTGATGGGCGGTCTCCGATCGTTGCCGTCGTGGGAGACGTCGCCTTCTACCACGACATGAACGGACTCTTCGCCGTCGCCAAACATCGGCTGGACATCGTGTTCGTGGTGATCAACAACGACGGTGGAGGCATCTTTCATATGCTTCCCATCCGGGATCGTGAACCTGAATTCACGCAGTATTTCGCGACTTCGCATGGGCTCGACTTCCGCCATGCGGCCGAACTGTACGGGATCCCCTACCGGTGCGTGGATCATCCGAGCGGCGCCGCGGACGTGTTCGGGGAGGTGCTTAAGGACACCGGACCACGGATCCTGGAAGTTCGAAGCGACAGCGTCCAGAACCAGCGCAGCCGCGAGGCCGTCGCCGAGGCGGTGCGCCGAGCCGTTACGGCGCTATTGTAACGCATGAACTCTTCAGGTGGGACGATCCGATGAGCGAGATAGGTGGGGGAGGTTGATGAGCGAGCCGAAGTGGAAAGTCGTCAAGGAATACGAGGACATCACCTACAAAAAGGCCGATGGGGTGGCCCGTATCGCCATCAACCGGCCTGAAGTGCGGAACGCCTTCCGGCCCGGGACGCTGCTGGAGCTTCAGGAGGCATTCAGGAACGCTGGAGAAGACACGCGCATCGGAGTCGTGCTCTTTACAGGGGAGGGACCGGCTGAGGACGGCGCCTACGCCTTCTGCTCGGGGGGCGACCAGAAGGTACGCGGCGACGCGGGTTACGTCGGGGAGGACGGCGTGCCCCGCCTCAACGTGCTGGAGCTCCAACGTTACATGCGGACCATGCCCAAGCCCGTCATCTGTTTGGTGGCGGGTTACGCGATCGGGGGGGGGCATGTGCTGCACGTCGTGTGCGACCTCACGCTGGCCGCCGACAACGCGGTTTTCGGCCAGACGGGCCCCAAGGTCGGGAGCTTCGACGGCGGTTTCGGCACGTCTTTCCTGGCTCGTATGGTGGGCCAGAAGAAGGCACGGGAGATCTGGTACCTGTGCCGCCAGTACAGTGCCCGTGAGGCGCTCGAGATGGGAATGGTCAATGCGGTGGTGCCGGTGGACGAGCTCGAGGCGGAGGGCTGGAAGTGGGCCCAGGAGATCCTCGACAAGAGCCCGCTTGCGATTCGTTTGCTCAAGTCCGCCTTCAACGCCGACCTCGATGGCCAGGCGGGAATCCAGGAACTCGCAGGGAATGCGACGCTCCTCTTTTATATGACGGAAGAAGCGAAGGAGGCGAAAAACGCCTATCTGGAGAAACGCGATCCGGACTTTCGCAAGTTCCCATGGTTGCCCTGGTAGGGCGATCCCTCCCGTGAATCGGGCCTTCGCTCCGTGAGCCGGGCCTCCGCCTGGGTGCAGGCTGCACGCCCCAAGACGTTGACCGCCGCCGCAGCTCCCGTGCTCGTCGGGGCCGGCCTGGCGGAGGCGCACGGGGCCTTCGCCCTTTTTCCGGTGGTGGCCGCTCTTGCCGGTGCGGTTTTTATCCAGATCGGGACGAACCTTGCCAACGACTACTACGATTTCGCGCGGGGAGCTGATACGCCAAACCGGGTGGGCCCAGTGCGCGTGACGCAGGCGGGCCTGATTCCACCCGCCCATGTGTGGCGAGGTATGGTGGTGATGCTCGCCGCCGCCGCCTCGGTCGGCGTCTACCTGGTGGTTGTGGGCGGATGGCCGATCGTGTGGATCGGACTCGCGTCGCTCGTCTGTGCGGTCGCCTACACCGGGGGACCCTATCCGCTCGGGTATCACGGCCTGGGCGATGTATTCGTGTTCGTGTTTTTCGGTCTGATCGCGGTCGGCGGCACCTACTGGGTGCAGGCGCTTGCGGTCCCCGCGGATGTGCTTCTCGCAGGGGCGGGGGTGGGCGCGCTCAGCACCGCGATTCTGGTGGCCAACAACCTCAGAGATCTCGAAACCGACACCTTGGCTGGCAAACGTACTCTGGCCGTGCGGTTGGGCCGAAACGGGAGTCGAGTCGAGTATGCCGTCCTGATGGCCGTCGGGCTCACCATTCCGGTCCTCGGGGTGAGCGTGTTCGACTGGCCGGCGGCCGCGCTGATCGCCGTTACCGCGGGGGCGGCCGCCGCTTCGCCTCTGACCCTCGTTATGACCCGGGACGACCCGCGGGAGTTGATCCCGGCACTGGCCGGCACCGCCCGGGTGGTCGGTCTGTACGGTTTACTTTTGGCCGCGGGACTGGCTTTCGGGTGAGTGATCCGCTCCGGGCGGCGGCCCACATCAGCCCCGACGCCCCTGCGTTGGACGACGGCCGTCATGTATGGACGTACGCCGAGCTGGACGCCGCGGTGGGCCGCATGGCCCGCCGCCTGGCACCTCTCGGGGCTGGCCCCGGCTCGACCGTCGCGCTCGTGGCTCACCCGAGCCCGTTGTCCGTTCAGGCCGTATGGGCCGTCCCAAGAACCGGGGCCGTCCTGGCGCCCCTTAATCCTCGGTTGGGCGCGGCCACCATGGAGCGAGCGCTCGATGTGATTGGGCCTGACCTGATCCTCAGCACAGAACAGGATGTGAGCGATGTGGCGCTCGATGCGGACTGGGTCACGACACTCGACGATCTTCCGAGGCCGACGGGCGAAGAGGGTGTGGGTGCCGTCGTGGATGCGGCGTCCGTGCCGGGTGCCACGCCCGGACCAGGGCTGAGCCCCGCCGCCGTTCTCTGGACCTCAGGCACATCAGGTGACTCCAGTGCAGTCCCGATCCTTCCTTCGGCCCTCGAGGCGAGCGCGAGCGCCTCTGTGGCGCGCCTGGGGCTCACCGAGCGGGACCGCTGGTACGCCTCCCTGTCTCTCGGCCACGTCGGTGGCCTCACGCTCGTACATCGCGCGGCTTACGTGGGATGCGCCCTGCTGGTCCGAGGACGGTTTTCCGTGGATGTGCTGGCGGAATTGATCAGGCGGGACGGTCTCACGCACACCTCGCTGGTTCCCACCATGCTCAGGCGGCTGCTCGATGTGAGTGGAGGGGAGACCGTTCCTTCGACGCTCCGTTGCCTCCTGGTCGGTGGTGCGCCGGCTGGCGGCACGCTGGTTCTGAGGGCTCTTGAACAAGGATATCCGGTTGCCCTGACGTACGGATTGACCGAGGCCTGTTCGCAGGTGGCGACCGCCCCCCCGGACCTCGTGACGGAGAAGCCGGGCACGGTAGGTTTTCCGATGGACGGCGTCGAGCTCCGAATTCAGAAGGATGGAGAGATCTGCGTACGGGGCGGCACGGTCTCCCCTGGTGCGGCGGACGAGGAGGGGTGGCTCGCGACCGGAGACCTGGGACGCATCGACGGTGATGGCCATCTGTGGATTACCGGCCGGATCAGCGATCGGATCGTGACCGGGGGGGCGACCGTCGATCCACGATCGGTGGAGGTCGTACTGGAAGGGCTACCAGGCGTCTCTGCTGCGGCAGTCGCGGGCGTTCCGGACGACGTTTTGGGCGAGGCGGTCGTCGCACTCATCGTCCCCGATCCGGGAGTGGAGGCGGATCCGAAGGCGCTGATGGCGCAGGCCCGAGAGCGGCTTTCCGCCTCGGAGTTGCCGAGGCGCGTGGAGTTCGCCGATACGCTCCCCCTCAACGCGAACGGTAAGACCGATCGGGGCGCAGTGCGCGCGGTTTTTTCGGGCCACTCTCACGCTTGACGACCATCTTCTACGGACCATCTTTCGGCTCCGCGCCGGGTCTCAACCGATTCCGACCTTCGGCTTCCGCGCCGGGTCTCGAGCGATTCGACCTTCGGCTTCCGCGCCGGGTTTCAAGCCGGGTCTCAAGCGACTCCGATTCGGCAGCACCACACGCGACCGAGTGACATGAGCCTACTGGAAGAATATCGCTGGCGGGGCATGCTGCAGGACTCCACCGAGGGAGCGGAGGCCGCTCTCGGCGAGGGTCCTGTAACGGCTTATATCGGCTTCGATCCCACGGCGGCAAGCCTTCATGTGGGCACCCTCGTGCCCATCATGGGTCTCGTTCATCTGCAAAGGGCCGGGCATCATCCGATCGTGCTCGTCGGCGGCGGAACCGGGCTCATCGGAGACCCGTCCGGGAAAACGGAGGAGCGCCAACTCCTCACGAAAGAGAACGCGGCCGAAAACATCGCGGCGATCCGTGGGCAGTTGGAGCACTTTCTCGACTTCGAAGGCTCCACCAACCCAGCTCGAACAGTCAACAATCTGGACTGGCTCGGCGAGATCTCGATGGTCGACTTCCTGCGCGACGTCGGGAAGCACTTTTCCGTCAACGCACTCCTCAAGAAGGAGTCTGTCCGGCGGCGGGTGGAGAACGAGGAGACGGGGATCTCCTACACGGAGTTCAGCTACGCGCTCCTTCAGGCGTACGACTTCGTTCAGTTGAACGAGCGCTACGGATGTACGTTCCAGATGGGCGGCAGCGACCAGTGGGGGAATATCACTGCGGGCATCGACCTGGTCCGTCGCATGCAACGACAGAAGGCGTATGGCATCACGTATCCTCTGCTGACCGGAGCGGGTGGGCACAAGTTCGGCAAGACAGAGGCCGGCGCCGTTTGGCTCGATCCGGCGCTCACGTCACCCTACCGGTTCTACCAGTTCTGGATGACGGTCGATGACCGGGACGTCATTCGCTATCTCCGGTACTTCTCGCTGCTCGGTCCCGAAGAGATCTCCGAGCTCGAAGCAACCCATGCAGAGCGGCCGCATGAGCGCGGGGCCCATCGTGCGCTTGCTGAGGATGTGACCCGGCGAGTCCATGGCGGCGATGGTCTGGCGGGCGCGCAGGGGGCCACCGACCTGCTGTTCGGCGGTGACATCGCCGGACTCGGGGCGGACGAGATCGCCGAGGTCTTCTCGGATGTCCCGTCGAGCGAGATCGCCCGGGCCGGACTGGAGGGCGACGGCACCGGCGTCCTGGACCTGTTTGCACAAGCGGGTGTGTGCAAGTCGCGGGGAGAAGCGAGACGTTCCATCGAGGGCGGAGGGCTTTCCATCAACAACGTCCGGGTCGAGCACGTTGAGGTGAGGGTCGGGATCGACGACGCGATCGAGGGGAGATTCTTGCTTCTTCGGAAAGGCAAGAAGAACTATCACATGGTGCGTGTCGTGTAGCGAACCCTGATAGCGAAACCTGATAGGGAAACCAAAAACGCCCCCCCGGTCGAGCCGGCGGGACGTTTTGGTCGGGAACCCTTTGCGTCAGAAACGCGACCCTAAAACAATAAAGTCTGCCAGGAAATGACCAGGGTCCGTTCCATGGACGGCTGCGGCCCATTCAGGTCCTCGTGGACGGTGGCGTAGTACTCGATTGAGAGCCGGTGTCCCGCCGCGTTTCCCTCGCGGAGGTAAAGATTGATGCCGAACGGGATGACGATGCGTTCTCCCCCCTGGGCGAAGGAGTTCGCGAGAGGGTCCTCCGCTCCATTGGTGCGTGATTCGGATCCCTCGATTCGGTTCCAATGTTCCCAAAATCCTCTCAAGGAGAAGCTTACCCAGTCGGTGACGCTATAGGCGCCCCAGATCGAAAAGTCGTAACGGTTACCGAGGCGGTAATCCGCCCAGTTGTCCATGAAGCGGATCACCGAGTTGAACTGGGCTCCGACCGAGGCTACGTCATTCTGTACCTGGAACGTGCCGCCGATCAGGATGTCCGGGCTACCGGAGCCTCCCTGCATCGTATAGGGTAGGATTCCAGTCCCTGTGGCCGTGGGACCCGACTTCCCGAGTTTTCCCGTGGGTACCGTTCCACCGAGGGTAAGGCTCAGCCGATACTCGTCCATCTCGAGGAGGCGGAACAACCCCCGGATGCTGACGTCACCCAGGACATCGGATGAAGTTTCGAAGAATACGAGGTTCGTCTCCTTGAGCATGTTGTTCCGGTGGAAGGGCACCGAGACTTCCAGTGTGCCCCAGTCGGCAACCCCGTAGCGAACCTCGAGCTCATGTACCGTGCGGTCGTAGCTCGGCGTCGCGACGGTGAAGAAATCCAGCACGTCATCGCTGGTCACCTCCACGGTGCCAACGAGCGTGCCCCTGAACGTCTCCTCAAAATACCGGTAGCCCACGTAGATCTCCCCTCTGGGGAGCGTGAAGTCCGCCTTGACCCCGGCGGGGGCATGCCCGTCCGGGCGGTCGGAATTCCACTGGTATCTTTGCGCCGTGGCCGGCATCGCCACCAGCAGACAGGCGAGGAGTACACCGGCGGACACGATTCTACGATGCATGAGCTCTTCCTCGGGGAGTCGAAAACACGTTTAGACAGGTGAAAGATGCGGACCTGGCAGCCCCGGAACAAGTGTTTCTTGCTCCGAGTTCGAATCGGACGATCGGTGGGGAGCGGGCGAAGCTAGACCGGACAGGCGGCCCGACTTCCGCCCCGGCTTCTCGGATCCTGACCCTTGACCACGTAGGGCCGCTCGTGCAAGCTCGTGCCATGAATGAGTCCCACCCACTCGTGGGCGTCGTCATGGGATCCAAGTCGGATTGGGAGACCATGCGGCGTGCATCGGAAACGCTCGAAACGCTCGGCATCTCCCATGAGGTTCGAGTGATCTCCGGCCACCGCACGCCGGACCTATGTATAGAATACGCCGCCGCGGCTGAAGAGCGGGGTCTCGAGGTGATTATCACCGGCGCGGGGGGGGCCGCCCACCTCGGGGGGATGATGGCGGCCAAGACGGTCGTTCCGGTTCTGGGCGTGCCGATGAAGGCTTGGGCGCTGGATGGGCTGGACTCCCTGCTTTCGATCGTGCAGATGCCGGCAGGCGTCCCGGTCGGGACCCTTGCCATCGGCAATGCGGGGGCGACGAACGCCGCGTTGCTCGCCGCTGAGATACTCGGAAACAAGTATCCCGAGATCCGGGAAGCCGTCCGTAACGACCGGGCGGGCCGCACCCAGCAGACTCTGGACGAGGGCGACCCACGCGAGAGTGAATGAGGGGTCGGCTCCTCCCACCACTCAGGTCGGGAGGAAACGCCGGGCGAATGAGATGTTACTCGATCCGCTGGATGATATGAGTACCGATCCAGGCACCGAGTGCTAGGAACGCCCCGAACACCCAACCGTTCACGGCCAGGGATGGAATCGCAGAGAAGAAGGCTCCGATCGTACATCCCATGCCGATTCCGGCACCGTACCCCATGATCACCCCGCCACCGAGTGACTGGGCGTACCGCACGGGACGCCTCGGAAGTCTCACCTTGAATTCTCCGGCCCCGACCGCGGCGGCGAAAGAGCCGAACAACATTCCCAACACCAGGAACAGCATATGGTTGAAGAAAAGTCCGTCCGAAGGCACCAGAACACAGCCCGGTAGCGACTCCACTCCGGCTAGGGGACCGGGCGCGGCGTCGACGATCGAGGCCATCGCGATGGACCAGCGCGACACCTCTCCCGTGAACCCCCAGGGCTCTCTGGCCGTGAAGAGCAGAACGTTGAGGGCGCCCAGCACGGCCC
>SMVB01062067.1_pt1 | contig 15661 bp, 15 predicted proteins | sample 2456461 | NCBI WGS metagenome assembly SMVB01 (sample SAMN11095934, study PRJNA526329) | marine sediment metagenome | biome: Marine sediment; feature: Surficial sediment; material: Deep marine sediment; isolation source: Hadal surficial sediment | place: Pacific Ocean | collected 2014-05 | depth... | reverse complement strand
GCCATTTCTACTCTCCCGGTTCGAGTCTCTGAGCGATTTGCACTTCCTCCTCTTCCGGCCGCCAGCGTAGCACGGGGTTGCGGGCGGCGGCGGTTTCGTCGAGGCGGCGGCGGGGGGTGTGGCGGGGCGCGTTGTGGAAGAAGGCGGTGTCGGCCGCCTTGGCCTTGGCGGCGAGCGCCTTCATGCAGGCGATGAATTGGTCGAGGGTGTCGAGGCTTTCGGTCTCGGTGGGCTCGATCAGCATGGCGCCGTGGACGACCAGCGGGAAATAGATGGTCATCGGGTGGAAGCCCTCGTCGACCAGCGCCTTGGCGATGTCGAGCGTGGTCACGTCGGTGTCCTTCAGGAAGCGGTCGTCGAACAGCACTTCGTGCATGCACGGGCCGGGATAGGGCAGCGAGAGGTCGTCCTCGAGCCGCGCCAGCACATAGTTGGCCGCCAGCACCGCGTCCTCGGCGACCTGGCGCAGGCCGTCGGCGCCGTGGCTCATCATGTAGGCCAGCGCGCGCACGAACATGCCCATCTGGCCGTGGAAGGCGCGCATGCGGCCGAACGATGTCGCCGCCGCGCCGTCCGCGTGCTCGATCAGGTCGAAACCATCGCCGGCGCGCGCGACCCAGGCCACCGGCGCGAAGGCGCCCAGTTCCTCGGTCATCGCGACGGGGCCGGCGCCGGGGCCGCCACCGCCATGCGGTGTCGAGAAGGTCTTGTGCAGGTTGAGGTGCATCACGTCGACGCCGAGATCGGCCGGCCGCACGCGCCCCATGATGGCGTTGAAATTGGCGCCGTCGCAATAGAACAGCGCGCCGGCCTCGTGCACCGCCGCGGCGATGGCGATGATGTCGCGCTCGAACAGGCCGCAGGTGTTGGGGTTGGTCAGCATCAAGGCCGCTACGTCGGGGCCGAGGCGCGCGCGCATCGCGGCCAGATCGACCCGGCCCGTGGCGTCGGACGGGATCGCCTCGACCCGGTAGCCGCAGGCGGTCGCCGTGGCCGGGTTGGTGCCATGCGCCGAATCCGGCACCAGAACGACCTCGCGCGCGTCGCCGCGCGACTCGAGCAGGCAGCGGATCACCATCAGCCCGCACAACTCGCCCTGCGCGCCGGCGGCCGGCGACATGGCCACCGCCGGCAGGCCGGTCAAGGTGGCGAGCCAGCCGGCAAGCGTGTCGATCAATTGCAGCGCGCCTTGCACGGTGGACACCGGCTGCAGGGGGTGGATGTCGGCCAGGCCGGGCAGCCGCGCCAGGCGCTCGTTGAGCCGGGGATTGTGCTTCATGGTGCACGAGCCGAGCGGATAGAAGCCCGAATCGATGCCAAAATTGTTGCGGCTGACGCGGGTGTAGTGGCGCACCACTTGCGGCTCCGACAAGCCGGGCAGGCCGATCGGCGTCGCGCGCGCCAGGCCGCCGAGCCGGTCGTCGAAGGGTTCGGGCTCCGGCAGGTCGACGCCGCAGCGGCCCTCGCTGCCTTGCTCGAAAATCAACGGCTCCTCGATATGCAGGCCGCGATTGCCGGTGACCGTGCCCGCCGCCTCTTGTGTCGCGGTGAATTCGGACCGGTTGCGCCGGCCCTGGCCGCGATCGGCGGGAACGTTCATCGCACGGCCTCCCGCAAGGCCGCGACCAGCGCGTCGGCGTCGGCCTCGGTGTTGGTTTCGCTCACCGCCACCAGAAGCAGGTCGGCGAGATCGGCGCGGCCGGGATACAGGCGCGAGACCGGCACGCCGCCCAGCACGCCGCGCCCGGCCAGCGCCTCGACCACGTCCGCCGCCGGCCGCGCGAGCCGCAAGGTGAACTCGTTGAAGAAGCTGTCGTTGAGCAATTCGACGCCGTCCACCGCGTCGAGCCGGTCGGCCAGCGCGACCGCCGCGGCGTGGTTGAGGCGCGCGAGCCGGGTGAAGCCGGCCTCGCCCAGCAGCGCCAGGTGGATCGTGAAGGCCAGCGCGCACAGGCCCGAATTGGTGCAGATATTGCTGGTCGCCTTCTCGCGCCGGATATGCTGTTCGCGCGCGCTCAAGGTCAGCACCCAGCCGCGCCCGCCGTCGGCGTCCGTGGTCTGACCGGCCAGGCGGCCCGGCATCTGGCGCACGAATTTGTCGCGGGTGGCGAACAGTCCCACATAGGGGCCGCCGAAATTGAGCCCGACGCCGAGCCCCTGGCCCTCGGCGACCACGATGTCGGCGCCCATGTCGCCGGGCGCGGCCAGGGCGCCAAGCGAGACCACCTCGGTGACCGCCACCACCAGCAGGGCGCCGGCCGCGTGGCACGCCTCGGCAACGGCCGAGAAGTCGCGGATGACGCCGAAGAAGTCGGGCTGCTGCACCACCACGCAGGCGGTGTCGGCGTCGATCTCGGATTCCAACGCGGCGGTGCCGTGGACCGCGCGGGTCGGCGGGAGCGCCTCGTTGCACACCATGTCGAAATCGATGAAACGCGCCTGGGTGCGCGCCACGTCGCGGTAGAACGGGTGCAGCCCGCCCGACAGCACCGCCTTGCGCCGCTTGGTGATCCGCCCGGCCATCAGCACCGCCTCGGCGCAGGCGGTCGAGCCGTCGTACATGGAGGCATTGGCGACATCCATGCCGGTGATCAACGCGACCTGGGTCTGGAATTCGAACAACGCCTGCAGGGTGCCCTGGCTGACCTCGGGCTGATAGGGCGTATAGGCGGTGAGGAACTCGCCGCGCTGGATCAGGTGATCGACCGCCGCCGGCACGTGATGGCGGTACGCGCCGGCGCCCAGAAAACACGGCGCCGCGCCGGCCGAAACATTGCGCGCCGCCAGCGCCGCGATCTCGCGCTCGACCTCGATCTCGCCGGCGTGGCGCGGCAGGTCCAACAGATCATCCAGCCGCGCCGCGGCAGGCACGTCGCGGAACAAGTCGTCGATGCCTTGCGCGCCCACGGAACTCGCGCCAATGGCGCTCAGCATGTCGCGGCGGTCGGCCTCGGTCAGCGGCAGATATCGCATCGGCCCTATTCCAATGTGTCGGTGAAAGCCTGGTAGGCGGCCTCGTCCATCAAGCCGTCGAGCTGGCTCGCGTCCGCCAGCTTGATCTTGACGAACCAGCCTTCGCCGGTGGCGTCGCTGTTGACCAAAGACGGGTCGTCGGACAGCGCCGCGTTGACCTCGATCACCTCGCCGGCCACGGGCGCGTAAAGCTCGCTGGCCGCCTTCACCGATTCGATCACGGCGGCCTCGTCGCCCTGGGCGACGACCTTGCCGACCTCGGGCAGTTCCACGAACACGATGTCGCCGAGCTGTTCCTGGGCGTAGTCGGAAATCCCGATCACGCAGGCGTCGCCGTCCAAGCGGATCCATTCGTGCTCTTCGGTGTATTTGAGATCGCTCATCGCTTCGTTCCCCGTTGAAGTCGCGCCCGTCACGACCGGTGATAGCGCGTCGGCACGAAAGGCAGGCCGACCACGCGGGCGTCCAGTTGCTTGCCGCGCACGGCGAGTCGCACCAGCGTTCCCGGCGTGCTGGCCAGCGTATCGACATAGCCCATGGCGATCGGCCCGCCGATGGTCGGCCCGAAGCCGCCGCTGGTGACGCGGCCGACGACCGCGCCGTTCTGGTCGCTGACCAGCGTGCCCTCGCGCGCCGGCGCCTTGCCCTCGGGACGGATGCCGACGCGGCGGCGCGCCGGTCCGGCGGCGAACTGACGCAGGATCAATTCGGCGCCCGGAAAATCCGCCGCCTCGCGGCGCCGCTTGCCGATGGTCCAGGCGAGCCCGGCGGAGACCGGCGTGTTGGTCTGGTCGATGTCGCGGCCGTACAAGCACAGGCCCGCCTCGAGCCGCAGCGAATCGCGCGCGCCGAGGCCGATCGGCAGCACTTCCGGTTGGTCGAGAAGCGCCTCGGCGATGGCCACGGCGCCGGATTCCTTGACCGAAATCTCGAAGCCGTCCTCGCCGGTATAGCCCGACCGCGTGATCGTGCAGGGCGCGCCGTCGAACGAAAGGTCCGCGCCGCGCATAAAGGTCAGGTCCACCGCTTCCGGACAGAAACGCGCCATGACCGCGGCCGCCTTCGGGCCTTGCAGCGCCAGAAGCGCCCGGTCCGCGCCGCGTTCCAGGCGCGCGACGCCCGCGAGCCGGTCCTCGATATAGGCGAAATCGTCGTCCTTGCGGGACGCGTTGACGACCAGGAACAAGCGGTCCTGGTGGTCCGCGCGTAGCGGCCGGGTGACCATCATGTCATCGCGGATGCCGCCCATGGAATTGAGCAACAGGGTGTAGCGCATCTGCCCGGGCTTGAGTTTCTTGAGGTCGCCCGGCACCAGGCGTTCCAGCGCCCCGGCCACGTCCCCGTCCCCGTCCGCGTGCAGCAAGGCCTGGCCCATGTGCGACACGTCGAACAGGCCGGCGTTGGCGCGCGTGTGACGATGTTCGGCGATGATGCCGGTCTTGTATTGCAGCGGCATCTCAAAGCCCGCGAACGGCACCATCCTCGCGCCCCGCGCCACGTGCAGGCCGTGCAGCGGGGTGCGCTTGAGGGGCGTGTCGCTGGTGGCGGGTTGGGTCACGGGCAACTCCGACGACGGGCGGCCGCGTCACGGCGACGCGGCCCTTGCCCCCTCTGTCGGAGAACCTGAGAGATTCACCCCCGCGCGACTGGCGGGCGGCTTACCCCGTCGGTGAGACGATACCGGACCAACAGCGGCCGGTCGCCTGCTTTCCAGAGTTTTTCCTTCCCCACGGTCCGTTTGCCTGAGAGTTTCCGGGGCGGTTGCTCCTTCGGCGCCGGTCGGCGGGCGCGCGTGCCCGGACCGGTCTCTCCCTTGGGGGAGGTCTTACGTAATTCACATGATAGGACGCGGCGCGCCCACGTCAACCGATCCGATGAGACCCTACTAACGAGCGCCGGCGCCGGTGGGATTGATCAGGGCGGGGGCGGGGTTTTCGGCGCCCTCGATCCGGACGGTGGCGCCGGTCACGCGGACGCGGCCCTCGGCGATCCAGCGCACCGCCAACGGATAGCATCGATGTTCCATGGCGAGGACGCGCGCCGCCAGGCTCTCGGCGGTGTCGTCGCCGCGCACCGGCACCGCCGCCTGAATGACGATCGGCCCCTCGTCCATTTGAACGCGCACGAAATGCACCGTGCATCCGGCGAATCGCGCGCCCGCGTCCAGCGCCCGCTGGTGCGTGTTAAGGCCCTTGAAGGCGGGCAGCAGCGAGGGATGGATGTTGATCAGCCGGTCGCGCCAGCGCTCGACGAAGCCGTCGGTCAGCAGCCGCATGAAACCGGCCAGGCAGATCAACTCGGCGCCCGACGCCTCGATCGCCGCGCTCACGTCGGCCTCGAAATCGGCGCGCTCGTCGAACGCTTCGTGGTCGATGACCCGGGTCGCGATGCCGCGCGCCGTGGCGTGCGCCAGACCGGCGGCGGCGGCGCGGTCGGAAAGCACCAGCACGATCTCGGCCGGGTAATCGGGCGATTCGCAGGCCTCGATCAGCGTCGCCATGTTGCTGCCGCGCCCGGAAATCAGCACGGCAAGCTTCACGGCCCGGCGCTCCGCCACCCGTCCGTGCCATGCACAAGCGCCGCCGCGCCGCCGTCGCGCGCCTCCACATGACCAATCCGTGCCACGGTTTCGCCCGCCTCGCTCAGCGCCCGTTCGACCGCGTCCGCCTCGCCGGGCCCGACCGCCGCGACCATGCCGATGCCGCAATTGAACGTGCGGGTCATTTCCTCCGGCGCGACGCCGATGTCGCCGGCCAACCAGCGGAACAGCGGTGGCGGCGTCCAGCATGTCGCGTCCATCACCGCGCGCATGCCGGGCGGCAGCATGCGTGGCGGGTTGTCGAGCAGCCCGCCGCCGGTGATATGGGCCAGGCCCTTGACGCCGGCGGCCACGGCGGCGCGCGCCGCGGCCACGTAAATGCGCGTCGGTGTCAGCAGCACCTCGCCCAGGCTTTGCGTGGCGTCGAACGGCGCCGGCGCGTCCCACGCGAGACCCCGATCCGCCACGATCCGGCGGACCAGGGACAGCCCGTTCGAATGAATGCCGCTGGAGGCGAGGCCGAGCAACACATCGCCCGGTTCGATATCGGCGCGCGGCAAGATCCGGTCCCGCTCCACCGCGCCGACCGCGAAGCCGGCCAGGTCGTATTCGCCGGGCCGATAAAGTCCCGGCATCTCGGCGGTCTCGCCGCCGATCAGGGCGCAACCGGCGACGCGGCAGCCGGCGGCGATTCCCGCCACCACCGCCTCGGCCGCGTCCACGTCAAGCCGGCCGGTGGCGAAATAGTCGAGAAAGAACAGCGGTTCGGCGCCCTGCGCCGCCAAGTCGTTGACGCACATCGCGACGAGATCGATGCCCACCGTGTCATGCCGGCCGACCGCGTTGGCGATGAGCAGCTTGGTGCCGACACCGTCGGTCGCGGCGACCAGGACCGGGTCGCGGAAACCGCACGCGGCGAGGTCGAACAGCCCGCCGAAGCCGCCCAACGCCGCGTCGGTTCCGGGCCGCGCGGTCGACGCCGCCAGGGGCTTGAGGCGCGCCACCAACGCCTCGCCGGCGTCGATGTCCACCCCGGCCCGCCGGTAGCTATACTTGTGGCCGCGTGTCGTGCTCATGATATGATGAAACGCGTAAGGGGGCCCCGCCGAAACCGGCGGGTGGGGTGCAAAACATACTTTAACGGCGAAGGTTTGCAATGACTGCCAAATTGTTTTCAGCGGTGCTTGCCGCGATGGCGGTGGTCGGCGCGGCGGCCCTTGTCATGGCCCCGGCGGGCGCCGCGCAATTATTCACGGTCGGTGACGTCGAGGTCGATTCCACCGCCGCCAGCGCGCAGGTCGCGCGCGAAAGGGCGCTCGCCGAGGGCCAGCGGCGCGCGCTCAGGCTGTTGCTCGAGAAACTCACCCTGAAAAGCGATCACGGCCGTCTGCCGGTGATCAGCAAGAGTTTGGTCACCGAGTTGGTGCAGGGATACGAAGTGGCGGACGAGCGCCGTTCCGCCAAGCGCTACCTTGCCCGGCTGACGGTGCGCTTCAAGCCGGACGCGGTGCGCGATCTGTTGCGGCGCGCCCGTATTCCCTTCGCCGAAAGCACCAGCGCGCCGGTGGTCATCCTGCCGATCTATGAGATCGGCGAAGAGGCGCGGTTGTGGGCCGACCCCAATCCGTGGCGCGGGGCGTGGCGCGATCTGGACCGGCGGCGCGGTTTGGTCGAACTGGTGATCCCGTTCGGTGAACTTGCCGACATCGCGGCGATCGACGCCGCGCAAGCGCTGGCCGGCGACCGCGAGCGGTTGCGGCGGATCGCCGAGCAGTACGATTCGGTGGACGCCCTGGTCGCGTCCGCGCGGGTTTCGGAGGACGCCACCGGCGCGCTGGTGGTCGATGTCACGGTGCGCCGCTTCGGCGCCTCGGGCGTGGCGACCATGGTCGACCGGTTTCCCGGCCCGGCCGGCGCGACCCGGGAAGAAGCGCTTGCCGCGGCCGCGGCGGCCGTCGCGGCGCGTATCGAACGCGACTGGAAGATGGAAAACCTGCTGTCCTACGATAACCAGAACGAGATCAATTTCGCCGTGACCTTGGACAGCTTGGAGAATTTCGTGGCGCTTCGGGGGCGGCTGGAAAAGCTGTCGCGGATTCAGCGCGTGTCGGTGATTCAAATGACCCGGCGAAACGCGTGGCTGAACGTGCGCTATCTGGGCAACCAGAATCAGCTCATCCGCGCCCTGGCGCTGCGCAAGCTGGCGCTGACGGCCGAAAACGGCCGCTGGGTGCTGCGCGAAACGCGACGCTTCAGGGACGCGACGGCGATCGACGTGCAAAGTCTGCCCGAGCTCGACGACGTCGACTCGCCGCCGCCCGAGAGAAGCGAGCCGCCGCCGGTCGACGACATGCTGGTCGAATAGCGCGCGCGTGAACCTGCCCAACGCCATCAGTATCGGCCGCTTCGCCTCCGCGCCGGCGCTGGTGCCGCTGATCCTGTTCGATCAGCACGCGGCGGCGTTCTGGCTGTTCATCGCCGCCGGTTTGTCGGACGCGGTGGACGGCTATATCGCCAAGCGTTTCAACGCGGTCACCGTACTCGGCGGCCTGCTTGATCCGATCGCCGACAAGGCGTTGCTGGGTGGCGCCTATGTGGCGCTGGCGCTGACCGGCGACCTGCCGGGCTGGCTGGTGGCGCTGGTGGTGGTTCGCGATGTCGCGATCATGTTCGGCTGGCTGTGGCTGAACGGCGCGGCGCGCCGCCGCCCGATCACGCCGCTGTGGATCAGCAAGCTCAACACCGTGGCGCAAATCGTGCTCGCCGCCGTGGTGTTGGGCGATCTGGCGTTCGCGGTGGTGGACGCGCCCCTGATCCTGGCTCTGGTCTATGCCACCGCCGCGACCACGGTGGCCTCGGGGACGGCCTATATGGTGCGTCTGCGTCGCGTCGGCGCCAGCCTGGAGACGCCCCGGTGACGGCAATCCAGAAAACGTTGTTCTGGGCCGCGGCCGTGGCCCTTTTCATCCTCGCCCTGGTGTTGTTCAACGACGTGCTGCTGCCGTTCGTCGCCGGCATGGCGCTGGCCTATCTTCTCGATCCCGTGGCCGACCGGCTGTGCGCCTGGGGCCTGCCGCGCGCGCTGGCGACCAGCGTGGCCCTGGCGGCGGCCCTGATGGTCCTCGTCGGGGCGGTGTTTTTGATCGTGCCCGTGCTCGAAGCCCAACTGGCGCGTCTTTTCACGCAGTTGCCCGAGATCATCGAGCGGCTGTGGGCAAGCCTGAGCGCGACGGCGGCGCGGATCTCGTCGCAATTCGCGCCCGATGAGGTGGACGAGGCGCGCGCAGCGGTCATGGGCGCCTCGGAAAAAGTGATCGGCGGCGCGTTGGCCGTGATCCAGGGCGTGTGGTCGTCGGGCCTGGCGCTGGTCAACCTGATCGGCCTGGTGGTGGTGACGCCGGTGGTGGCCTGGTATTTGCTGCGCGATTGGGACCGCATCGTAGAGGCCGTGGACGGCTGGCTGCCGCGCGACCATGCCCCCGTCATTCGCGAACAGGCGCGCATCATCGACCGCACCCTGGCCGGCTTCGTGCGCGGCCAGGCAATGGTTTGCCTGATCCTGGGCGCGGTCTACGCGGTCGCGCTGGAGCTGGCCGGGCTCGACTACGGGCTGGTGGTCGGGCTGGTCGCCGGGCTGATCTCGTTCATTCCCTATATCGGCGCCATCGTCGGCCTGGTGGCCAGCGTCGGGCTGGCCTATGCGCAGACCGGCGAGGTGGCGCTGATGGCCGTGGTCGGCGCGATCTTCGTCGCCGGCCAGGCGATCGAGGGCAATTTCCTGACCCCGAAGCTGGTCGGCGAACGGGTCGGTCTACACGCGGTATGGATTCTCTTCGCCCTGCTCGCGGGTGGCTCGCTGTTTGGATTCACGGGCGTTTTGCTCGCGGTCCCGGTGGCGGCGGTGATCGGCGTGCTGATCCGTTTCGCCTTGGGCCGGTACTTGCAAAGCGCGCTTTTCATTGGCGGCGAGGGCGGCAAGGGCGACGAATGATCGACGCCGGTTCGCGCCAGCTACCTATCCCGTTCGCCTTCCGGCCCGCCCTTGGCGCGGACGATTTTCTGGTGGCGCCGGGCAACGCCGACGCCGTGGCGTGGCTCGACCGCTGGCCCGACTGGCCCGGCGGCGGCCTGGCGATCCACGGGCCGCGGGCGTGCGGCAAGTCCCATCTGGCGCAGGTGTGGCGCGCGCGCTCGGACGCGCCGGTGCTGGGCCCGGCCGACGTGACGTCACGGTCCGCCGCCCTGGTCGCCGCGGCGCTTGACGGGGAGTCCCGCGCGGTGGTGGTCGAGGATGTCGACCGTGGCGTCGACGAGCGCGCGCTCCTGCATCTGTACAACGCGCTGGCCGGTGGCGGCGGGCACTTGCTGGTGACCGGCGTGGACGCGCCGGCGCGATGGGCCATCGGACTGGCGGACTTGCGCTCGCGGCTTGTCGCCTTGCCCGCGGTCGCCGTGGCGCCGCCCGACGACGCGCTGCTGGCGGCGGTCCTGGTCAAGCAGTTCGCCGATCGCCAGTTGCGCGTGGCGCCGCCGGTTATCGATTTTCTGATCGCGCGAATGGAACGCTCGTTCGCCGCCGCCCGCGACACGGTCGCGGCGATCGACGAGGCGGCGCTGAGCCGCCGGCGCAAGATCACCGTCCCCTTGGCGCGGGAGGTCTTGGCGCAACTGGATGACACTCGATAGGGAGATACGACCGTGGATCTTGGACTCACCGGCCGCAAGGCCATCGTCTGCGCGTCCAGCAAGGGGCTGGGCAAGGGCTGCGCCATGTCGCTGGCGCGCGAGGGCGTGGAACTGGTTATCAACGCGCGCGGCGCCGAGGCGCTGGAAGCCACGGCCGATGAGATTCGCCGCGAAACCGGCGTCGCCGTCACCGCCGTGGCGTGCGACGTGACCACCGCCGAGGGTCAGGCGGAGATACTGGCCGCCTGCCCGCGACCGGACATCCTGGTCAACAACGCGGGCGGACCGCCGCCGGGCGACTTTCGCGAATGGGACCGCCAAGTCTGGATCGACGCCTTGATCGGCAACATGCTCACGCCGATCGAGCTGATCAAGGCCACGGTCGACGGCATGATCGAACGTCGTTTCGGGCGCATCGTCAACATCACATCCGTTTCGACCAAAATGCCGATCGACGTGCTGGGCCTGTCCAACGGCGCGCGCACCGGACTGGCCGGATTTGTCGCGGGGCTGGCGCGCCAGACCGTCAAGCACAATGTCACCATCAACAATCTGCTGCCCGGCCCGTTCGATACCGACCGGTTGCGCTCCGGCCTCGCGTTCGCCGCCGAAAAGAGCGGGCGCGACTACGAGGAAATCCGCGCCGAACGCGCCGCCGCAAACCCGTCCGGGCGGTTCGGCGACCCGGCGGAATTCGGCGACGCCTGCGCTTTTCTGTGCAGCGCGCAGATGGGTTACGTCACCGGCCAGCACTACTTGATGGACGGCGGTGCCTATCCCGGAACGTTTTGATCGGCCACCAGTTTGCCATTTGGCGACTTCCAGCGAATAATGCGACTCAATCGCATTACATTATTATGGCGTAACGTGTGACCTCGACGACGGGGTAACGGGGTATTGAGAGTCATGACCGACATAGCCGCGACACCGACCGAGGACGACAAGAACGAACCGGCGGGGCGGTTTCTGAACCGGGAATTGTCGTGGTTGGCGTTCAATCGGCGGGTTTTGGGTGAGGCCGAGAGCCCGCGTCAGCCCCTGCTTGAGCGCGTGCGCTTCCTGTCGATCTCCAGCAGCAACCTCGACGAGTTCTACATGGTCCGCGTGGCCGGCCTCAAGGGGCAGGTGGCGGCCGGTATCACCCGGCCCAGTCAGGACGGGCGCACGCCGGCGGAACAGCTTGTCGCCATCAACACCGAGACCAACGCGCTGATGGTCGCGCAACAGGCGTGCTGGCGCGCGTTGCTGGGCGAGTTGCGCCAGGCCGGCGTCGCGGTGCTTGAGCGCGACGAGTTGGACGACGCGGATCGTTCATGGCTGCACGATTATTTCCTCGAGCAGGTGTTCCCGATCCTCACGCCGCTGGCCATCGACCCGGCGCACCCGTTCCCGTTCCTGCCCAATCTGGGCTTCGCGATGGCCTTGCATTTGCGCCGCGAAAGCGACGGCAAGACCATGCGCGCGCATGTGCTGCTGCCGGCGCTGATCCGCCGCTTCATCCGGTTGCCCGGCGAGACCATCCGTTTCCTCGCGCTCGAGAACCTTGTCGAGCTATTCATCGACGACCTGTTCCCCGGTTACACCGTGATCGGCCACGGCCTGCTGCGCCTGATCCGCGACAGCGACGTGGAGGTGGAGGAGGAGGCCGAGGACTTGGTGCTGTTGTTCGAAACCGCGCTCAAGCAACGCCGGCGCGGCAACGTGGTGCGGCTCAAGGTCAATGGCGACATGCCCGACGACCTGCGCGAACTGGTGGTGGACGAACTCGACGCACAGCAAGAGGACGTGGTGACGGTTGACGGCATTCTCGGTCTCGCCCAGATCGAGGAACTGATCGACTGCGGCCGGCCGGACCTGATCTACCCGCCGTTCAGCGCGCGGTTTCCCGAGCGCATCGCGGAATCGGGCAATGACTGCTTCGCGGCCATCCGACGCAAGGACATCGTCGTCCATCACCCGTATGAAAGCTTCGACGTGGTGGTCCAGTTCCTCAAGCAGGCGGCCGCCGATCCGGACGTTTTGGCGATCAAGCAGACCCTGTACCGGACCACGCCGGATTCGCCCATCGTCAAGGCGCTGATCGCGGCGGCGGAAGCGGGCAAAACCGTGGCCGCGCTGATCGAGCTCAAGGCGCGCTTCGACGAGGAAGCCAATTTGAAACTGTCGGCGGACCTGGAGCGCGTCGGCGTGCAAGTGGTGTTCGGCTTCATGCGCCTGAAGACCCATGCCAAGGTGTCGTTGGTGGTGCGCCGCGAAGGGGACACGCTTCGTTCGTATACGCATATCGGAACCGGCAACTACCATCCGGTCACCGCCAAGACCTATACGGATTTGTCGTTCTTTACCTGCGATCCGGCGATCGGGCGCGACGCGGCGCGCATCTTCAATTTCCTGACCGGCTACACGCAACCCGATTCGTGCGAGAAAATATCGGTGGCGCCCGATTGGATGCGCCGCGACGTGCTGCGCCTGATCGACGAGGAGGTGGCGCACGCCAAGGCCGATCGTCCCGCGAGCATCTGGGCCAAGCTCAATGCCCTGGTCGACCCGGAAGTGATCGAGGCGCTGTACGCGGCCAGCCAGGCCGGCGTGCAGATCGATCTGGTGGTGCGCGGGGTGTGCTGCCTGCGCCCCGGCGTGCCCGGTCTGTCCGACAATATCCGGGTCAAGAGCATCATCGGCCGCTTCCTCGAGCATTCGCGCATCCTGTGCTTCGGCAACGGCGAGAGCTTGCCCTCGCCCGAGGCCAAGGTGTTCATTTCGTCGGCCGACTGGATGCCGCGCAATTTCGACCGGCGCTGCGAGATCATGGTGCCGGTGGAGAACCCCACCGTGCACGAGCAGATACTCGATCAGATCATGGTCGCCAACCTGAAGGACGAGGCGCAAAGCTGGGAGATGCACGCCGACGGCAGCTATAGCCGCGTCTCGGAAAGCGAGGATTCGTTTAGCGCCCACATCTATTTCATGACCAATCCCAGCCTGTCCGGTCGCGGCAAGGCGCAACGGCGCACCGGCGGCCCGGCGCGGCTGCGCATCGCCACTCAGCGCTAGACCGGATCACCGGCTCGGGCGTAAGCGTCTGGGCATTTGTACGGCCCTCGTACATACTATAATCGCGCGAACGGCCGGCGCGCCCAGGGAACGATGGGCGCGGCCGGGCCGGTGGGCTTGTTCCCGACAAGGAGCGATGCAGTGAGCGACAATTCAAACGGTTCCGACGGCGAAAATTTCGAAGATGTCGAAAAACAGACCATCGACGCCTTCAACCAGTGGCACAGGTTCCACGAGAACCTGATCAAGCTCGGCGACTTCACCACATGGTGGGAAGACGGCGAGAACAAGGTCGATCTGGTGACGTTTTTCGTCCTCGACGGCGAAAGCCTGGCGACCTACAAGGACGCGCTGCAGCAGCAGATCGATTTCCTGGACGAACTGCGGGCTGTCCTGACCAACGCCCAGGACATGATCGACCAGTACCAGGAAAAGCAGCCCGATGCCGATTGAGCGCATCGGCCCGACCCGAAATCTTTCTTCCCGGCGATACCCTTCATGAACAAGACCTACCCCGACGCGGCGGCCGCCTTGGACGGCCTGCTGCACGACGGCATGACGATCCTGGCCGGTGGCTTCGGCCTGTGCGGCATTCCCGAGAACCTGATCCTGGCGATTCGCGAATCCGGCGTCGGCGGGCTCACGGTGGTCAGCAACAATTGCGGGATCGACGATTTCGGCCTCGGTCTGCTGCTGCAAACGCGCCAGATCAAGAAGATGATCTCGTCCTATGTCGGCGAGAACAAGCTGTTCGAAAAGCAATATCTCGACGGCGATCTGGAACTGGAATTCAATCCGCAAGGCACCCTGGCCGAACGCATCCGCGCCGGCGGCGCCGGGATTCCGGCGTTCTATACCCGCGCCGGGGTAGGCACGGTAATCGCCGAGGGCAAGGAGACCCGCGACTTCGACGGCCACGCCTACGTCATGGAAACCGGCCTGAGAGGCGATCTCGCCATCGTCAAGGCGTGGAAGGGCGACGCGGACGGAAATTTGATTTACCGCAAGACCGCGCGCAACTTCAATCCGCCCATGGCCACGGCGGGACGCACCACCGTGGCCGAGGTCGAGCAACTGGTCGCGGTCGGCCAGCTCGACCCCGACCAAATCCACACGCCCGGCGTCTTCGTGGACCGCGTCTTCCAGGGCGCGACTTTCGAAAAACGCATCGAGCGGCGCACCGTTCGCGACTGAGGGAGAAAACCATGGCCTGGACCAGAGACCGGATGTGCGCGCGCGCCGCCGAGGAGTTGAAAGACGGCTTCTACGTCAATCTCGGCATCGGCATGCCGACCCTGGTGGCGAACTTCGTGCCGCAAGACGTCCACGTCAATCTGCAAAGCGAGAACGGCATGCTTGGCATGGGGCCGTTCCCGACCGAGAACGAGGTCGACGCTGACCTTATCAACGCCGGCAAGCAGACGGTCTCGGAACTGCCCGAATCGGTCTATTTCGACAGCACGGACTCGTTTGCCATGATCCGCGGCGGCCATATCGACCTGTCCATTCTGGGCGCCTTGCAGGTGGCCCAGAACGGCGATCTCGCCAACTGGATGATCCCTGGCAAGATGGTCAAGGGCATGGGCGGCGCCATGGACCTGGTCGCCGGCGTCAAGCGCGTGGTCGTGCTGATGGACCACAACGCCAAGGACGGCGGCGCCAAGCTGCTCAAGCAATGCACCCTGCCACTCACCGGCCAGGCCGTGGTCGATCTGGTGATCACCGACTTGGGCGTGTTCGAGATCGCGGACGGCGCCATGCGCCTCGCCGAGACCGCCGACGGCGTCACGGCGGACGAAATCCGCGCCCGCACCGAAGCGGAGTTCGCGGCATAGATCGCCTCCCCGTCCTCGCGCGCTACAACGCTGGACAATAAGGGGACACAATACTTATCTATGGGAACGCGACACAATATTTGTATGCATTTTAATTAAGTATTGTGTCCCCTTATGTGTCCCCTTAATATGACCGACGGCGTCACGGCGGACGAAATCCGCGCCCGCACCGAAGCGGAGTTCACCGCGTAGATCGTTTCCGCGTCCTCGCGCGCTACAACGCCTGGGCCAACGCGCGTCTTTACGACGCCTGCGCGGCCCTGCCGGCTGGCGAATTACCACAAGGCGCGACCCCTCTCCCCGCCACCCCGGACGGCGTCGGCCGAGCCGGGCTCCATGCCTGCCACGAAATGATGGGCCCCGGACATGTCCTGGCGGGCATTCCGGAGCACCGCCAGCCGGGGCGTCGCCTTGATCACGTCATGGCCGACCGAGGTTTCCGTCAGGCGCGCTCCCATTCGAGCTGGAAGCGGGCCATGCTGCCGTCGGGGCGGCGGCCGAACGGCGTGGTCAGGGTCAGGCGGTCGCCGGCCAGTTCCACGAAGCGCTTTTGGGTGTCGCCTTGCCAATCCGG
>SMVB01058842.1_pt1 | contig 15665 bp, 17 predicted proteins | sample 2456461 | NCBI WGS metagenome assembly SMVB01 (sample SAMN11095934, study PRJNA526329) | marine sediment metagenome | biome: Marine sediment; feature: Surficial sediment; material: Deep marine sediment; isolation source: Hadal surficial sediment | place: Pacific Ocean | collected 2014-05 | depth... | reverse complement strand
GCTCATCACGACCACAGCAAAGAGCCACGACAGAGCCGCTGGAGTGAAAAAGAACATTCCGAGGATGACGAGGGGCCCTAGCGTGAGAAACCCCAGCGCAAGCCGCTTCGCCATGCGCGGTTATTGTCCTGGGTGGTACTCTCGCTCGATGTGCTTTTCCACGTCCTCCCGGTAGAACAGCACGTCTCGGAACTCGCCTTTGGCGTACATCACTTTAATTCGAAGAGGTCGGCCAGATCGTGCCCTGGTTCTTCTTGCGCACTGGGCCTAGCCCTTTATAGACGAATTTCTGGAGGCGCTTCCCTTCATAGGTCTCGGTCGTGTAGATGTTGCCCTTCGAATCGGTGGCGATGCTGTGCACGCCGAAGAATTGGCCGGGCTGCCGGCCGCCATCCCCGAAATTCGTCAACACGGTGAGCGTTTTCCGCTCGACGATATGGACCCGTTGGTTCTTGCCGTCAGCAACGTACATGTAGCGCTGCTCCGGATCGCTCGAGAAGGAGACATCCCAAACGGCGCCGCTTCCGAGGCTCTCTTTCTCGATGAACACTTCGTCCACGTATTCCCCATCTGGGCGGAACACCTGAATGCGATTATTTACGCGATCGCACACGTAGAGGAGCCCGTCGACGGACGGGTCGGCACAGTGCACGGGATTGCGAAACTGCTGTGCCGGCGGAGCGGTCGGGCTGTAACGGCCAGCGTTGCTGTCGTCGGGCTTGTTGCCGTAAGCACCCCAATACCTCTTCAAGGCGCCTGTTTCCGAGTCGAGGACCGCGACGCGCTTGTTCAGGTAACCGTCGGCGACGAACGCTTCCTTGCCGCTCGCATCGAAGCTGATCTTGGCGACCCTACCAAAGTTTTCTTTGTCGTGGCTATCGCCCACGAAGCTCGGCTCCTCGTCGGAGGAGCCCGCAACGCGCCGCGCATTGGGTTTGCCGAACTGTTTCAGGAACTTCCCGTCACGGGTGAACTTCAACATATGGGCGTCGCTCGCACCGTTGCCGCCTATCCAGATATTGTCCATCGGATCGATCGTGATCCCGTGATTCGACTGAGGCCAATCATAGCCATCGGCCGGGCCGCCCCAGTGGCCGACGAGGTTTCCCTCGGGATCGAATTCCAGGACGGGAGGGGCCGGGGTACAGCACTCGATGGCCGTCGCCGGGTCGGCCGCAGCGTCGGCCTCGGTTGAAGGATTGAGTGTGCCTTGCCGATGGATGATGAAAACGTGGTCTCTCGAATCGATGGTGACCCCAATTGCTGAGCCGATGATCCAATGATTGGGCAAGGGCTTCGGCCAAAAAGGATCGACTTCGAACATCGGTGCTTCGGCACCCTTCGCTTGGGAGGCCGACACACGCTCGAGCCGGAGCTGCCCTACGCCGAGTGCTATGAGGGTCGTGAGGAGCCCTGCTGCAATGAGAACGTTCTTTTTCTTCATGATTCCACCCCTGATTTCTTTGCTCGCTTCCGCGAGCTCGGGCGCAAGTGTATGAGGTTCTCGCCCCGGAAGTCCATCGGCTTCCCGCGTCGCCCGCCGGAGCCCTGCGCGTGGCTGCAGCACGCTAAGAATTGACACCCTGGAAACTGGTCCACATACTCGAAAGAGCCTTGCCACGCGGTCCCCAAAAGTTCCCGTGACGTTTTGTTCGAGGTTCCTCCATGCTCACACGAGAAACAAGACCTGCCCAGGTCGACCAGCTCGAAGAGCAGCTTGCTCGAGTCATCTTGGGAAAGCCCGAGGTGCTCGACAACATGCTCGTAGCCCTCTTTAGCGGGAGCCACATCCTGATGGAAGACGTTCCGGGGGTGGGAAAGACCACGCTCGCCAAAGCGCTTTCGTGCTCGATTTCAGGTGAGTTCAGCCGCATCCAGTTCACGCCCGATCTCCTGCCCGCGGACGTTCTCGGGAGCTCGATTTATAACCCCAAGGACGGGAGCTTCCGGTTCAAGAAGGGTCCGATTTTTACGAACATTCTGCTCGCTGACGAGATCAATCGGGCCTCTCCTCGTACCCAGTCGAGCCTTCTCGAGGCGATGAGCGAGCGACAGGCCTCGATCGAAGGCGAGACGCGGCCGCTTCCATTGCCTTTTCTCGTCATCGCCACGCAGAACCCAATCGAGTTTCACGGTACCTATCCGCTTCCTGAAGCTCAGCTCGATCGGTTCGGGATGAAAGTGGGGCTTGGTTATCCGCCCAAAGAGCAAGAGGTCGAGATGCTCTATAGCCAGTTTCATCATCATCCTTTAGAGGATGTGGAGCCCGTGCTCGACGTGCGGGACGTCGTGGCGATTCAGGAGACGGTGTTTGCAACAAGGCTCGATCGCAAGATAGGGCAGTATCTCGTCGAGCTCGCCGACGCGACGCGGCAGCATCCGTCGCTCAAGACGGGTTGCTCGCCTCGCGGAACGTTGTCGCTTTTCCGGGCCTCGCAAGCGCGAGCGTTCATTCTCGGGCGGGACTTCGTGATCCCGGAAGACGTGAAGGCGATCGCGGTTCCCGTGCTTGCGCATCGCCTCGCGCTCGACACCAAGGCCAAATATTCGGGCACCCAGAAAGAAGATGTCGTCCGCGAGATTCTGGACAGGGTGCCAGTCGGAGTGTGATCCGTGCGGCGGCCTTTCCCTTTTATCCGCTCGGTCTTCGAACAATATCGCGAGCGGCTAACGCCTCGGGGGCGGTATGTTCTGTGGCTCACGGCGGCGCTCGCGATGATGGGTCTCGACACCCGCGGGAGCCAGGTGTTCAAGGTGTTTGCCGTCTCCGCGGCTATTCTCGTGGTCGCGGCGTTGTTCGCGCTCGCACGTCCTCCTCGGGTCGAGCTTTCTTGCAGGCTGCCGCTGCGCATGACCGCGGGACAAAGCCTCGAGATCCCGATGCGCGTGAGCGCAGCGGCCGAGGGCCTGCTCCGTCCTCTGCTCGTTTCGTTCCCGCGTCCTCGAAGGTGGGGTAGCAACGTTTCCGTCGAGCCGCGCCAGTCGGTTGTGGTTTTGGGGGAATCCGACCCTGTGAGCTCAAGCGTTTCAGTGTGCATCGAGAAGCGCGGCCGCTATGTGATTCCAGCGCCTACGGTGCGGGCGACCGATCCGCTCGGCCTCGTCGCCGGGAGTGCGAAAGTGCTCGCCGACGAAGTACTGCTCGTCTATCCGCGTTTCTACGCGATGGAGTCCTTTCAGCTTCCGCTCGGCCGCCGCTATCAACCCGGGGGCATTCCGCTCGCCTCGCACACTGGCGACAGCCTGGAGTTTCTCGGGACGCGAGAGTACCAGCCAGGCGATCCCCTACGGCACATTCACTGGCGTTCCTGGGCGCGGCTCGGCAAGCCGGTCGTGATGGAGTTTCAAGAAGAGTACTTCTCGAGGATCGCGCTCATTTTGGATACGTTCGTTCCAAAAACGGCGGACGTCGAAGCCTTCGAAGCCTCGATCTCGGTGGTTGCGTCGGTGGCGGATTTCTTCAGCCGGAGCGACTACATCGTCGACATCTTTGCGGCGGGGCCGGATATATACGAAGTCAGCGCAGGTCGAAGCCTCGCTTATCTCGAGAACATTCTCGATGTGCTAGCGTGTCTCGAGCCTTGCAGCGAGCCGGCTTTCGAAGTCGTGGGGCCCGCGCTTTTCGAGAAACTTGGGCAAATCACGAGCGTCGTGGCCGTCGTTCAGGACTGGGACCGGCCGCGTGCCGAGTTTCTTCGCCGGGTGAAGGCGATGGGCGTGGAGCTTCGTATCATTATTATACGAGATGCGCCGACACTGGAAGACTGGAGGGCGGAGTCGGACAGCCTCGGGGATGTGAGCCTCTTGCGACCACGCGATGTCGAGAGGGCGCTCACGAGCGAGGTCGCTTGAAGAACGTCGCGATCGCTGCACTCTTTGGCGTGGCAGCGTTCTGCTTCGCCGCGGCCTATGCCACGGCGCCGGCTTATCTCTTCGTCGCAGTTGCTGGGCTTGCGGCTATTTGGCAAGGTCCCGGGCGAGCCCCGGGACTAGCGGAAGGGGCGGCCGTGATGCTGCGTCGGCTCCTTTTTGTCAGCCTCGCGGCGACCGTTCTCTATGGATGGTTCGTCATGGTCTATCCGGTCTTGAGCACGGACAGTGTAAGGTCTTGGTCGCTCGCGCTCGGCTACACTCTTGGCGGCCTCGGAAGCGTGTTCCTGCTGTGCCGGTCTGCGATGTCCGTATGGTCAACGACAATCCCGGCAGCCGCGGCGCTTCTCGTCGTGGCGAGCTACCGGAGTGAAGCCGAGGTCCATGCTTATCTCCTGCTCGCAGGTGTTGCGGGCTTCGTCTATCTCGCGATTGAGAACTTGCCTTCGAAAGATGACCGAAGGTGGCAACGGATCGCACTGCTCGGAATCGTGGCCGCTGCCGCTTTGGCTCTCGGGACCGCGATCGTGGTCGCGCTTCCGTGGACGCAGAGCCGCGTCGAAGAAACGATGATGACGATCTACACACCGTCCTTAGGCGGCAGTGCGGCGCAGCATCGAGCTCGGCTCGGCGAGCTTCAGCAGCTGAAGCTTTCGAGGAAGGTCGTGATGCGCGTCTGGAGCGAGCGTCCGCAGCGACTCCGAAGTCGCGTGTTGGTCCACTTCGATGGCACCGGTTGGTCGCGCGATGCGGCTCGTTTCCGCGAGCTCGTGCCGGCCGAGGGCGAGGTGGCTCTCGATGACGCTGCGCGGGCTTTCGTAGGCAAGCTTCCAGGCGCCGATTTCGTGCCGCTGCCGGACAAACTGCATCGCCAGCGCTTGATCCAGACGAGGGTGGTGCGGGTGGACGGGGTTGGACTGGCAACGCCGGGTGGCTCCTATCTGGTGCGCGCTCCAGTCGACAAGCTTCAGGTCGACCCAGCCGCGGTCGTGCTCCTGCCGTCCCACGCGCGGGTACGCGTTTACGGTGTGCTTCATGACGTGAACCATCAGCGCGTTCAAGAGGCCGCGCCCGATGCAGCGACGCGCGAAGCGAGCCTCGCGCTTCCCAAAGCACTCGATCCTCGCATCCGCGATCTCGCCGCGCGTTTAGCGGAAGGCGCTTCTAGCGACGAGGACGTTGTCGAGCGGGTCGTCGCGCATCTCCGCGAAGACTACACATATTCGTTGGACGTGGGGGTAATGGACCGCCAGGATCCGATCGCCGACTTTCTGTTTAGAAAGCGCGAGGGCTGGTGCGAGTACTTCGCGGGCTCGGCGGCAGTCTTGCTCCGCACGCAGGGGATCCCCACGCGCTATGTGCGGGGGTTCAACGTGATTGGAAGCCAGAAAAAGGGCGACCACTACGTCGTCCGGGAGTGGGATCGCCACGCTTGGATCGAAGCCTTTATCGAGGGGAAGGGGTGGCTCGAATACGACCCGACGCCGGCGGCGGAGTACGAGGCGCTCCATGCTGCGCTCGATGACGGACTTCTTTCCGAAGCCTCTGAGTGGCTGCGCGCTGTTTGTGCCAACCTCTACGCGTCGCTTCGACATTTCGATGGGTCGCTTTGGGTGAAGCCCGGAATGTGGCTTCTCGTTTTGGCGATCGTCGGGTGGGCGGTGGCGCGAAAGGTAAAGTTTCGGCTTCCCGGGCGACGGGGGTCGTCGCGCGCTAGCGAGGAGCGTCCCGAGATCGAAGAATTGCTGCGCGAGCTCGACGCGGCCGTCGAGAAGCTCGGGTGGCCACGCCCGAAAAGCCGAGCGCCTCTCGAGCACTGGACGAGCCTTCCACTGGAGAACATGCCGGTCTCCTTTCGAGAAGCAGGCGCACGGATAATCGTTGGCTATTACCGTGCCCGTTTCGGTGGCACGCAGCTCGAGAGCTCAGAAATTTTGGGGCTCAGGCAGTCGATAGCGGAACTCAAAGTGTGACGTGCAAGAGCTCGACGCGGAAGATCGCAAGTCGATCCAGACGGCCGAAGAGGTGCTCAGGAAGCACTTCGCCCGTGAGTATGGCGGCCGAGCGTTCAATCACATATCGACCGTCGACAACGATGAGAAAGTGGTCGGCCTCGCCAGTCTCGGACCGGCCGGGATCTCTCGAAGGCTTTTCGCAGCCGACGGCATCGGCGATTGAGAACAGCGCTTACTTCTTTTTGACGTAGCTCGAGTGCAACGGCTTCGAGTCCTCGTGAAAGCGGTACTCGAAGATATCTGCGACGGCGTTTTCCGACGAGCGTCGTTCCATCGTGGTCGAGAAGAATTCGGTCGTCACGTTCGATCCATCTTCCAGGAATCGCGTTACGGCGCCTATAGTCGGAGGCGCCGCAGCCGGCGCGTCTGCGCTGAGAATCGCCTCTTGCGCGTAGGCGTCGAGCACTTTGCGGGCGAGTTTTCCGAAGAGCTCGTGAGAACGATAGACGTCCGCACCGACAATCTCGCCATTGATGGCAACGACCACGCCAACCGCGTCCTCGTGGGCGAGCACTCGAGGCAAGACCGCTTCGACGTATTCCTCGCGCTCCTTCCGGAGCGGCTCGTTCTCGACGATCGCGCTATAGGTACCCGAGGAAGATAGACGGTTCGATGGAGCGGCCGCATATACAGCGACAACCTCTTCCGCAACCGAGACGGCGTCCCAGACCTCCTGCTGGCTTTGGGCGCGCTGGATGCTTCTCTTGAGCGCGGCACCGCTCGCGAGGGCGTCATTCGCGGAAAAAGCGTAGCCGGCGCGCGTATGGGCGGTCCACCGGCCGTGCTCGACGCAGAACGCATCGACCGCGATAGGAGCCGACCGCGGTGGGATCAAAACGTCGGTTGCAATCGTGCGGTCCTGTTTGCCGCCCCGGATGATGTCTCCGACGTGCAGGAATAGATATTTGTCGGAGCCGTTCTCGACTTCGAGGCTATTGACGTCGCCGCTACCCCGCTCGCGCAGCTCGACGGCCCCAGATTTGAGGCCTTCGTCCAGCGTGATGTACGAACGAGAGTCCGTTTGCGAGGCGCGGACCACGTAAACGGTTAGTTTTCCTTGGGTAATGGGTTCTTCGACTTGAAGGACCGGAGCGAGAATCCAGAACGCCGCGAGCGCAGAGATGGAATGCATGATTTCCTCCTCGGCGGCGAGGTGTCCATCTATTCGTTTAGGCACCCGAACCGCCTCAAGGTTCCTACCTGCCGGCGAAAAATTTATTCCGTCGAGGCGCGTGCTAACATCCAGGCAAATGAGCTTGCCGGACAATGTCGACATCGTGGATGTGGAGCAGTCCTTCGAGCGCCATCGGGCACTGTAGAATTTGGATGGCCGGACTTCTTGTTCTGGGATTTCTCATCGGGATGCGCCATGCGCTCGAGGCGGACCATATCGCCGCGGTCGCCACGCTCGCGACGCGCGCCAAAACACCGGCCGAGTGCATCCGTCACGGCGCGTTCTGGGGCGTTGGCCACACGGTAACACTCTTTCTCTTCGGGACGGTCGTGCTTCTTGTCGACAGCGTGGTGCCCAGCCGGCTTGCCGCCTGGCTCGAGCTCGCTGTCGGCGTCATGCTCGTGATACTCGGTCTCGACGTCATCCGGCGGGTGCGCCGCGACCGGGTTCACTTTCATCAACACGAGCACGGCGATGGAACACGCCACCTGCATCTACACGCCCATGCGGGCGAGCCGACACATGATGCTCACGAGCATAGCCACGAAAGAGTCAGCGGGCTTCGGGCTCTTGCGATTGGCCTCGTGCACGGCATGGCGGGCTCCGCTGCTTTGATTCTCCTTACTTTGGAGCGCACGCCGTCCGCCGCGGTGGGCATGGTCTACATGCTGCTCTTCGGCCTCGGCTCGATTCTCGGGATGACGCTTCTCTCCGTGGTCATCGCGATTCCCTTTCGTTTCTCCGCGCGGGGCCTCACCCGATTTCGGGATGGGCTTCAGTGGACCGTAGGTCTGGCCACCTTGGCTCTTGGTTGCGCGACCGTTTACGCGTCCAGCCTGAGCGCGCTCGGGGCCTAACCCCACTATAAAGCGACGACCGCGGAGATTCGTGGACGGCGGTGAGAGCCGATTTGACCGCGACGATCGACCGGAACGAGCTCGAGGTACTGGAGAAGATCCGGAGCGTCGACGCCGTGGCCAAGAACAGGTCGACCTCCATGTATGGCAATATCGTCGCGCTCTCCGAATCGCCTATCAAAGAAGGCCGCCTCTATGTGGGCACGGATAGCGGGCTCATTCAAGTGACGGATGATGGCGGCGCCGCTCGTCTCCCAGTTTGAGGACTGAAGGTTCCACGTCAGCGAGAATGCCGGGTCCGGTCTACCGCGCGCCGCTTACAGTCTCCGGATGAGCGTGAGAACGCCATGGCCGCAGGCGCGGCAGCCGCCCGGCGCTATCCGTCCGCGCGTGACGCGTATGAGCTGGCACACCTGGCAACGATGGAAGTAAAGCATAAAGCTGCGCCGTTTCCTCCTCCTGGGCATTGGCTGCAGACCGGCCGGCACAGCCAGTCGTGTTCGGGGGACATAGCCGACGACTTCCATCAAGCGTTTCCACTCGCGGCCGTGGGGACGGATCCTGTCTCCGTAAAGCTCCCGCGCGGCGAGATGGGCCATCTCGTGGCAGAGCACTTCTTCGACGAACGGCCGCTCCGCCTTTTGGAGATAGGCGGCGAGACGCACCGTGCCTCTGCGCGGGTAGCAAACGCCAAGACTGCGGGTCATCCGCCGGCTCCACTCGATGGAGCTGCGGCGTTCGAGCTCCGGCACGCCCCAGATGCGGGTCCAGCGCGCAGACGAAAGCGAAAGCTCCGCGAGGAGGTCCCGCTTCGGTTGAGCGCTCACGAGCTCGACCCTAACATGGCGTGAGTAACGAGAGCTACTAAATTATGCAAAATTGCCTGCGCACCCGCTCGACCGCATCGGGTGCTTCGCTGGTAAACCGGCCCGGCGAGGAATAGACTTTCGTCATTTCTCGAGGATGCTACGTGAAGAAGAAATCTGGACGTTTTGGATGGATCCGTTTCTCTATTCTCTTGTGGACCGCTGCCTGCTCACAGGGGGTTGATTCGGGCTTTGAAAGCGGGTGGACGGATGAAGCCGAGCGCGTCTGGATCGGGCCGGAATATTGGGCCAACCCGATGCAGGATTGGCGCCTCGCGAACGGCCGCATCGAGAACATCGTTGCTGGAGGCGACCGAAACGTTTTTCTCCTGACCCGAGAGCTCGGAGCGGCCCCGGGCGATTTCCGGACGAGCGTGAAACTCGGCCGGCTCGAGGAGGACATTGACGCTGTTGGGCTCGGGGAAGGATTCTCGGGCTTCAGGGTCGGCATCCGCGGACAGTTCGATGACTACCGCGACAGCGCCGTGCGCGGCAATGGCTTGAACGTGGGCCTTTTGACCGACGGGCGTCTTTTCATCGGCCGTCTCGAGGCGGACGCGGCCCGAGTGGCGGGACCCTTTTCCGAGCTCGAGCTCAGGCTCCACGCCGAGCCCGCTGGGTCGAGCTACCAGGCCACGCTCGAAGCTTTCGATGCAAGCGGCGAATTGCTCGCCCGCATCTCCCGAAGCGACATCCCGCCCGAGTGGCTCGAAGGCGGCCTCGCTTTGGTCTCGAGCTCGGGAGAAGTCACGGAGACCCCGATAACCTCGCGGGAGATCCGAGAAACGGGATGGCAGGGGAAGCCCGGAACGGACCGCGGCGGGACCGTGCGGTTCTGGTTCCGCGACTGGAAGGTCTCGGGCTCCAAGATCGTGGCCCATGAGGAGAGGGCATTCGGACCGATTCTGTTTACGATGCATACACTCAGCCGCAACGTGGTTAACCTCACTGCCCAGATGGCGCCGATGGGCAATGCCCCGCGCGAAGTTTCTCTCGAGATTGAGATTGAGACTGACACGGCGGGCTGGCACGGCTGCTGTGACCTGGAGGGCTCGCGGCGGCGACGGTCCCCTGTTTGCCCACTAACCACCATTGTCGTAACATCATCTCCCTGAGATGTCGCTCCCAGATCAACCACCCCAACATCGCGTCGATCTACGGACTGGAGCAATCCGACCGCACCCACTACCTCGTTCTCGAGCTCGTGCCTGGCGAAACTCTGGCGGAGCGGATCGCCCGCTGTCCCATCCCATTGGAAGAGGACGTTCATCCTGACGGGCATCGATCCGCGTATCGACGTGTCCGTGGCTTGCGTCACCCCTTCCCTGACCGAACGGATGATGTCCAAGCGGATGAATGAGAAAGCCTCTTTTGTCATCGCCCCTTATGAGTTTGCCGGCGCCGTTGATTCTCGGCCGTTGTTGATGTTGATGGGACGATCGGATCCGGCATACTCAGTCGGCGAAGCCGAACAGTTGCATGAGCTGATTGATGGCTCTTCCAAAAAGCTGATTTGGTATGAGAGTGGGCATCAACTGCCCGATGGATACACAGCGGATGCAGTCAGCTGGTTTCAGAGCCACCTAGGTAAGTAATAGGACACGAATGGCCCCCACCGCCGGCACCCGCCTAGGTCCCTACGAGATCCTCTCCCCCATCGGCAAGGGAGGAATGGGCGAGGTCTACAAGGCCAAGGACACCCGTCTCGACCGGATAGTGGCCATTAAAGTCCTCCCCGAGCACCTCGCTGAAAGCCCCGAGCGCAAGGAGCGCTTCGAGCGCGAGGCCAAGGCGATTTCGCAGTTGAATCACCCACACATTTGCACCCTCCATGACGTCGGTGAGCAAGACGGCATCGACTACCTCGTCATGGAGTACATCGAGGGCGAGACGCTGGCGGAGAGGTTGAAAAAAGGTCCGCTGCCGCTCGATGAGGTCATCGAATACGGGATTCAGATTGCGGATGGGCTGGACGCGGCGCATCGTGGAGGGATTGTTCACAGGGATCTGAAGCCCGGAAATGTGATGCTCACGAGCTCGGGGGCGAAGATTCTTGATTTTGGACTGGCGAAACCGTACAGCGAAAGCATCGATACGGAGTTATCCACAAGGGGAAGGTCCCTGACGGCTGAGGGAGCCGTCGTCGGCACTCTATCCTACATGTCGCCTGAACAGCTTCGGGGCGAAGCCGTGGATACCAGGACCGATATCTTTGCCTACGGGGCGGTGCTGTACGAGATGGTGAGCGGACGCCCGGCGTTCACTAGCCGGACGCAGGCGGAGACGATCACCGCGATCCTTTCTGAAGATCCCAGACCGCTATCGGAGCTGAGGCCGGAAGTTCCCGCCGCGCTCGCGCGACTCGTCGCAACGTGCCTTCGCAAGAAACCTCACGAACGGTGGACATCCCCTCACGATGTAGCTCTACAGCTCCGGGGGCCGCTCGAGCACGACGCCGGCGCGCCATCCAAGCCCGCAACCCGGAGCAATTCTCGAAGAGCGTTAGCCTTCTCTCTCTCGGTGTGCTCCTTGTTGTCGCGGCGAGTTGGCTGGGTTTTCGAAACGATCGCACCTACCTCGACCGAACGACGTTGTCCCTTCCGCCTGGATCGGAGCTGGTAGCGGGAGAGCTCAGAATTCCCCTCGCGGTGTCGCCGACAGGCACGCACGTGGCGTTTCTCGCCGCCTCGCGCGATGGAAGCTCGCGGCAACTCTTCATCCATGCTCTTAACGAATTCGAACCCCGACCCATTCCTGGCACACAAGAAGCCGCGCCGCCAGTTTTTTTCTCGCCCGATGGGGAATGGATTGGTTTTCATGCGAGCAGTACCCTAATGAAGGTGAACCGGTCGGGTGGCGCTCCTATCAAGATCTGTGATGCCGCGTTCATCGTGCTCGGTGCAAGCTGGGGCGACGATGACACGATCGTGGTGGGAGGCATTGCCTCCGGGTTGATGACCGTCTCCGCCAACGGCGGTGAGTGGAAGCCTCTGACCCAACCGGAGGCGGGCGAGCGTTACCACGCGCATCCCCAATTCGTGCCCGGCCGTCGCGCGATCGTGTTCGATGTTGCCTCCGGCACGGGAACGAGCATCGCGGCTTACTCCCTCGAAACGGACGTCAAGAAGATCCTTTTTCAAGGTTCGCGGCCTCAATACGGCTCCGCGGAATCTCTTCTCTACGCCCTCGACGGTCGCGTCATGGCCGTCGATTTCGACTTTACCAGCCTCGAACCTGTCGGTAGGCCGATAGCGATCATCGAAGGCGTCTCCGGCTCATCAAACGTGGGTCACTACGCCATCTCTTCGTCGGGTTCGTTGGTTTACGCGCCTCTGGATGAGCGCGTCAATATCAATGACGGTCGGCTGACGTGGGTGGATCGGCGCGGCACTGCCGCTACGGTCGGAACCGAGCAAAGGGCGTATTCATGGCCGCGTATTTCACCCGATGGCACCCAGGTTGCGGCAGCAGTCGGAGATGCGGGCCGGCGCGAGATTTGGGTCCAGGATCTCGTACGTGGCGCGCGAGTTCGTCTGACCGACGAAGGCGACGCTCTGATGCCGGCGTGGTCTCCCGACGGCTCGATGGTTGCGTACGGGCTGAACCTCTCCGGTATCTATCATATCTACACCGCAAAGGCAGATGGAAGCGGAGACGTCCGCGCGGTTGTGGCGGACGAGGTGTCTAGTCTCCCCTTTTCATGGTCGGCGAAGGGCGACATCGCATTTCACAAGATCGACCCTATCACTAAACGCGACATATGGGTTTGGACGTCGGATGGCGAGGAAGTTCCCATCGTGGCGACACCCGCCAATGAGACGAACTCCGTGTTCTCGCCGGACGGGCGTTTTATTGCGTACGTATCGGACGTATCCGGACAGAACGAGGTGTACGTCGTCGATTACCCGAACCACGAGAGGCGAGAGGTTGTTTCGAACGACGGCGGGACAGAGCCACTCTGGTCACGCGACGGCCGTGAGCTATTCTATCGACGAGGTGATGCCATGATGGTCGCCGAGATCGACACCGACTCCGGCTTCACGGCGACGGCGCCGCGCATACTATTCTCCGGGCGCTTCGGCAGAGACGTGGGTGGTGTCGACAACGGTGTGACGAACTACGATATATCTCCAAACGACGAGCGCTTCCTCATGGTCGCTCCCGTTGCCCCGCCCGATCGACTTCACGTCCTCATCGACTGGACCGAGGAATGGCGAAGACGCCTTTCGAACGACCTCGCCAGGTGATGGCGTCAGTTGCCCACTCCCCACCATTGTCGTAACACCATCGCCCTGAAATGTCCCTCTCACCCGGCCACAAACTCGCCCACTACGAGATCCTCGAGTCCATCGGGAAGGGCGGCATGGGAGAGGTTTATCGGGCGAGAGACGGGAAGCTCGGCCGGGATGTGGCGATCAAGGTCTTGCCTGAAGAGTTCGCCGAGAACGAAGAACGCCTAGCTCGATTCAAGCGAGAGGCGAAGGTTCTGGCCTCGCTCAACCACCCGAACATCGCCTCGATCTACGGCCTGGAGCAATCCGACCGCACCCACTACCTCGTTCTCGAGCTCGTTCCCGGCGAAACTCTAGCCGAGCGGATCTCCCGCGGTCCCATCCCATTGGAAGAGGCTCTCGAAATCGCCGCCCAGATGGGCGAAGCACTCGAGGAGGCGCACGAACAGGGCATCGTTCACCGAGATCTGAAACCGGCCAACGTCAAGCAGACCGAGGACGGCAAGATCAACGTTCTGGACTTCGGGTTGGCGAAAGTCTTCCAGGAGGAAACGTCCAACGCCGATAGCTCGATGTCATCCACACTCACTCGAGATGCGACTCGAGTGGCGTGATTCTTGGGACCGCAGCGTACATGTCCCCCGAACAAGCGAAGGGCAAGCGCGTCGACAAGAGGGCGGATGTTTGGGCGTTCGGTGTCGTACTGTATGAGATGCTCACGGGCAAGCGTGCGTTTGCGGGCGAAGATGTATCGGACACCCTCGCCTACGTCCTGACGAAGGAGCCGGAGTGGGACGCGCTGCCGGCGGATCTTTCCCCGACCCTGCGCACTTTCTTGAGCCGCTGTCTGGAGAAAGACCCCAAGCGGCGGGTGCGAGATATCGGTGACGTGCGTTTGGCGATGACGGGGGCGTTCGACACCGCGGCACCGCCGTCGAGCGACGTCTCGGCTGTGCCTCCCGTGCGCCGCACGGGGTGGGCAACGATAGGCGCGGCTTTGTTACTTGGTGCCCTCATAGGCATCGCGGTTTGGAGCTCGAGGCCGGAAGCGCCGCGTCTTCCGGCGCGATTTGTCGTCGACGCGCCGTCTCAAGCTCCGAACCGCGAGCGGCCGTACCAGGACGTGGCGATCACGCCAGACGGTACCCGCATCGTGTATTTCGCGAGCGCGGACCTGCGGAAACTCCTCGTGCGCGATTTGGAAGAGCTCGAGGCAATGCTCCTCGGACTCGGCGACGATTCGGGCGGGGTGTTCGTCTCACCGGACGGCAATTGGGTCGGGACATCGTGTATGGCGTGGGCGGAACGCTTCGCGCGGTAGGGTTCGATCTCGAGCGGCTCGAGGTCACGAGCGCCCCGGTTCCCGTGCTCGACGGGGTCATCACCAAGACCACCGGGGCGGCCAACTTCGGCATCTCGCGGAGCGGGTCCCTCGTGTATGTTAGTGGCCCTCAGATATACGACGTCGAGCGCACGCTTGTGTGGGTGGATCGGGAGGGGACAGAAGAGCCGCTCACCGCCGAGCCCCGTGCCTACACGGCCCCCCGCATCTCTCCAGACGGAACGCGGCTCGCCCTCGAGGTGGCCGATCGAGAGAACGATATTTGGATCTGGAACTTCGTCCGCGAGACGCTGACCCGACTGACTTTCGATCCTGCTCGAGACGTCTATCCAACGTGGACACCCGATGGACTTCGACTGGCATTCGGAACTGGTGACCGTACTCGGAATCTGTTTTCGAAAGCGGCCAACGGCACCGGCACGGTCGAGCTACTCGCCGAGAGCGAGAACAGCATCTCTCCGCAGGCCTTTTCCTCCGATGGGAAGCAGTTGGTGATTCGGGAAAGTTCAGAACAGGGAACGGACCTCGGCTTACTTTCACTCGATGGTGACGGTCCTGCGGTGCCGCTCTTGGCCACCGAGTTCGACGAGTTGAATGCTGAGATCGCTCCCGACGGCCACTATCTTGCCTACCAGTCGGACGGGGACAGTATGAGATCTACGTCGGAACGTTCCCCAACGTCGACGGCGGTCGCTGGCAGATCTCGAGAGGGGGCGGCACCAAGCCGCTTTGGGGCCCTGACGGTCGCGAGCTGTTCTATCTGTCCCCCGTCGGACAATTGACCGCGGTCCCCACTGAAACGGAAGGCAGCTTCACCTTCGGCAACCCCGAGGTCGTCTTCGAACAGACCTATTACTATAGGCGTGGCCCCTACTTGGGACGCACCTACGACGTGTCTCCCGACGGAAAGCGTTTTCTGATGATCAAGGAAGGCGGCCCGGGCAAGGAAACCGACGCCTCGCAGCTAATCCTCGTCCAGAACTGGACAGAGGAGCTGAAGCGCCTCGTCCCAACGGACAACTGACCATGCCCCTCTCCCCCGGCACCAAACTCGGCCAGTACGAAGTCATCACAGGTAGCCATTTCTATCCGGGAGGGCCCAGCCGCCTGGTTCAGATTGAGCATGATTTTGGTCTCGAGGTAGGCATTTAGAATTCATCCGGACGGATCGCAAGAGACAAAAGGATCGCCGCGGTGCCTGTAGGTGGGCATCGAAGCCTGTTGACGAGGTTCAAGACACAGCCAGAGCGTGTCCTTAACGTGTAGGCGTCAATGGAGGTTGAGCGTCGGGTTGGGAGGAGCTCTTTGT
>SMVB01412021.1_pt1 | contig 15667 bp, 12 predicted proteins | sample 2456461 | NCBI WGS metagenome assembly SMVB01 (sample SAMN11095934, study PRJNA526329) | marine sediment metagenome | biome: Marine sediment; feature: Surficial sediment; material: Deep marine sediment; isolation source: Hadal surficial sediment | place: Pacific Ocean | collected 2014-05 | depth... | reverse complement strand
TCTTTCCCGGTAACAAAATCCCATAGGGAATATTGTCCCGGATATTCTGTTGCTCTTGCTCCGGGTGGTACCACAAATACTCCTGGGCGCGGCCCTTTCGTGCGTGGCGGCTCATTTGTCCAAACAAACTTACTTACAGGTATAGTATCTATATCTGAAGTTGTAATTTGAGTTGCTGGGGAACTGGAATCTACTACGTTTTCTGTTATTTTAATTAAGGGGGCAGTGGAAGCATCCGCAAAAACCGAGGATGTTAACCCCAAGATCACAGCACCCAGAAAAGATTTCAACAACCATCCAAATGCATTGGTCGTGGCAGGTGCACTTGTTGGCACTAGGGTAGTTGCAAACGGATAAGTCAGGTAATTGTACCGATTCATAGGTTTGGTTGCTGGATGGTTATAGTTTGTTGGGATGGTTGAGATCGTTTGGATGGCAAAAATTGAGCGGTAAAGGGTTTTATCCTCTGCACATTTATTTCTTCACAATGGTTGTTAGAGTGGTATAGAGATATTCTGATACCTACTGTACTACTGTACGAATTAGAACCAATCATTTTATTTTGCCATAGGTATGTATTCACATCAACAATAAATGTATCTGACAACAATTGATATAAACCTTGGTGTAAGTCCTTGGCAGGGGTTTAATTTGGCAATGGACATTACTTCAATGGCTTACCACAAGCCACTATTTAGAGTGTAGTTATGCTAAAATCTGTTTTATCACTGATATAACTATCATAACTAGAACTTGTACGCCACCATTGTGTAAACTGCCAAACTAAATCCTCTAGGTTTGCTCCGTTCTTATATTTAATAGACTGCCTGAAGTGATCCTGTTTTATCTTGATCTATGTCAAATTCTCGACTGATTATCGATATATTAAGGATGAACATTCAAGATAAACAAGTGAACAATAAGCCTAGAAAATTGGTGGGTATAATAATTTAAGAGTTAAGCTTTTTCCATTTCTAAAGGGCCATTTGTCGATCCCAGCCTGTAATACCTTAGATTGTCTGATGAATACCTTGAAGCAGAGTGACCTTAATCTGGCCATGCTTTGCTTCTTAGTTTTTTATATTGTCTTGCTGAGTTTTAAAGACATTGTTTGCATCGATAAAGCTACGAAGTTCATACTGCATTTTAGCCTTCAATTGTGAGTATTTATTGTTGAAAGATTTTTGTGCATTTTCCATTCGTCGTGCCTTATATAGCAACTGAAACAGAATTCGTTCATTGTCTGGTGATGCAGAGAGTGCCTTGGCAGCTTGGGTAACCTCATGTACTTTTTGATCTAATTGGTAGAATAATTTAGCTATGTTATTGGCAGCATCTATATAGCGACGTTGATGTAATTCAATCGCCTCGATGTCTGTTAGCGGTTGGCCCATGGAACGATAAAGAGGGGTAGGCAAACCGCTTTTTGATGGAATCTCTTCTAGCGTGTGGCTTCCCATGGATCGATAAAGAGGGGTAGGCAAACCGCTTTTTGATGGAATCTCTTCTGGATTGGCGCTGGACACACTGATTCCAAGTACCAGCGCCACAAAACAAATCAATAGAAGCAATGAGCTTTTTTTATTGTATACCATGGGTAAGTTTCCGTAAATGTTTATATTCTGAGCGAGTATTGTACTAACCACTCGTCATTTGTGCTCTATCAGATAACGACAAATCATGCCAAGATCTAAAAAGAGAAAGTTTTTTGAATTAAGCTAGTTTATGGTTAAGAATACCTGATATCTTACTCAGTTAAATAACACTAAGTAATAGTTTTTCCTATATATCTTTAGTATATTAGAAATCATTTTTGGTGGGCTACAGAGTTTTGTGGCAAAATTCAGATCCCTAACAATTTCTATTAACTCGTGTTGTTATTAGCAAAGGGCTATTGCAGCATATGAGCATAGGATAAACTGCATAGCATAGAGGTAGTCGCGTACTATTCTGTTATTTCGAGAATGACCCAAGGTAAATTCATCACCCTCGAAGGCATTGACGGCGCAGGTAAAAGTACACATCTTTCCTGGCTAGATAGTTTTTTGCAGAGCATGGGGCGAAATGTCGTAGTAACGCATGAACCTGGTGGTACGCTATTGGGTGAGAAATTGCGTGCACTCGTGCTTGATAGTAGTTTAGCGATGCATCCAGAAACTGAGGCACTACTTATGTTTGCGGCACGACGAGAACATTTAGATAAGCTAATACTGCCTGCTTTGGATCGGGGTGATTGGGTTATTTCAGATCGTTTTACTGATGCGAGTTTTGCCTATCAAGGCGGGGGAAGGGGATTATCTGAAAACAAACTTGATGATTTAGAGCGTTGGGTGCAAGGAACATTTCAACCTGATCTCACGTTTTATTTCGATGTAACGAGCGAATTGGGGAGGAAGCGACTTAATGGACGTACCGGTGGTATTAAGTCGACCGATCGATTTGAAAAAGAGAAGAATGAATTCTTTGATCGAGTTCGTAGAGCTTATCTTGAAAGGGCGCATAAATTGCCGCATCGGATCCAGGTAATTGATTCAAGTCAGCCACTGGAAACAGTTAAGCTATTACTTAAGAATATTGTTTTATCTATCTGTTAATGAATGACATATATCCATGGCAAAATGAGGTTTGGCAAATATTGACTCAAGATCAAGCTTCTAGAGGTCATGCTTTGTTACTGAGAGGGAGGAAGGGTATTGGTAAGCTTGGATTTGCTCAATATTTAGCTAAATTCTTGCTGTGTGAAAAACCGTCTTCGGAAAAAAAAGCCTGTGAAAATTGTCCGAGTTGTAAATGGTTTGCACAGGGAGGGCATCCAGATTTTCGCTTAGTCGAGCCGGAAGCATCGTCTGGATTATCTGATGAAATTAAAACAAAGCTACGCTCCGATACCGAGGCTAATACCGAAATCGAACCCGGTAATACGAAATCAAAGAAAAAACCTAGCAAGCAAATTATCATTGAGCAAATTCGCGCTTTTACTGATTTAATTAACCTGTCAAGCCACCGTGGTGGCTATAAGATTATTCTAATTCATCCCGCAGAGACAATGAATGTTGCGGCCGCGCATGCCTTACTAAAAAATCTAGAAGAACCGCCTTCTCAAACATTGTTTATCTTGGTAACGCATCGCCCGCACCATTTGTTACCGACAATACGTAGCCGTTGTTGGCAAATCGCCATGCCTACGCCCGATTTAACTTTGGCTATAGACTGGCTTGATCAGCAGGGAATTAAAGATCCCAAAGCCAGCCTTGCTGTTGTTGGCTATGCCCCCCTGGCGGTACTAGAATACAACGATGACGAGTATCTCTTACAGCATGAGTCTTTCATCAAACATATCAGTACATTAAAAAGTTTTAATCCTATTTTTCTAGCTGAGAAAATGCAAAAATTTGATCTGCCAACTGTAGTAAATTGGCTACAAAAATGGTGTTATGACTTGATAAGTTTTCGCATAACAGGAAGTATTCGTTATCATTTGTCTATGCAGGATACAATAAAAGTATTAGTGCCAAAGATTGATCCTCGTCAACTTGCTCGTTATTTACGTAGCTTAATTGAGATGCAACGACTATCACATCATTCCCTTAACTCCCGGCTATTCTTGGAAGAAATTCTGATTTCTTATGCTATGTTGATGGCTCCATCTCGGATCAATTAAGTGGTTAAAGTTCGCACTCAGCTACATGGGGCAATTTAATACTCGCCCACATTCAACTATGCTTGTTGACTCGCACTGTCATCTTGATTTTCCTGATCTTGCAAGCAATCTTGATAGGATTCTAGAGAATATGCAAGAAAATAAGGTCAGTCACGCTCTGTGCGTGAGCGTTAATTTGGAAGATTTTCCAAGTGTGCTTTTACTCGCGGAGACCTATCCCAATCTTTATGCCTCAGTTGGCGTTCATCCTGGTTACGAAAACCTAGCTGAACCACAAGCGAAGGAGTTGGTAACTTTAGCTCAACACCCTAGAATTATTGCCATAGGGGAGACCGGGCTGGATTATTTTCGACTTACAGGTGATCTAGAGTGGCAGAGAGATCGCTTTCGCCAGCATATACGCGCTGCTCTTCAATGTGGTAAGCCACTCATCATTCATACTCGTGCAGCTGCTTCTGATACGCTACGTATCATGCTGGAAGAAGGTGCAGATCAAGTGGGAGGGGTGATGCATTGTTTTACTGAAAACTGGGAAGTAGCACAGCAGGCGATGGAAATGAATTTCTATATTTCCTTTTCTGGTATTGTCACATTTAAGAATGCTGTTGCTCTCAAGGAAGTAGCTAAAAAAATCCAGCTAGATAGAATGTTGGTAGAAACCGATTCTCCATATCTGGCTCCCGTGCCTTATCGTGGTAAGACTAACCAACCCGCATTTGTACGACATGTTGCTGAAGAGATAGCCACGTTGCGTGGTATTACTGTAAATGAAGTGGCCGAAATGACAACCCATAATTTTTTCAATTTGTTTAAGGATGCCTGAATGACCGATACGCATACTAAACCCTACTCCGAACGAGAATTGGCCGGGCGTTATCCCAATGAAGATGCAGATATTAAAAAAATGCTTGGCCTAGACTATGTTCCGAAACTGTTTCGAACAGCTGTAGCGCTCAGCCCATCACTGGCCGTGACATCGTGGCAGATGGGCAGGGCTATTCTGTGCACTGGAAATTTACCTCGTACTCTTAAAGAAATGATTTTCACTGCAGTCGCAAACGCACATGATTGCCATACTGTTCAATTGCACATCAAGCTATGGCATTAATGTACGGTATAGAATATGGTGTAAATCTTCAGGTGATACGAGATCTGGATCAGATTCAACCACTTTCGACCAGAGGTACTAAAGTTCTCGGTTTGTCTTGCGCAAGGAAGAGGAAACTACAGTGAGGGAAACTACAGTGAGGCGACTGACCATATGGTAAAAAATGGCCTAAAACAAGACGATATTCCAGAAATTATCGCTATGATTTCATGCGCGAACTATATGGTTACATTGGCAGATGGTTTGACGGTAGTTCCAGACGAACACTTTTACGAAGTAATTGAAAGTGCAAAGAAAAGTGCTGCAACTTAATCAAAACGGCCCAGATTATTAGAAAGTGACCAGGGTATAAAATTGTATGTTACTTTTTATTGACGTTATTTTATTATAGTGTTGCGAGAACGGTCTAGTCTATTGTTATAAGGCAGCTTTCCAGCAGTTTTCTTCTTGCTATATTTTTTTCTGTTACTAGATTACTTGCTGCTATCACGTGCAACGGATCAACCCCGATCAGATGTGCCAGTTTAATGCACATAGGGTCAGGCAAGCCCCTTTTATCTTGCTTCATTTTTCTCATGTTTGAATCATTTTGTTCTAAATAGTTAGCTAGTTTCACTTGGTTTCCTGCGGCTTTTTCACCCATTTCTATATATTCTTTAAGATTCATAGCATTATCCTTCTACTAATTCAAATTTAACTTAACAAGCTTTAAGTCAAAACTAACCTACTATTTTATTAATTTCAGTTAACTATGACCTTTTTATAAAAATATAATTGTTATATCGGTTAAACAGGACCTTTTACTTAATTAAATTTGTTTAAATACGCTAGAAGAATGTTTGTGGAAAATATGGGTCGACAGAAGCTATGCATGAGGAAGGCACATAATTTGTAGGTTTTTCCAGACTATAAAACCTAAATCATGTGGGGAAATGCCCTTTTTCTTTACCTACCTTACTATTCATAGGCAAAGAGCGTGCTATACCTAAAAATTATTTCCATGCGTATCAAAAACAGTTCTTATATGCAACATGTTTAATTTAAGACATTAGGCACAAACCTCGATCTATTGATAATTGGTATATGGGAACCTAATTGTCGATTTCCCCCATCGACTTTGCATAGTGCGAATTGCTTGTGGTCATTAGATGAATTTACATTATGTTAAATTGCATAATATTATACAAATATAGTAAATTACATTATATTATTTACATAACATAATGAATTAAATTAATAAATATATTATTTTCTTTGTTTACTATTGCTGTCATTTTGATAATTTTCATTTATGCGCTTAATTTAATAAATAGAAAAAATCAAGGAAAGGAAGTTTTAGAAGCTTTAATAGAATAATCCGTCAACATCAAAACGTTTTAAGTTTTATGAGCTAGCTAAAAATAATATTTCGTTGAGCGTATTGCAGGTGCATATGCCCATAAGTCTGTTGTCTTTACCCCTTTTGGCTCGATCTTAATTTGGCCATCCAACAAGCTAAAACTATAGAAAAACTCTTATCCGCAAAAGGCTGATGCGGAAGGATACTTTTCAGAAAAATTTTATGGCGTTGGAAAAAGATCTTCTAGCTCTGGATAGAGATTTAAAAGAAATTGCTGCAATAAAATAAAACTAGCCTCGGATTGGCTCGCGTCCAGTATATGATTATTTGGTAAAAGGGTATGCTCTTACTCTGAAGAGCGTACAAGGGAACCCGATGAGCCGCCTTCATTTCAGCAATGGCAGACTCTTATTAAGAGAATGCTTATTGATCATCCGGCAAAATGGACGGTCTGGGAAGGTGAGAGATGCTACCTGATGTCGTTAAGAAGCTCAAAGAAATCGGCGTTTCAAGCCTTGTCAATGACCCATGCAGCAAAGTTTCGGAGAAAGTGGTTTCTTAAGCGTTATGCGAAGTACCATGAGAAATATAAAAGCAAAACTTTAGAATAATATTATCATGGTATACTATAACAACTTATTTATAAAGGGGAAAGACACGTGGCTATTCAAGCAACCTTAGAAACTGCTCACTTCTCGTTCTATTTTTTCTCAACATACTGTTGCTAATGCTAATCACGTTCCGGGATTTTTTTTTCCTTTTTAGGGCGTTTCCAATATAGTTTTGACTTCAGGTTGTGCCATAGATTATTTGGTATTTTGTTTTTTATTCTTTTTGGGCAAAGGCCTGATATACCAAATGTTAAATCTTTCCATTCAAGTCGATTATTATTTTTGATATCTTTTCTCATACGCACAACTAATGTTAAGACATCTATCTTAAATTGATTCAGAGTTTCGTTTATTTCATTTGAATCTAAACTCTCCCAATTATTACGATATATAGACTCATTTAAGTCATTAATATCTCTAGTAAGAGATTCGTCTTCACACACTAGGATTGACTCCCCAATTAGTTGTTGCGAGTTTCCATATATTTCATCAAATTTATCTCTTACTTTCTGTGATATTGGCTTTCCCATGTTCTGAGCAATAATAAAATTACGCATGTTTACCCATGATCTTATTAAGGAATCAAAGACTTTTATCTTATTATCGATCGTACGTTGTTTGAAACTAAACATCATTGTTATGGTATGCAGGCCAAATCCACCTAAAGCCCCAATAATCAATATCATTAGTTCATACATAATTTTCTCCTTTGACCTAATCTACTATTAAAAATCATCTCAAATAGAAAATTCATTTTCCAATTTGAGTACGTAATATACGTTTCATAACTGTGACCAACTGCTCTTCGTTAAACGATATTTCAAATCTTAAATACTTTCTCAAGTCCTGTAGCTCAAATATGCAAAAATCACTTGCTAATATTTTCTCTGGGGTTCTATCGACATACCATTTCCGAACCCACCACGCCCAAAAATCAGCTGCTTGTAGAGGTAAAAATTCTTCATCATCTTCGAACCTGGGAATTTCTCCATAATATTGTTTTACCTCAACAGGTTGTTCTTTTATATATTCGTCCCAACTTGAAAGAATAGCCTTTTCCTCTACTTGACTATCGAAAATAAAATCAATTCTCTCATTTGCTGAAAATACCTGTGTCATTTCAGAGCGATTCAAATGAAACATATCAAGCAAACATCGAAAGGTGGCATAATAAGAATTAACTAGCATGGCCCAATCTATTGCTACATTAGGAACCCAAATACGTGACAATGCACGCCTTAATTCCGACTCATCAATCTTTACAGAAACAAATGCGAGGACATGTTTCTCAATGATCTTAACAAAGGCCGGAACGCGAGACATTCGTTCCTCATTAATAGCCATTTGCGACATCTTAAAATGATATCTGCCATGTTTATTTAGAGTTCCGTATTGCAATAGTTCACTCCATTCCTTTGTGAAAGCATCCCATGATTCCGAATATGAAATACAGCCTGCCAATACGAAAATACCATTTCGGTCATAGCTTTCGTCTATAAATGCCTGTAGGGCCATAATCAAACACCTTGCAAATTTTATAAAACAAAAGCTATCAACATACCTTCATGAACAACCAAAAGCAAAAAACTCGTCTTTAGAGTAAAGAGCTAAGTGGAACCAGAGTAGGACGAGGAGGGTATATTAATGCATAGCCAATGAAGCTGTCCGTATCACCGATAATGCCCAGCTCCATTGCCTCGACGGTTGACTTTCTATGAATTAAGATTTTTTCCTGGAAACAAAAAGTAAGGGTAGTTGCAGCCCCAGACGCAATGTGACAAGGACTACGCGCGCTCATGCCTCTTTGTTGTGACGACTCAATTCGTTATTGGCGGGCCATGGTAATTAAAAGGTCGTTATGTGGCGAGGAATCATGGAAACAGTTTTTAAATTGGTTTAAGGACGGTACTGGGAAGCCTAAAGCACGAAATAATGATCTATTTTAATGTGCATGAATGTAATTCTATGTATCTGTTAAACTTTTGCTTAATGCATGCTAAAATCAGTTTTGCGCATAATGTATATTATGTTAAATGGATTACATATTGTATCATATTATGCGAGAACGGCTAGATAGCTACCCTTCATAAGTAACAAAGTGCTTCCCTAGTAGATATGGCTTGTTCGCCATGTCTCTACGTATGTGACTTATCTCAACTGTTATAAAACTATTGTGTGGTAATCTAATGTGCAGAACAGCTAGGATAATCACGTAAAACCAATTATTTAAGAAGATTATTCTAGAATATTAATTAAGAATTTCATAATCTTTAAATAGGATATTTCTTTTAAAAGGCATGTTATAACATCCTGAATTCTCCGTGTAAAAGAAATCTAGCAATAATGTCTCTAAATTATTGCTTTTACATGTACGGCATGCTGTGCTGAGCTCTATGTTGTTTCAAAGTAATTTTTCATCGCGAAAGCGCTGTTGAATTTCAACTATTTTGTCTATATTTTTTAACATGGCTTCGACACAATCACGGTCAAGCTTGGTATCCGCTAGTCGTCCTATCATGGTGAAAGCCTCTTTGTTGCTCCAGGGGGCCTTGTAAGCACGACGTGAGGTTAGCGCATCAAAAACATCTGCCACAGCGCTAATGCGTGCTTCAATTGGAATTTCATCTCCTTTTAGGCCTCTAGGATAACCGCTGCCATCTATGGCCTCATGGTGATACTCTGCGATATTACGCATGATGTCTACATGACCAAATGTATCCAAACCAAAATCCCTAAGTATGATGTTAATGATCTCACGGCCTTTTTCGGGGTGAGTCATCATTACCTTAGTTTCCGCTTCGTCAAGCTTGCCAGGTTTGCGTAAGATGCTGTCTGGAATACCTATTTTGCCGATGTCATGTAAAGGTGAGAACATAAAAATATGCTCGATTTGTTCATCGCTAATATTGTGATGTGCGGCTATTTCGCGTGCGATGAGACGGGCATAGTAAGCGGTACGGTCAATATGCGAGCCAGTGTCAATGTCTCGGTAGTGCGTCATGTCGCGCGCTGCGCGAACTGCAGACAGTAGAGTGCGTATGGCAGTGAGCTCGTTGATAACCATTAAGGCGATTAAATGGCCGTAAATATCAATTCGGAGTAATATCTTCGGTACGAATGGATGAGGCTGGAGGGAATTGAAAAATATGAAACCAATGAAGGTGCCACTTTGATAAAACGGCATGGTGTAGCTAGCTTGATAACCCTTGGTTGCTAGGCGTTTCGTATGTTCGTGAGCGCCACTAGCAAAAATAGCTAGATTCTGAACTAGTCGTGGACGGCGATTCTGCATGATCTCTCGCAGAGATGGGGCCGCACTGAGCGGCACCTCATATGCAGTCAGTGGATCGGATTCCTCTGTGCTGTGCGTATAGGTTTTGAGTGTATTAGTTTTTTCGTCAAGAAGTGCAATGGACAGGCGGTCGATGAAGGGAAAATCCTTACGGATTACCTGATGGAGGAAGCGCAGTTTATCAGATAACGGCAGGCTATCATGCAATTTAGCCAACGTATCTTGGTGCGAGAAAAGGTCTTTCTGTTGCGTCATGACAAACTCCTTATTGACCATTGTGTGTTTTTATTTCCCCACTAGGTTTGCCTGCTATTGCTAGGCTTGTATTAGTAAACCCGAAAAACAATAGATCTTTAAGTTTCTTCAATTCGTCTCGGTGCTGAGCTGCTTTCTCGAATTCCATACTTTTTGCTGCTTTAAACATCTGTTTTTCTTGTAATTTAATTTCCTTAGCAAGTTGCACTTCATTCATAGAAGCATAACCCGCCTGTATTTTCTCAGTTTTGAGATGCTGTTGCGCGATTTCGATATTATAAACCCCATCAATCAAGTCTTTGATACGATGGTGTATACTACGAGGCACGATTCCGTTTTTTTTATTAAATAAGATTTGCTTGTTTCGCCGACGCTCAGTTTCATCAATAGCACGGCGCATAGAATTGGTGATCTTGTCAGCGTAAAGTATGGCAGTACCATTGATATGGCGAGCTGCGCGACCCATAGTTTGGATAAGCGAACGTTCTGAGCGTAGGAAACCTTCCTTGTCAGCATCGAGTATTGCTACTAAAGACACTTCAGGAATGTCCAAACCTTCACGTAATAAATTAATGCCTATTAATACGTCAAATTTACCAAGGCGCAGATCGCGAATAATCTCTACTCTTTCTACTGTGTCAATGTCTGAATGAAGATAGCGCACCTTGATACCGTGATCGGAGAAATATTCAGTCAAATTTTCAGCCATGCGTTTAGTTAGCGTCGTTACTAATACTCGTTCTCCCCTTTTAGTGCGAAGATTTGCTTCTGACATTAGGTCGTCAACCTGAGTAGTGGCTGGACATACTTTAATTTGTGGGTCTACCAAACCGGTAGGACGAACCACCTGCTCAACTACCTGGCCGCTGTGTAGACGCTCGTATTCTGCGGGTGTAGCAGATACAAATACTGTTTGTGGCATCATCTGTTCAAATTCATCAAATCGCAATGGACGGTTATCCAACGCTGAAGGTAAGCGAAAACCATAATCTACTAGATTCTCTTTACGTGACCGGTCACCCTTATACATGCCACCTATCTGAGGAACGGTTACATGGCTTTCATCAATTATCAGCAATGAATTAGGTGGCAAATAATCAACCAAAGTGGGTGGTGGGTCACCAGGATTTCTTCCTGACAGATGCAGCGAATAATTTTCGATACCTTTACAGAAACCTAATTCACTAAGCATTTCTAGATCAAAACGAGTACGCTGTTCAATGCGCTGTAATTCTACAAGCTTGTTGTGTTGTTGAAAAAATTCAATGCGTTTACCTAATTCAGACTTTATAGTCTTAATTGCCCGTAACGTAGTACTTCTAGGTGTAACATAGTGACTCGATGGATAAACCGTATAACGCGAAACTTTTTGTAGTAGGCGTCCGGTGAGTGGATCAAACAAAGACATCCCTTCCACCTCATCGTCAAACAGTGAGATCCTTACTGCGGTTTCTGAGTTTTCTGCTGGGAAAATGTCAATGACGTCACCACGCACTCGAAAAGATCCGCGACTAAACTCAATATCATTTCGTTCATATTGCATTTCAATTAGTCGTTTTATAATTTCGCGCTGAGTGATTTTTTCACGCTCACGCAAATGCAAAATCATGCCGTGATAGTCTACCGGGTCACCGATACCATAAATACACGACACGGTAGCAACAATTATGGTGTCATCTCTTTCAAGTAATGATTTTGTCGCGGATAAACGCATTTGCTCGATATGTTCATTAATGCTGGAGTCTTTCTCGATAAAAAGATTGCGCGAAGGAACATAGGCCTCTGGCTGGTAATAGTCATAATAGGAAACAAAGTATTCCACAGCATTTTCTGGGAAAAAGTCGCGCATTTCAGCATAGAGCTGTGCTGCAAGGGTCTTGTTAGGCGCGATAATAAGTGTAGTGCGTCCCAAGCGTGCGATCACATTAGCCATAGTAAAGGTTTTGCCAGAACCGGTCACGCCCAGTAGCGTCTGAAATGTGAGGCCATCCGTCATTCCTTCAGTCAATTTAGTGATAGCTTCAGGTTGATCGCCTGCAGGTTCAAACGTTTGATAAAGCTTATAAGAGCTATTGGGGAAGGTAACGATCACAGGTATAATTTGAGTACCAAGTTATTACTTAATACTAATTTTATCATGCGGGCAGTGCCTGTATCAGCTTAAGGATATTTCGTGGAACTCTCAAAGCGTGTTCAGACCATCAAACCCTCCCCTACTCTAGCTGTTTCTGCTCGTGCAGCCAGGCTTAAATCTGAAGGTAAAGACATTATTGGCCTTGGTGCTGGAGAGCCTGATTTCGACACGCCGCAGCATATTAAGGATGCGGCCATTAATGCGATCAACAGGGGCTTCACTAAATATACTGCAGTAGGCGGCATGCCCAGTCTTAAGGACGCCATCATCACAAAGTTTAAACGAGATAATGATTTTGACTATACTGCAAATCAAATTTTAGTTTCATGCGGTGGCAAGCAAAGTTTCTTTAACTTGGTGCTGGCCGTGATTAACCCCGGAGACGAAGTCATCATTCCTTCTCCTTATTGGGTTTCCTACCCAGATATCGTATTAATTGCAGAAGGTAAACCGATCACTATTGAGGCGGGTATCGAGCAGAGTTTTAAAATAACAGCAGCACAACTTGAAAGAACCATTACTCCAAAAACAAGAATGTTTGTCATTAATAGCCCTAGCAACCCCTCTGGTGGTGTTTATACATTGGACGAACTTAAAGCTCTAGGCGAAGTACTACGCAAACACCCGCAAATATTGATTGCTACTGATGACATGTACGAACATATTTTGCTATCGGGAGGTAAGTTCGTAAACATTCTCAATGCATGTCCTGACCTATATTCACGCACTATGGTGCTTAATGGTGTATCGAAAGCATATGCCATGACTGGCTGGCGCATAGGTTATTGCGGCGGACCGGAGCATATCATTACCGCCATGGAGAACATCCAATCACAAAGCACTTCAAATCCAACTTCCATTTCTCAAGTCGCTGCAGAAACAGCACTGAATGGTGATCAGCTCTGTATAGAGCCCATGCTAACGGCGTTCAAGGAGCGTAATATTTTTGTTACTGAGGCGCTTAATGCCATACCTGGCGTAAAGTGCTTATTGTCGGATGGTGCATTTTATACTTTTGCTGATACTCGGCAAGCAATTGAAACGCTGCATATTAAAAAGGTGTTAAAAGACAGAAATGATATTTCTTTTAGTGAATACTTACTTGAGAAAGGTGGAGTAGCAGTCGTACCAGGATCGGCGTTTGGTAGCGAAGGCTATATCCGCTTGTCCTTTGCTACATCAATGGAAAATATAAAAAAGGCATTAGAACGCATTGCAAGATTGCTAACCTGAAGTATGGGAGTACAAAGGAATTTGCTTTCTTTTTCTGGTGTTCGTTGCCGTTCAGAGTACCTTATCTGACATAATGCCGGACCAATACCGGATCCTTTATTGTCCCTTCTAAAGATACAGGTCCGCTGGTCCTGGTATGCGCGCCTTTTAATTTCGATATCACTTGGCCAGATAATTTCTTATTAGGGTCAATGTCCAAATTGCCCTCTGCAGAAAGAATCCCCGAGGATAGTTTTAATTGCCTCAATTGATAGTTCTTGCCTGTTACTTCTATAACCCCTGAAAGATCATTGAATCGGGTCTGTCCGCCCGTAATATCACCTGTAGATATAGATCGGATTGAGTTGCCAAGGTCAATCTTGATAAAACCATTTTGAAGTTGGAATACCCCATTAATATGTAATGCATCGTATAATTGTTCAAAAATAGGGGCCTTCGAAGAGATTTCTATGTTACTAGTAAGTTTGCCTCCTACTGGAATATCTGAGTTAAAAGATTTTGTTGCTTTTTCGAAATTGATGCGCTCTATTTCAAGTTGTCCCTTAATGATCCAGCCATCTGACCATTTAGCAGAAACTGTTCCTTTTAGAACGCCATCATGAATTCTACCGTCCATTTCATGAATATGGAATGAATTCTGACCAGCAATCACCTTGGCATCAAAGCTTGAGAATGTCATCGATGATGAATGAGATGGTTTCCATTCCTTTGCAGAAATATTCAGGAGGAAACCATCTCTTTTTGGTGTGACATTAATCTTTATTTTGTCATCGCTCGTAGCGAATAAAGCCCTAGAAAACTTACTTCCATTCACAAGTTCGATATTGCCATTCAGCAAGGGAATGGCAAAATTCTTGAATTCAAACTTTGTTTTTTTTAGCTGAATTTGTTTAAAGTTGGTTAATCGTTGTGCATTACTTAACCGTGCCCATTTTGTTATCCTATCGTATGCGCCAGGGAGAACATTGACCCCGATTAGTTCAATTTTTCTCAGATCTTCGCTGCTAAACGATGAAAATAACGAGAAAGTCAATATTGCTGATTCTATTTTTATGCTGTTACCAATTGTTATGTTAGATACATCTAAATTCGATATTGGCAAGAATGATACACTTAGTGAGCCAACCTTGACCGGTTCACCAACGCTATCTGCCGCTATTTTTTCAATTATTGAGATGTACTGACTTGTTGGCAACACGTAGGGTAATAAGAAAGCTCCGCTAACTAAGATTACTAGTAGTTGAGAGATAATTAAGAATAAATTTATCGGTTTTTGCCGACGTCGGGTGCTCGGCATTGTGATTTGAGCTTCGGATACTACTAAGTCTTCTTTTTGCCATGCCTCTTCCTGGGTAACGGCATTATTTCTTGTTTCCTTCTCGTCCCGTATTCCCTCTTCCCCGGCTTTAGACGTGACTTTTGCAGATGCTTTATTGTCTACTATGACTTTGGTTCTGTTTTCATCCGCTAATGTTTCTTCAGAATCAGGTGATTGTAAAATTGAAAAATCTGGCGTAGGTAATATTGGTGGTGTTTCGGTTTCTACAGTAGCTTCTTCCCTGATCTTATGATCAATTTCGTCAGTATTGGTTTTGGCTTCCTCCTCAGCCATTGCGACTGCTTTTGCATAAGCTTCACTAGCCGCAATTATTTTTGCTTCGTCACCGATCTCATGGTGGGTTTTTTCATCGTTTTCTTTAGCCTTTGCATGCGCTTCAGCGCATAAACGCGCTTTTTTTCCTCTTTTGTGACGAGTTTTTACTTCCTGCTTAGTCGTTACTGCAACCTCTAAATTGTCTTTTGCTTCATTTTCGGCTCTCGCTTTAGCCTCTGCCTTAGCCTTAGCCTTTGCCTTAGCCTCTGCTTCTGCTCTCGCTTTAGCCTCTGCCTCTGCCTTAGCCTCTGCTTCGGCTCTCGCTTTAGCCTCTGCTTCTGCTCTCGCTTTAGCCTCTGCCTTAGCCTCTGCTTCTGCTCTCGCTTTAGCCTCTGCTTCTGCTCTCGCTTTAGCCTCTGCCTTAGCCTCTGCTTCTGCTC
>SMVB01149641.1_pt1 | contig 15672 bp, 14 predicted proteins | sample 2456461 | NCBI WGS metagenome assembly SMVB01 (sample SAMN11095934, study PRJNA526329) | marine sediment metagenome | biome: Marine sediment; feature: Surficial sediment; material: Deep marine sediment; isolation source: Hadal surficial sediment | place: Pacific Ocean | collected 2014-05 | depth... | reverse complement strand
TTCCGCCGCGCGTTTGTCCTTGTACGCCCGGTCAGACCCGCCGGATGAATTCGGCGGGTCGTACGAAAGCGAGTGTCGGCCCGGAGGGCCGTACGGAGCGCTCAAACCAGTCCCCGGAGGGCCGTACGGAGCGCTCAAACCAGTCATGCAGCGAGGTTGTGCTGCGACCCCGACACCGGATCCTCGACCACCGACTCGGGCGTCATCCCGGGGAGCGGATAACGCGAACACAAGGCACGTCCGAGTTCCAGTGGATCGGCCATCACGAAGAACACCGGGATGCCGATGACGTTGGTCGCGAACCGCAGGGCCCGCCGAAGGTGCTGCTGCGTGGTGGCGATAAGCAACTCACGTCCCTCGAACCGCATCGGGAGGATCCTGAACTGCCATGCCTGGCGTCGTGTCACCAGCGTCACGGCTTGATCGTCGAAGATCTCGACTTCGGGCTTCACCGTCCGCGTGAGGCCCGCGTACTGCTGGGCCCACGCGTCCTCGATCTTCCGGGGATCGACGCCGAAGAGCCGCTCGGCCAGGAGCCCGAACGGCTCGCCGGTGCGCTCCTGCTCGACGATAATGGAATCGACCTGGCGACTCGTGAGTACGTCGCTCTCGATCAGAAGTTGGCCCAGGCGAATTTCACTCATCCTTGATCTCACTCCTCCACCGCCTCACGACATCATTGTCCGGGTCACTGCTCGTATCGGCTTCGTCGATCACGCGGGTGGGCTCCGGCAAGAGATCATGCCACGATGCGCGAGTGAGAAACTGACCTGTACCGGTTGGCCAGCGCTGGTAAACTGATCGGTCCGGCGGTATCGTTCGCCCTCTCCATACAGACTGCGCAGTTCGCACGGTCGCCCGCGTCCGAGTACCCCACCAGCACTGACATGCACGAACGGATCCGCGACATCCTTCTTGCATCCTGGGGCCGTGTTGTCGCGGCCCGACCCAAACTGACGCTGTTCATCTGCTTGCTCGTGGCTGCCGCGAGCCTGGCGTTGACGGCGGTCGGGCTGGAGTTCCACGCGGATCGCAGCGCGCTGGTCGACCCGAACGAACCCTGGAACAAACGTTACGCGCAGTACAAGCGGAACTTTCCGCACTACCTCGACGCCATCGTCGTCCTCGACGGATCGCCGGATGACACGCAGGTGGACGAGCTCGCCAGGACGATCGCAGACCGGATCCGCACCGGGCCGCAGATCGCAAGCGCCGACGCGGGCTTCGACGTCGGCCTCGCCGGGCCCACGTTCTTCCGGCTGGCAGGCCCCGACGAATTCGCCCCCGCGCTGGACCGGATCGCCGCGGCCCGCCGGGTCGCCGCGGCCGAGAACGCGAACGCGGCGCTGGGCGTGTTGCTCGCCCAACTCGGAGAGGCCGAAGGCGATCCGTCCGCCCTGGCGGACCTCGAGCGGTTTCTCGACCCCTACCTCGACGCGGCCCACGGGCGTCCGGCCGACTTCGGCTTCCTGCTGCCGGCCCAGTCACGGTGGCAACCCCTGACAAGCCGGGACGGTCAGGGTCGCCTGCGGTTCGTCAGCGTCCACCTCGACAGCGACGACACCGGCATCAACCGGATCGCCACGACGGTTGCGTGGATGCGTGACGAGATCGGCCGAATCGTCGGCGACAGTGACATTCCCGACGTCGAGTGGGGCGTGACGGGCCTGCCGGTCATCGAGGCCGATGAAACGTCCGAGGCAATCCACGACTCGACGATCGCGTCGGTGCTCGCGATCGGGCTGATTACACTCTTGATGGTCGTCGCGTTCCGGGGCCTGATGGTCCCGTTGCTGGCGGCGACCTCGCTGCTTGTCGGGATGGCATGGAGTTTCGGGTGGCTCATGCTTTCCGTCGGGCATCTGCAGTTGCTCTCGGTGGTCTTCACGGTCATCCTGCTCGGCCTCGGAATCGACTTTGCACTGATCGTGGTTTCCCGTCTCGAGCTCATCAGGGACGACCACGACGATCTTGCGTCAGCGGCGGCACAGGTGTTTCGGCGGATGGGACCCGGCATGGTGACCGGGGCCGTGACGACCGCCACGGCGTTCGCGGCCACGGCGTTCACCGACTTCCTGGGGATGGCCGAGATGGGCACCATCGCCGCCGGCGGCATCATTCTGTGCCTTGTCGCCGTGCTCAGCACGTTCGTCGCGCTGCTGGCGTTGACGGGACGATGGAAACGGATCATTCGCCTGCGGCCAGGCGGCGAGCACGCTCACTTTGCCGGCGGCCGGCTCGACTTCGTGGACAACCGCCCGGTCCCGACGCTTGTCGTCGCGTGTGTGATCGTCGCCGCCCTCGGCGTACTGACGTTCCGCGTCGAATACGACCCCAACGTGCTGAACCTTCAATCGGAGGGCGTCGAGAGCGTCGAATGGGAGATGCGGATCGTCGACGAAGACGCCCAGGGCGTCTGGAACGCGGTGGTGCTGTGCACGCCCCAACAGGCACCGGCCCTCGTGGCGCGTCTTGGGCTCGCGGCGGGCGTGTCGCGTGTCGGCGGCATGGGCAAGCTGTTCCCGCCGGATGCCGTGCAGCGACAGCAGATGATCGCGACCGTCCGTGACCGCGAGGTTTCCGCACTGACCGCCAGGCCGGACATGGCCACGGCGGTGACCCAACTGACCGCCGTCCGCGCCGGTCTCATGATGCGCGGGCGTTCGGCCACGGCCGACTTGAGGCAGCGGATCGACGACCTCGCGGCTCGCATCGAGGCCGCGGAACGCGCCGCCCGGACACTGCCTGACGAGGAACGCCGGCGGGCCTGGGCCGGTCTGGACGCGGCCTTCGTGGCCGCGCGGGACGAATTGTCGACATGGGTGGACGCGGCGCTCGCGCCGGGGCCGCCGAACTGGGCCGACCTGCCCCGGTTCCTGCGTGACAGCTGGATCGGACGGGACGGCTCGTGGCTGCTGCAAGTCTATCCCGACGCCGACCCGCAGCAACGGCCGGTGCTCGATCCGGACCGGCTCGAACATTTCGTGGGCTCGGTCCGGGGCGCGGTCGCCGACATGGACGTCGCGGTGATCGGACCGACCATCCAGATCTACGAATCCAGCAAGATCATCAAGAGCGAGTACATCAAGGCGGCGGTCTACGCGATCGCGGCGATCCTGATCGTGCTTTGCCTGGACTTCCGCCGCCTCAGCGATGCCTTGTGCGCGATGGCACCGGTGACGATCGGTTTCATCGGCGCCTTTGGCGTCATGGGTCTGCTGGGCGTGCCGCTGAACTTCGCGAACATCATCGTGTTACCCATCATCTTCGGGATCGGCGTGAGCGCCGGGGTCCACGTCGTGCACCGCTGGCGGCTGGAGCCCAACGGCCGCCCGTGTGGCCTCAGCGGCGGCACAGGCCGCGGTATCACCCTCACGATGCTGACGTCGATGATCGGCTTCGGCTGCCTTTTGATAGCGAAGCATCGCGGCATCCGATCACTCGGCCTGGTCATGGTGATCGGTCTCGGCGTCACGCTGCTGGCGTGCTACTTCATTCTGCCGGCGATCCTGAAGCTGCGAGCCCGCGCGGCAGCGTAGGGCGGGGAAAAAAGGACCCAGGGTCCTTTTTCGCAGCGGAAAAGGACCCTGGGTCCTTTTTTTCCCTACGCCTTCAGCGCCTGCGGATTCAACCCCTCCAGTTCCGGGACGACGAACTCGCCGTTGTCCCGGATGAGTTCGCCGTCGAAGAAGATCCGGCCGCCGCCGTGGTCCGCGCGCTGGATGAGCACGAGGTCCCAGTGCACGTCGGAGCGGTTGCCGTTGTCCGCCTCCGCGTACGCGCGGCCCGGCGTCAGGTGCAGTGAGCCCGCGATCTTCTCGTCGAAGAGGATGTCCTTCATCGCCTCGTTGACGTAGGGGTTGAATCCCAGCGCGAACTCGCCGACGAACCGCGCCCCCTCGTCGGTGTCGAGGATGGAGTCGAGTTTGTCCTGGTTCTCCGCGGCGGTCGCGTTGACGACCCGGCCGTCCCGGAACTCGAGCCGGACGTTCTCGAAAGAAACACCGTTGTAGATCGTCGGCGTATTGAAGTGGATGACGCCGTTGACGCTGTCGCGGACCGGTGATGTGAAGCACTCGCCGTCGGGAACATTGTGCGTTCCGTAGCAGGGCACCACGTCGATGCCCTTGATCGAGAACGAAAGGTCGGTGTCGCCCGGCCCCTCGATCCGAACCTGGTCCGTGCGGCCCATACGCTCGGCCAGCGGCTGCACGGCCCGCTGCATCTTCCCGTAGTCGAACGTACACACGTCGAAGTAGAACTGCTCGAACGCCTCGGTGCTCTTGCATGCGAGTTGAGCCATGGCCGGCGTCGGCCACCGCAGGACACACCACTTCGTGTTCGGAATACGCTCTCCGAAATGCACCGGCTTCTGGTAGAGCTGGGCATGCTGCTTCATCTGCGCATCGGAGATGCCGGCGAACTCGCTGACGTTGTGCGAGCCACGCAGGGCGATGTATGCGTCCATGAGCTTCATACGCTGCGTGTCGCACTCGGCCCACACGCGGTAGTTGTCATCGCCCGCGTCGGCGTTGAGGGCGGCCAGGACCCGGTTGCTTCGCAGAGCGACATGCGGGTGCCCGCCCACCCGCCGCGCGGCGGTGACCATCGCGACGACCATCGCCTCCGGAACATCGAACGCCTCGATGAGAACGTGCTCGCCCTTCTTCAGGGAAACGGAGTGGCCGATGAGAAGCTCGGCGAGCGATTCCATACGCGGGTCTGTCATCGGTGCGTCCTCCTCGTTGAAACGAAGAGGATACAAGCCATTCGCCTTCTAATGGCTGTTCGACGACCCGTTAAACAGATCAACAAGCAACTGCTTCACGTCGGGATCGATCGACGCCTCCCGGCGCAGCCACAAGCGGCACTCCAGCGCCGCGGTCTCCGGCCGGAAGTGGAACCAGCCGGCGGCGAAGGAGCCCGGTGCCCGCTTTCCGTTCCAGAACCCGTCGGCGTCGCGTCCGTGGGCGACACGGCGGCCGCGTGGCGGCTGTGCGTCCCACCGCTCGATGTGGGAGCCCAGCAGCGCGGTGGCGAAGTCCTCGGCGTCCTCGACGTGTGAGCTGCAGATCAGGATGACGTTGGTGGCACCCGGCATGAACTGCTGGTACGCCTTGCGCATGAGGCGTCGGATCCGCGGTGCCTCGTCGACGAAGCCCGTCGGCAGCCCCAGCACCACGATGACCCGGTCGCCCTGCCACGGCGCGACGACTCGGCACCCGCCGAGTTCGACGTCGTTGTCGTCACGAACGAGCAACTCGTCGCCGATCTGCGCGCGCTGGATGAAGGCCGCCGACGATGTCACGAAGGTTTGCATGCTCTCGTCGTCGAGGTCACCGCGCAGGTGGACGCTGACAACGTACGGCCGGGCAATCCGCTCGAGGTACCGCAGGCGCGATGAAACGGTCAGCCGCTTTCGCACGGGCCGGTCGGTGTTCAGGTGCTTGACGTGCAGATAGAAACGCCGGCCGCCGCGGTCCACCTCGAAGTCGCACGAACGGCCGGACGGCGTCAGCACCTCGACCTGGAGCCGGCAGTCCCGGCTCAGCAGGTGCCTGGCCACCATGGCCTCGGCGTAGGTGTCGAGGAATGGCTCACGATCGCGGATTGCCTGGAGGGTGTCGTAGAGCTTGCCGAGTTCCGGATCATCCGACCAACTGCGGATCGCCTCGACGACGCCCGCATCGAGACCACCCTGGAACTGGTCGAGGCCACCGGATGTTTGCGAAATCGGTCCGCTCATGAATCCCCTGCGTCCGTCACGCCGCCACGTCGGTGCGGCGGTACCGGGCGCGGAACGGGCGGCAGGGGCTGCTCGACGATCCCCCACTCCTGTTGCAGGGCCTCCTGGGCCCCAAGGCCGTTGATGCGGATGCGTGCGCCCCCGGCCAGCAGCTCGTCCACCTGACGCCGGCCGATTCGCACCGTCATTTCGACCTCGCCGTCACGGTAGCGCCGGTCCAGCACGGTGCTGCGTTTCTCAATGAGGGTCACGGTCTTGCCGTCGGACATCTCGGCGGTGATCTTCACCTCCCGGATGCCTCCGTTGAGATGCTCGTCGACCAATTCGCAGAGCGCTTCGATGCCGTCGCCCCTGGCCGCGCTTATCGGAAGCGCGTCGGGGTGGCGGTTGATCCACACCAGCAGCTCGCGCTGGTCGGACAGGTCGTCGATCTTGTTCAGCAGCAGGATGCGCGGCTGACCGACAGCGCCGATCGTGTCGAGCGTCTGGTTCACCGCTTCGAGTTGCTGCACGGCGAGGGGGTCGGACACGTCCAGCACGATCAGCAGCAGCTGCGCGGCGACCGTCTCTTCGAGCGTCGATCGGAAAGACGCCACGAGGTGGTGCGGCAGATCGCGGATGAAGCCGACCGTGTCCGAGAGCAACACCGAATCGCCCGCTCCGAGATCCCACCGCTCGATGCGGGTGGAAAGCGTGGCGAACAGCTTGCTGTGGGCGAACGCGCCGCCGGCGGTGACGCGGTTGAAGAGGGTGGACTTGCCCGCGTTGGTGTACCCGACAAGCCCGACGGTGTAGTGATCGAGATTGCGCTGGACGACCTCGCGGGCCTTTCGACCCTGGATGCGGGCGAGCTCGCCGCGAAGCAGGCGGAGCCGTCGCTGAACGATACGGCGATCGACCTCCAGCTGCTTCTCGCCGGGGCCGCGGGTGCCGATACCCACCGGCGAACCACCGACGATCTTCTCCAGGTGGTCCCACATCGCCCGCAGCCGCGGGTAGGTGTACTCCAGCTGGGCGATCTCCACCTGCAGCTTGGCCGCGTGGGTGGCGGCGCGGTTGGCAAAGATGTCGAGGATCAGTTCGCTGCGGTCGACGACCTTGCACGCGGTCGCCTCTTCGATCGCCTTGATCTGGCTGGGCCTCAACTCGTTGTCAAAGATCACCAAACTCGCCCGCGTCATCGACACCAGCGCGGCGAGCTCTTCGACCTTGCCCTTGCCCAGGTAGGTGGTCCCGCTGGGCTTGTCTCGCTTCTGGACGAGCTCACCGACGATCTCGGCCCCCGCGGTCTCGGTCAGGGCCCGCAGCTCGGCAAACTGGTCCGCAACGTCGTCACCGCGGCCCGTCGCAATAACAGCGACGAGCACGGCCCGTTCCGATGCGACCTTCAGTTGTTCCCTTTCGATCTGTGACATCCGCCCTCGCCGGGAAGATCCTCGGCGTCGTCCATTTTAGCCCCTAGGATTCCACGTCAACCGGTCCCGTTTCAAGGAGAGGTCCCGTGCCGTCGAGAAAGCTCATCACCTCCGTAGCCGTGATCGGCGTTGTCAGCGCGATGCTTGGGCTGCTTCGGCCGGCAACGCCGGGATCGTGGCCCTGGACAGGCTGGACGGCGTCCGCGATGGCAGCGGACCACGCCGTCACCGATTACGAGTGGTTCGACCCGATCATCGTCGTCCGCCGATTCCTCCTGGATGGGTTCCACGAGGTCCCGGACGAGGAGGCGATCCAGCGTGCCATGATCGACGCGATGATCACGACGCTCGATGATCCGTACACGGTGTACGTGCCGCCGGCCGACGAAGCCGAGTTCAACAAGGCGCTCCTGGGAACCTACGTGGGAATCGGGGCCGAGGTGAACGTCGAAGGCGATTACCTCACGATCGTGTCACCGCTGGACGACTCGCCGGCACTGGACGCCGGGATCATGGCCGGCGACATCGTCCTGGCGATCGAGGGCAAGACGACCTTCGACCGGCCGGTGGACGAGTGCATCAACCAGTTGCTCGGCGAACCGGGAACGCCCGTGAACATCCGCGTCCGGCACCTCGACGGCACGGAGAAGGACCTCTCGATCGTGCGCCGCCAGATCGTGACACGCACCGTCAAGGGCGTGCGTCGCTCCGGCGAGCAATGGGATTACTGGCTCGACGAGCGGAAGCGGATCGGCTACATCCGGATCAACCAGTTCGTCGAGGGCACCTTCGACGAGTTGCGTGCCGCGATCGCCGTCCTGTTGCAGGGCGACTTGCGCGGGCTCGTGCTCGATGTGCGGGGCAATCCGGGCGGCGGGCTGGGATCCGCGATCGAGACCGCCGACCTGTTCCTGCGCGAGGGGACGATCGTGTCCGTTCGCGGCCGCACGCGCCGCTCACAGACGTGGCGTGCCCGCAAGGAAGGCACGCTGCCGGATTTCCCGATGATCATCATGACCAATCGTCACTCCGCGTCGGCAGCGGAGATCCTGGCCGGCGCGTTGCAGGAGAACGGGCGTGCGAAGGTCATCGGCGCCCGGACATTCGGAAAGGGCTCGGTCCAGGAAGTTCACGAGCTTCCGTACGACAAGGGCACCCTGAAGATGACCTCCGGGCACTACTACCTGCCCAGCGGCCGCAATATCTCGCGGTCTGACGGCAACCCCGTGTGGGGCGTGGACCCCGATCCCGGTTTCGTCGTGCCGATGAGCGACGAGAAGTTCCGCAACTCGATCCTCGCGCGTCGCAGGTACGGGGTCATCCGTCCGGGGGCGGCGGCCGAGACCGGCGACTTCGCCGACCCCGATTGGATCCGCGAGCATCTCGACGACACCCAGCTTGCCGCCGCCCTCACGGCGTTGCAGGCAAAGCTCGAGACCGACACATGGCCCGTCGTCGGCGAAGGCGACCCGACGCAACTGGCCCTGGGCCAACGTATCTCCGACCAGCTGCGGGTCCGCCGGTTGCTGCTCGAGCGGATCGCGTCCGTCGAGGAGACCCTCGGCGACCTGAACGACCTCGCCGAGAGCTCGGGACGCCCGCCGCTGCTTCCGCCGGACGTCGACCTGACGGACGCCGTGGTCACTGTTCGTGACCGCAACGGCGCGGTCGTCGGGCAGTTCCGAGTGGTCGGAGGCGACCTCGAATTCGCGTTGCAGCAGGTGGAACTGGACGTCCTCAAGGACGGCGACTAGAGCAAGTTAGCCCCAACATGACACACGCCCCGCATGCCCGGCCGCTGATCCTGGGGATCGAGACGAGCTGTGACGAAACGGCCGCCGCGGTCGTCGGCGACGGCACCCACGTCTACAGCAACGTGATCGCGACCCAACACGACCTGCACAGCCGCTACGGGGGTGTGGTCCCGGAGATCGCGAGCCGCGCTCACCTCGAGCGGATCGTTCCGGTCGTGCGCGACGCGTTGGGCGAGGCCGGGGCAACCTTCGACGACCTCGACGCGATCGCCGTCGCGCACCGGCCGGGGCTGATCGGTTCGTTACTCGTCGGAACCAGTGCGGCCAAGGCACTGGCGTGGTCCCGCGGCCTGAAGCTCATCGGCGTCGACCACATCGTCGCTCATCTGCACGCCTGTCACCTCGGGGCCGGCCCGGACGCAGGCGAGACCACCGGGCAGCCGAACCCCGCGCTGGGCCTGGTGGTCTCCGGCGGGCACACGAGCCTGTTCCGCGTGCACGGACCCTTGGACGTCGAGGTCATCGGCCGCACGATCGACGACGCGGTGGGCGAGGCGTATGACAAGGCGGCGGTGATCCTCGGTCTCGGGTATCCGGGCGGACCCGCGGTCGACCGGCTGGCGGCCGCCGGTGACGACCACGCCCACGACCTGCCGGTGTCACGGCTGGGTCGTGAAAGCCTGGACTTCTCGTTCAGCGGCCTCAAGACCGCGTTGCTGTACAAGGTATGCGGACAACCGCTCGGCTCCGGCAAGCAATTCGAACGTGACGGCAGCGCGCTGACGGACCGCCAACGGGCCGACTTCGCGGCCTCGTTCCAGCGGGCTGCGGTGACGGCCCTCATGGTGAAAGTGAACCGCGCGCTGGATCGCTTCGACGCCGACACGCTGCTGGTCGGCGGCGGCGTGAGCGCGAACTCCCGGCTGCGGTCGGAACTCGATGCCCTGGCCCGCGCCCGGAACATCACGGTGCGGCTCCCGGCGCCGGAACATTGCCTGGACAATGCCGCGATGATCGCGGGCCTCGCGGCGGCGCGGTACCGGGCGGGCATGTTCGACGACTGGACGCTCACGGCATCCACACGCAGTGGCGTGGCAACCGGGCGGGTGGCGGTTTGAAGCCGCCCCCACCAGTTGTACCGGGGCCCCACCCCGCCGGACTCGCTGACCCCGCCCTCGGTCGCCAGTGCGAGGTGACCTTCGGCCGCTCCTCCGGCCCCGGCGGCCAGCACCGCAACAAGGTGGAGACGGCGGTCCGCATCGTCCACGTGCCCACGGGGATCGCGGCGACGGCCACCGAGCGACGCAGCCAGTCACAGAACCGGCACGTGGCCGAACGCCGGCTCCGGGTGAAGCTGGCGATGGGCGTGCGGACTCATGTGGAGCCCAGGCGATACGTTCCCAGCACGCTCTGGTCGCAGCGCCGTCAGGGCCGGGTCATGCCCGTGAACCCGAAGAACAAGGACTTCCCCGCGCTGCTGGCCGAGGCGCTGGACATCGTGACCGCCATGAAGTTCGACGTCGGGGGTGCGGCGGGCGTGCTGGGGATCACCATGAGCCAGCTGGCCAAACTGTTGGGACGCGAACCCAAGGCCCTGGCGTGGGTGAATGCGGGCCGCGAGAAGCGCGGCCTGCCGAGACTGCGATGATATCAATAGATATCATCCCCGCATGCCTGTCGCAGCAGATTCACTGCAAACCATCATCCGTGAAGAGCTCGCCGATCTCGTGGCGATCCGCCACGACCTGCACGCCCACCCCGAGCTGGCCTACCAGGAGAAGCGAACCAGCGGCGTCGTCGCGGATCAGCTGGCGAAGGCCGGCATCGACCTGAAGGCCGGGCTTGCCGGCGGCACCGGCGTGCTCGGACATCTGCCGGGCCGCGACGACCAGACCATCGGCCTCCGAGCGGACATGGACGCGTTGCCCATCCACGAGGCCACCGACATCGAGTATCGCTCGCGGTACGACGGCGTCATGCACGCATGCGGGCACGACGGCCACACCACGATCCTGATCGGCACCGCCAGGGTGCTCGCCCGGCTGGCCGCCGACGGCGGCCTGCCGCGGCCCGTGACCTTCGTGTTCCAGCCCGCCGAAGAGGGCGGGGCGGGCGCCCAGAAGATGATCCGGGACGGGTGCCTCGACGGCGGCGTGCTGGGCCCGCCGATCAAGGAGATGTTCGGCCTCCACGGCTGGCCGCGGATCCCGCTGGGCCAGGTCGGGTCCCGACCGGGTCCGATGCTGGCCGCGGCTGACTCGTTCGATATCACCGTGACCGGTGTCGGGGGCCACGCGGCGTGGCCGCAGATCGGGCATGACCCGATCGTGGCGGGCGCCGCGGTCGTCAACGCGTTGCAGACGATCGCGTCCCGCAACGTCTCGACCCTCGAATCGGTGGTGGTCTCGGTGACCCGGTTCAACGCCGGGACCGCGTACAACATCATCCCCGACGAGGCGACGCTGGCGGGCACGGCGCGGACGCTCACGCCGGCCGTCCAGGAGCAGGTTGAAAAACGGATCGACGAGATCGCCACGGGCGTCGCCGAGGCGTACGGCTGCCGGGCGACCGTGGACTACCAGCGCGGATACCCCGCCACCGTCAACGACCTCGGAAAGGTCGAGGTCTTCCGGTCGGTGGCTGCGGACGCGTTCGGCACCGAGCACGTCGTGGAACTCGAACAGCCGGTGATGGGCGGCGAGGACTTCGCCTTCTACGCCCAGAAGGTGCCCGCGTGCTTCTTCGTGCTGGGCCTGATACCCGAAGGCGCCGAGGCGGTGCCGGACCTGCACCAGCCGCGGTTCAACTTCAACGACGATGCGATCGAGCAGGGCATCGAGATGTTCTGCCGGCTGGCGTTGAGGTAATTACACCGGGTGTCTTTTTCGGGATCGGCGATATCCGCTTGCGCGGTAGCTGCAGGGCCCCGAAAAAGACACCCGGTGTAATTACCTGACGATCGTGCCCTTATCCCGCTGGCCGCGCTGCTTGAAGTAGCTCATCGCGGTGTCGAGGTCGCGGAACCGCTTGGTGCTGAAGAACAGCTTCGACTCGCCGATCCTGATCGTGTCGCCGTCGTTGAGTTCGACCTCGTCGGAGACCTGGCGGCCGTTGACGAAGACGCCGTTGGCGCTCTGCATGTCCGAGATGAAGAACCGCCGGACATCCTGCTCCTGGCGGCAGGACACCTGCGTGTGCCGGCGCGAGATCATCTCGTCGAGAATCTGGATGTCGCACGACTCGTCGCGACCGATGACGGTCGTCGACTCCGCCAGTGGGTAATAGCTGCCCCGGTCTCTTCCCGCCACGATCAGAATCGTCCCCATCGAATATCTCCAGCGTTGGTGTGCATCCCATTCTTTGCAGGTCGGCCGGCCTTTGCAAGCCTTGCCTCGTCGGTCGCCGTTGCTATACTCCCCGACCCGCAAATACCCCGATTACCGTATGGACCACTGTGGCACCGGTCGCCCGATCGGACCAATGGTGGGAGGTAGGAGGTTCGGATGGCCAAGCGTCTCGAAAAGCAATTCAAGGTTCTTGCGCCCGGCGGACAGGCGACCCCGGCCCCCCCGCTGGGTCCGGCTCTCGGTGCCGCAGGGATCAATCCGGGCCAGTTCGTACAGCAATTCAACGAGCGGACCAAGGATCTCAATGGCAAGATCGTCGGCTGCGTGATCCGGCTTTACCACGACCGGTCGTTCGACTTCGAGATCAAGTCGTCGCCGGCCTCGGTCCTCATCAAGGAGGCCGCCGGCGTCGAGAAGGGCTCCGGGGTCCCCAACACCGAGAAGGTCGGTCATATCAGTGCCGAGCAGGTCCGGGCCATCGCCCAGGAGAAGCTCGTCGACCTCAACACCGACGACATCGAGGCAGCCGCCAGGGTCATCGAGGGCACCGCACGATCCATGGGCATCACGGTGGAGGAGGGTTAACCGATGGTCAAGCTCGCCAAGCGTGGTGCCGCCAACCAACAGATCGCCGAGAAGTTTCCAACCGATCCCCAGCCGATCACCGAAGCAGTCAAGGCACTCAAGTCGTTCAAGGGCCCCAAGTTCGACCAGACCGTCGAGGTCTGCGTGCACCTGGGCATCGACCCACGGCAGGCCGACCAGCAGCTCCGCGGCTCGATCTCGATGCCAAAGGGCGTGGGCCGGACCGCCCGCGTGATCTGCTTCTGCAACGAGGACCTCGCCAAGCTCGCCGTGGAGGCCGGGGCCGTGGAAGCCGGCGGCGCGGAGCTCATCGAGAAGATCCAGGGCGGCTGGATGGACTTCCAGATCGCCGTCGCCGCTCCGGACATGATGAGGATGGTCAGCAAGCTCGGCCGCCTCCTGGGCCCGAAAGGCCTTATGCCGTCGCCCAAGGCCGGCACCGTGACCCCCGACGTCGCCACGGCCGTCAAGGAGTACTCGACCGGAAAGCTGGAGTACCGCAACGACGACGGCGGCAACATTCACTGTGTCGTTGGCAAGATGAGCTTCCCCGACGAGGACATCATCGAGAACTTCACGTTCTTCATGGCCACCATCGAGAAGATCCGGCCCGCGTCCACAAAGGGCCAGTACATCAAGAAGTGCGTGATCAGTGGAACCATGACGCCCGGCGTCCACGTGGCGGTTTAACCCAATGAGCAAGCCAATCAAGGAATTGATCCTCGCGGCGTACACGGAGCAGTTCAAGGACGTGGACGACGCCCTGCTGATCGACATCCGCGGGATCGACGCCAACCAGAACAACACCCTCCGCCTCAGCCTGGCGAAGAAGGACATCCGGATCACGGTTGTCAAGAACACGCTCGCCCGCAAGGCGTTCGCCGGCACCAGCCTCGAACTGCTCAGCGAATCCACGATCGGCCCCACGGCCATCGCCTGGGGCGCCGGATCCGTGGTGGAGGTCGCCCGCGAGCTCACGGATTGGGCCAAGAAGGTCGAAAACCTGGAACTCAAGGCCGCTGTCCTGGACGGAGAACTGTTCGAGGGCGAGGCGGGCGTCAAGCGGCTGAGCACCTTCCCGACACAGGCCGAGGCCCATGCCAAGGTGGTCCAGCTGGTCCTGTCACCCGCATCCAACGTGGTGGGAGCGGCCACCGCCCCCGGCTCGAATATCCTGGGCATCATCAAGGAACTCCAGGACCGCCTGGAAAAAGGACAACCACTTACTAGTCAGAGCGCTCCGTAGCGGCCTCCGGCCGCACACTCGCTCTCGCGGTTCCGCGGCCGATTCAATCGGCCGCTACACTCGGACGCATCGCTTTTTCCTCGTGCCCGACTGGCCCCACCGGGTTAAATGCCGCACGTTGCGGCACCTCTCGGCCACGGATTTGACTGTTGGAGCTTGAAAATGACTGAAGAAACAGCAACGTTCGAGGCAAAGATCTCGAAGCTTGGCGACGACATCGCCGGCCTGACCCTCAAGGAGGCCGTCGACCTCGCTGACTACATGAAAGAGACCTACAGCATCGAGCCGGCGGCCGCCGGGGCCGTCATGATGGCCGGCGGCGGCGGTGACGTGGCCGAGGACGAGGAGCAGGTCGAGTTCGACGTGATCCTCGAGACGTTCGGCGAACGGAAGATCCAGGTCATCAAGGCCGTCCGCGAGGCCACCGGGCTGGGTCTCAAGGAGGCGAAGGCCACGGTCGACGGGTGTCCGGGACCGGTCAAGGAAAAGATATCCAAGGAGGAGGCCGATGCCCTCAAGGTCAAGCTCGAAGAGGCTGGGGCGACGGTTCTGATCAAGTAGGACAGGTCACAGCCGGACGGCCGCCAGGACCCCGGAATCTCGGTTTTCGCGGATTAGCCTTGCATTGGCATTGTGTTTGTGCTAATGCCCGGCTACTATGCGGGGCTTGGATCGGCGGCTCCCACTGTACCTAACCAATTGATCGCTCCACCAAGACTGCGGACTGCGGCAGGCTCAGCGTGTCGGCTCTCAAGGTGACTTAATGCTTGCAAAAAAAGTGCGCGATTTCTCCAAGCGCGGCGACGCCATCGTCGTGCCCACCCTCACCAAGACCCAGCGGATCGCTTACGAGCGGTTCCTCCAGCTCGAGAAGACGATCGAGGAGCGCGATAAGAAGAAAGGGCTCGAGGCCCTGCTCCAAGAGGTCTTCCCCATCGAGTCGTACGACGGCACGATGAAGCTGGAGTACCTCTACTACAAGCTGGACGAGCCGCGGTACACGCCGGACGAGTGCCGCGAGCTCCGCCTGACCTTCGGCATGCCGTTCCGGATCGGCGTCCGCCTCATTCGCGAAGGTCACGCCGAGATCCCCGAAGAGGAAATCTACCTCGGCGAGATCCCCGTGATGATGGGCGGCGGCGAGTTCATCGTGAACGGCGCCGAACGCGTGATCGTCAGCCAGTTGCACCGCTCGCCGGGCGTCGACTTCGGCATCGCGTCATCGGTCGGCGACCGGCCGTTGCATTCGGCCCGGATCATCCCGGAGCGCGGGTCGTGGATCGAGCTGGAGGTCACCAAGAAAGACGTCCTGATGATGCGGATCGATCAGTCCACCAAGATCCCCGCGACGACCTTCCTTCGAGCCCTCGACGAGGAATACTCATCCACCGACAAGCTGCTCGACCTCTTCTACGAGGTCAAGGAGATCAAGCTCGAGAAACTGCTCCCGGAACACTACACCGCCGAGCCCATCTTCGACGAGGAGGGGGTCGAACTCCGCCGCGCCGGCACCCAGATCGGCGATGCCATCGAGCAGATCCTCGCCCAGAACTGGTCGACGATCCGCGTGATCACGAAC
>SMVB01183140.1_pt1 | contig 15675 bp, 11 predicted proteins | sample 2456461 | NCBI WGS metagenome assembly SMVB01 (sample SAMN11095934, study PRJNA526329) | marine sediment metagenome | biome: Marine sediment; feature: Surficial sediment; material: Deep marine sediment; isolation source: Hadal surficial sediment | place: Pacific Ocean | collected 2014-05 | depth... | reverse complement strand
GTTGCCTGAAGGTGTTGAGATGGTAATGCCGGGTGACAACGTGCAAATGGTAGCGACGCTGATTGCGCCGATTGCGATGGAAGAAGGCCTGCGTTTTGCTATCCGTGAGGGTGGCCGTACCGTAGGTGCTGGTGTAGTTGCCAAGATCATCGAGTAATCGGTGGAAAGCTGTCGACCTGAATAGTCGTCGGCTTTCCGGGGTCAGACCCAGCGAAGCTGGCTCTGACCCCATTATTTAACGCCGATCCGTAGCTCGGCTTTGTCGTATTGGTAGAAATGTTAGGCCAGTAGCTCAATTGGCAGAGCAGCGGTCTCCAAAACCGCAGGTTGGGGGTTCGATTCCCTCCTGGCCTGCCACTTATTGTGGCGGCCGCAGGCGCATCGTAGTGGCCGCGTGAGTTTCATAATCGCGCAGACGCTATGGTGAGGCAGAAGGGTATATAGCAGAGGTTTTAGTTTAGATGAGTACTGAAGCAAGCAGCAGCCGATTTGATAGCTTGAAGTGGTTGTTGGTAGTAGCGCTGGTGGCAGTGGGGGTTTACGGCAACAGCTTTTATGCCGATCAATCCCTGTTATACCGGGTGTTGGCATTGCTGGTTCTGGCGATGGTAGCGGGCTTTATTGCCTTGCAGACTACGCAGGGCACGGCTTTTTGGGATCTCGTCAAGGGCTCGCGTACAGAAATCCGCAAGGTCGTATGGCCGACGCGGCAGGAAACAGTACAAACCACCGTTATAGTTGTGGGTTTTGTAATAGTGGTAGCACTGCTTTTGTGGGGCCTCGATTCCTTGTTGGGATGGCTGGTTTCACTGATTATTGGATAGCTGGGGAAGGGTTAAGAATGTCTATGCGTTGGTATGTCGTGCACGCCTATTCTGGTTATGAGAAGAAGGTAGCCGCCGCTCTGCAGGAGCGGATCGAACTGCATAATATGCAAGACCGCTTTGGCGATGTGCTGGTCCCGACCGAAGAGGTCGTGGAAATGCGTGGTGGCCAGAAGCGCCGCAGTGAGCGCAAGTTCTTTCCGGGCTACGTGTTGGTACAAATGGAGCTGGGTGACGATACCTGGCACCTGGTAAAGGATACGCCCAGGGTTATGGGCTTTATTGGGGGCAAGGCTGGTAAGCCGGCACCCATTACCGAGGCAGAGGCGGATGCCATTCTGCAGCGGGTAGAAGACGGGGTGGAAGCGCCGCGTCCCAAGACCTTGTTCGAGCCCGGCGAAATGGTGCGGGTTGTGGATGGGCCTTTTAATGACTTCAACGGTGTCGTAGAAGAAGTTAACTACGAAAAGAGCCGCCTGCAGGTGGCTGTACTGATTTTTGGACGTTCTACTCCGGTAGAGCTGGAATTTGGTCAGGTCGAAAAGGCCTGATTGTAACAACAGGGGAGCCTGAAGCTCGCAAGAGCACGAAGGCGTTTGAACCCAGGGAGCAAGTAACATGGCTGCAAAAATTGAAGCCTATATCAAGCTGCAAGTGCCTGCTGGTCAGGCAAACCCCAGTCCGCCGGTAGGTCCCGCGCTGGGTCAACACGGCGTGAATATCATGGATTTCTGCAAGGCTTTTAACGCAGAAACCCAGGGTATGGAGCCTGGACTGCCCACACCGGTAGTGATTACCGTGTATGCCGATCGCAGTTTCACCTTTATCAAGAAGACTCCGCCCGCATCAGTTTTGTTGCGCAAGGCGGCCAAGATCCAGAGTGGTTCTGGAACACCCAATACCCATAAAGTTGGCAAGGTTAGCCGTGCCCAACTGGAAGAAATAGCCGAAGCCAAGTGGCCAGACCTGACCGCCGCTGATATGGATGCGGCCGTTCGCACCATTGCCGGTAGCGCCCGGTCCGCCGGTATTGAAACCGAGGGAGTGATCTAATGGCCAAGCAGAGCAAGCGCGTACGCGCAATCAAGGAAAAAGTTGAAGCTGGCAAGCAGTACTCTTTTGAAGAGGCAGTAAATCTTTTGAAAGAGTGTGCCACCACAAAGTTCGCCGAATCGGTTGAAGTGGCGGTAAACCTGGGCATAGACGCCAAGAAATCCGAGCAAGCCGTGCGTGGTGCTACCACATTGCCACACGGTACCGGCAGAGATGTTCGCGTTGCGGTATTCACCACGGGTGACAATGTTGACAAGGCCAAAGCGGCCGGCGCAGACCTGGTAGGTATGGAAGACCTGGCTGAGCAAGTCAAGGCCGGTGAGATGAACTTTGATGTTGTTATTGCCTCGCCGGATGCCATGCGCGTTGTGGGCCAGTTGGGCCAGATTTTGGGTCCTCGTGGTCTTATGCCTAACCCCAAGACCGGCACGGTTACGCCTGATGTCGAAACTGCAGTCAAAAATGCCAAGGCCGGCCAGGTGCGCTACCGCACCGATAAGAACGGTATTGTTCACGGCGGTATTGGCAAGATTAATTTTGAACTGAACGCCATCAAGGAAAACCTTGAAGCGGTTCTGGTTGACCTGATCAAGGCCAAGCCAGCAGCTTCCAAGGGCATTTACATGAAAAAGGTGGTCCTGAGCACAACCATGGGCCCCGGACTGGCAATAGACCAGTCAACACTAGAAATTTGATCGGATTGCCCCCACAAGGGGCGATCACTCAAATGCTTTGCACGGATGCAAAGCAACTGATCAGGTACTTAACCAACCGGTGGTCCTGATCAGCTTTGAGGTCTTTGGAAGAGGCGCCAGCTCTTAGAGCTTTAGCTGAGTACTAAAGGCCATCAAAGACCGTAGGCGTGAGCGCAGCAGGCAGGCGATCACTTAATCGGGGCTTCGCCCCAGCCTTCGCAGATGGAGGTGAATCAACCGTGGTGGTTGGATCATCTAACATTTACTTAACCAGGAGTATATCCAGTGGCAATTGGACTCGAAGACAAGAAAGCGATCGTTGCTGAAGTCAATGAGACAGCCACCAGTGCACTGTCCCTGGTGATAGCCGACTCGCGCGGCTGCACCGTGGACCAGATGACTGCATTGCGCAAAGATGCTCGCGAAAACCAGATTACCCTCCGTGTTGTACGGAACACTCTGGCCAGGCGCGCATTTGAAGGAACAGAGTACGAATGTGTCACCGAGACACTGTCGGGCCCGTCCCTGTTCGGATTTTCTATGGAAGATCCGGGCGCAGCTGCACGACTCTTTAAAGATTTCGCCAAAGAGAACGATAAGTTCGAGGTGAAAGCACTGGCGGTCAATGGCCAGTTACTGGGTGCAGAACAGTTGGATGTATTGGCCAAGTTGCCGACGCGTGATCAAGCCATCGCTATGTTGATGAGTGTGATGCAGGCGCCTGTAACCAAGCTGGTACGGACGATGAATGAAGTACCTGGAAAGCTGGTACGTACCGTTGCGGCGGTTCGTGATCAGAAACAAAACGAAGCCGCGTAAGCGGTTAAACACATCAGCTAAGGAGATATGAGTCATGGCTCTGTCTAAAGACGATATTTTAAATGCAGTAGCTGAGATGAGCGTGATGGACATCGTTGAGCTCATCGAAGCAATGGAAGAAAAGTTCGGTGTATCTGCGGCTGCTGCCGTAGCTGCAGCTCCGGCAGCCGCAGGTGGTGACGCCGGTGATGCTGCTGAAGAGCAGACCGAATTTGATGTAATGCTGACTTCGTGCGGCGAAAAGAAAGTTGCTGTTATCAAGGTTGTTCGTGCAGTAACTGGCCTGGGCTTGAAAGAAGCCAAGGGTCTGGTTGATAGTGCCCCTTCTGCAATTAAAGAAGGTGTATCCAAGGACGAAGCAGAAGATGTCCTTAAGCAGCTTGAAGAAGCTGGTGGTTCAGCTGAGCTTAAGTAAGCTCGGTTGTTCAGCCTAGGCTGCAAGTGTGCAGAGGCTGCCGGGGAGTGAAATCCGCGGCGGCCTTTTGCCGCTTCAAATAGAGAGTAAGCCCCGTTTGGGGTAGCGGTATGACCTGTGAGGTTGTGCTGAAGGGAAACGATGCTGGGGAGTACAGATGACATACTCGTACACTGAGAAGAAACGGATCCGTAAAAACTTTGGCACCTTGCCAAACGTAATGGATGTGCCATATCTTTTGGCAATCCAACTGGATTCCTATCGCAAATTTACACAGGACGGCGTGCCGATCAGCGAGCGCGGTGACTACGGTCTTCACGCCGCCTTTAAGTCCGTATTTCCGATTGTCAGCTACAGCGGCAATGCGGCACTGGAGTATGTTGATTACGTTCTTGGATCTCCGATTTTTGACGTCAAAGAATGTCAACTGCGCGGTGTCACCTACTCGGTTCCCTTGCGAGTAAAGGTTCGGTTGATTATTTACGATAAGGAATCAGCCAACAAAACCATCAAGGATATTAAGGAACAGGAAGTCTACATGGGGGAGATACCTCTCATGACGGACAATGGTACCTTCGTCATCAATGGTACTGAGCGGGTTATCGTTTCCCAGCTACACCGCTCTCCTGGTGTGTTCTTTGATCACGACAAAGGCAAGACGCACTCTTCTGGCAAGCTGCTCTATTCTGCCCGTGTCATTCCCTACCGTGGTTCCTGGTTGGATTTTGAATTCGATGCCAAGGACCTGGTGTTCGTGCGTATTGACCGACGCCGCAAATTGCCGGCTACCATTCTGCTGCGTGCCCTGGGCTACCAGACAGAAGAAATCCTGGCGATGTTTTACGATATCAACACCTTCCACGCCGATGGCGAGGGTGGCTATACAGTCGACCTGGTTCCCGAGCGTTTGCGCGGTGAGGTTGCAGCATTTGATATCAAGCTTGGCCGCAAGCTGATTGTTGAACAGGGCCGTCGCATTACGGCGCGTCATATTAGCCTGTTGGAAGATGCAAAACTGAGGGTACTGGAAGTTCCTTTGGAATATGTTCTGGGTCGTTCACTGGCAAAGAACCTGGTTGACACTGATACCGGTGAAATATTGTATGAATGCAATACTGAGCTTACCGAGGAAATTCTGGTCGACCTGGCAGAGAAGGGTATTAAGGATATTGAGACCCTTTACACAAATGACCTCGATTGTGGCCCGTTTATTTCAGATACGCTGCGTGCAGACACGACGCGCAACGAGCTGGAAGCGCTGGTAGAAATTTATCGAATGATGCGCCCGGGTGAGCCGCCGACCAAGGAGTCAGCTGAAAACCTGTTCCAAAACCTGTTCTTCTCAACCGATCGTTATGACCTGTCGGCTGTTGGCCGCATGAAGTTTAACCGTCGCCTGAACCGCGATTCGGTGGTAGGTAGCAGCATTCTCGATAAAGTAGACATCGTCGATGTGCTCAAGACACTGGTAGGTATTCGCAATGGCAAGGGCATGGTTGACGATATCGACCACCTTGGTAACCGCCGCGTGCGCAGTGTTGGCGAAATGGCTGAAAACCAGTTTCGTGTTGGCCTGGTAAGGGTAGAGCGTGCCGTTAAGGAGCGTTTGTCCATGGCTGAGAGCGAGGGCCTTATGCCTCAGGATCTCATCAATGCCAAGCCAGTAGCCGCAGCTGTCAAGGAGTTCTTTGGCTCCAGCCAGCTGTCGCAATTTATGGATCAAAACAACCCACTGTCAGAGGTGACTCACAAACGTCGTGTTTCAGCGTTGGGCCCGGGTGGCCTGACTCGTGAGCGCGCCGGTTTTGAAGTTCGCGACGTGCACCCGACCCACTACGGTCGTGTCTGTCCCATTGAGACGCCGGAAGGTCCGAACATTGGTTTGATTAACTCGCTGGCGACCTATGCACGCACTAACGATTATGGCTTTTTGGAGAGCCCCTATCGAAAAGTGATAGACGGCAAGGTTACTGATGAGATCGAGTATCTCTCGGCGATTAACGAAGGGCAGTATGTAATCGCCCAGGCATCGGCTAAACTTAACGCCAAGAACCAGTTCACTGAAGACCTGGTTGCGGTGCGTCATCTCAACGAATTCACGGTAATGCCGCCAGAGCAGGTCGACCATATGGACGTGTCTCCACGCCAGGTTGTATCCGTGGCTGCGTCCCTGATTCCGTTTCTGGAGCACGATGATGCCAACCGGGCCCTGATGGGTTCAAACATGCAACGCCAGGCTGTGCCGACCCTGCGCTCAGAGAAGCCATTGGTAGGCACTGGCATGGAACGTAAGGTGGCAACGGATTCCGGTGTCTGCGTGGTTGCCCGTCGCGGCGGTATGGTTGATAGCGTTGATGCGAGTCGTATCGTGGTACGTGTCGATGATGCCGATGTGGGTAAAGATGAAGCCCCTGTCGATATTTATAACCTGACCAAGTACACCCGTTCTAACCAGAACACCTGCATTAATCAGCGTCCCATCGTCAAAGAAGGTGATGTGATTGCCCATGGTGACATTCTGGCCGATGGTCCCTCCATCGACATGGGTGAGCTGGCACTGGGGCAGAACATGCGCATAGCGTTTATGCCCTGGAATGGCTACAACTTTGAAGATTCCATCCTGGTTTCTGAGCGAGTAGTGAAGGAAGATCGATTTACTACCATACATATCCAGGAACTGACCTGTATCGCCAGGGATACCAAGCTGGGATCGGAAGAGATTACGGCTGACATACCCAATGTGGGAGAGAGCGCTCTCTCCAAGCTGGATGAATCCGGCATCGTCTATATCGGTGCCGAGGTAGACGCAGGTGACATTCTGGTTGGCAAGGTAACGCCCAAGGGTGAAACCCAACTGACACCGGAAGAGAAGCTGTTGCGTGCCATTTTTGGCGAAAAAGCATCGGACGTTAAAGATACCTCCCAGCGCGTGCCTACCAGCACCAAGGGTACGGTGATCGATGTGCAGGTCTTCACCCGCGATGGTCTGGAGAAGGACGCGCGCGCATTGCAGATTGAAAAATCTCAACTGGATGAGTACCGCAAGGACCTCAACGAAGAGTACCGCATCTTTGAAGAGGCGATGTACTCCCGCCTGGGTAACCTGCTCAAAGGTAAGAAGACGGTAAGCGGCGGTGGACTGACCAGAGGTACCAGCCTGACAGCGGAAATTCTGGAAGAACTGGATCGCGAGCTGTGGTTCAAATTGAAGATCGCCGGTGGCGATATGAACGAATTGCTGGCAGCGGCACAGAATCAGCTTACGCAACAGCACGAGTTGCTGGAAGATCGCTTTGAAGACAAGCGTCGCAAGCTGCAGAGCGGTGATGACCTGGCGCCGGGTGTGCTCAAGATCGTCAAGGTTTACCTGGCTATCAAACGCCGTATTCAGCCGGGCGACAAGATGGCTGGACGTCACGGTAACAAGGGTGTGATATCGGTGATCATGCCGGTAGAAGATATGCCCTACGATGAGCACGGTGAGCCGGTTGATATTGTTCTTAACCCCCTGGGTGTTCCCTCGCGGATGAACGTTGGACAGATTCTTGAGACCCACCTTGGCATGGCTGCCAAAGGTCTTGGACAAAAGATTGATGCCATGATTCGCGAGCAGAAGAAGGTTGCTGAAATTCGCAAATTCCTCGAAGCCATATACAACAATGGTGCTGGTCAGACTGAAGATATCAAGTCGCTGACCGATGAGGAAGTGCTGACGCTGGCGGAAAATCTGCGTGCCGGTGTGCCAATGGCAACCCCGGTGTTTGATGGTGCGGAAGAAGCATCTATCAAAGACCTGTTGGAGCTTGCCGACATGCCTGAGAGCGGTCAGTTTACTTTGTACGATGGTCGCAGCGGCGATGCATTTGATCGTCCGGTAACGGTCGGTTACATGTATATGCTCAAGTTGAACCACCTGGTTGATGACAAGATGCATGCTCGTTCCACCGGCTCTTACAGCCTGGTTACCCAGCAGCCGCTGGGTGGTAAGGCACAGTTTGGTGGGCAGCGCTTCGGAGAGATGGAAGTGTGGGCATTGGAAGCTTATGGAGCGGCGTACACCTTGCAGGAAATGTTGACCGTTAAGTCGGATGACGTTGCCGGTAGAACCAAGATGTACAAAAACATTGTTGATGGTGATCATCGCATGGAGCCGGGAATGCCCGAATCCTTCAATGTGTTGATTAAGGAAATTCGTTCGCTGGGTATCGATATCGATCTCGAGAACGACTAACACGTTATTGGATTTACGGGTAACTGTTTACAGTTATCCCTTGTGGAGGAATAGCCTTGAAAGACTTACTTAATCTGTTGAAGTCCCAGGGACAATCAGAAGAGTTTGACTCTATCCGGATCGGTCTCGCATCTCCGGAGATGATCCGTTCCTGGTCGTTCGGCGAAGTAAAGAAGCCGGAAACCATTAACTACCGTACCTTTAAGCCGGAGCGGGATGGTCTTTTCTGCGCCAAGATTTTTGGCCCGGTAAAGGACTACGAATGCCTGTGTGGTAAGTACAAGCGTCTCAAGCACCGCGGAGTCATCTGCGAGAAGTGTGGCGTTGAAGTGGCACTGGCAAAAGTGCGGCGCGAACGTATGGGTCACGTTGAACTGGCCAGCCCGGTGGCGCACATTTGGTTCCTGAAGTCCTTGCCGTCTCGTATTGGCCTGCTGCTGGATATGACTTTGCGTGATATCGAGCGGGTTCTGTACTTCGAATCCTACGTGGTAACTGATCCCGGTATGACGACACTGGAATATGGCCAACTGCTTACCGACGAACAGTTCTACGAAGCCATGGAAGAGTTTGGTGATGAATTCACCGCCAAGATGGGCGCCGAGGCTGTGCAGCAGCTGATGATTCAGCTGGATATCAGCCAGGAAATAGCCACGTTGCGAGAAGAGATTCCCGCCACCAGCAGTGAAACCAAGATCAAAAAGCTGTCCAAGCGGCTTAAGCTGATGGAGGCTTTCTCCACATCGGGCAATAAGCCGGAGTGGATGATTTTGAATGCTCTGCCAGTACTGCCGCCAGATCTGCGTCCACTGGTACCCCTGGACGGCGGCCGTTTTGCGACCTCTGACCTCAACGATTTGTACCGTCGGGTCATCAACCGCAACAACCGTCTCAAGCGCTTGCTGGACCTGAATGCACCTGACATCATCGTGCGCAATGAAAAGCGTATGCTGCAGGAAGCAGTCGATGCTCTGTTGGATAACGGCAGGCGCGGTCGTGCTATCACCGGTTCCAACAAGCGTCCACTGAAGTCGCTGGCTGACATGATCAAGGGCAAACAGGGTCGTTTCCGTCAGAATCTGTTGGGCAAGCGGGTCGACTACTCCGGTCGTTCGGTCATCGTGGTGGGACCAACCCTGCGTCTGCACCAGTGTGGGCTTCCCAAGAAGATGGCACTGGAACTGTTTAAGCCGTTCATTTTTGGCAAGCTGGAATTGCGTGGTCTGGCGACCACGATCAAGGCCGCCAAGAAGATGGTTGAGCGCGAGCCGCCGGAAGTTTGGGACATTCTTGCTGAAGTCATTCGCGAGCACCCGGTGCTGTTAAACCGGGCACCCACCCTGCACCGCCTCGGTATCCAGGCTTTTGAGCCCGTACTGATTGAAGGTAAGGCAATACAACTGCACCCACTGGTTTGTGCAGCGTACAACGCTGACTTCGACGGTGACCAGATGGCGGTACACATACCGCTGACAATTGAGGCACAGTTGGAAGCGCGTGCTCTGATGATGTCTACCAACAACATCCTCTCGCCCGCCAATGGCGAACCGATCATCGTACCTTCACAGGACGTGGTACTGGGTTTGTACTACATGACCCGAGAGCGTATCAACGTCAAGGGCGAAGGTATGATTTTCGCCGATGTCAGTGAAGTACACCGGGCCTACTCTGCCGGTCATGTTCACCTGCAAGCGCGCGTTAAGGTTCGCATTCATCAAATCCTGATGAACGAAGTGGGGGAGACGGAAGAGAAAACCTCTATTCAAGACACTACTGTTGGTCGTGCCCTGCTGTGGGAAATTGTTCCCGATGGTCTGGGTTATGAAGTGATCAACCAGACAATGAACAAGAAGGCGATATCTCGAGTCCTTAACATTTGCTACCGCATTGTAGGTTTGAAGGCGACGGTTATCTTTGCTGACCAACTGATGTACATGGGCTTTGAGTATTCAACTCGCTCAGGTTCATCGATTGGTGTGAATGACTTCGTTATTCCGGATGAGAAGGACAGTATCATTGGTTTAGCCGAAGATGAAGTGAAGGAAATCGAAGACCAGTACGCCACCGGCCTGGTAACCCAGGGTGAGAAGTACAACAAGGTGATCGATATCTGGTCTCGTGCCAACGACCTGGTTTCCAAGGCGATGATGGATGGCTTGAGCAAAGAAATTGTGGTTAACAGTGATGGTGAGAAGGTAGAACAGGACTCCTTTAACTCGGTCTATATGTACGCTGATTCTGGTGCACGGGGCTCCCCCGCACAGATTCGTCAGCTCGCCGGTATGCGCGGATTGATGGCCAAGCCAGATGGCTCCATTATTGAAACACCTATTACGGCAAACTTCCGTGAAGGTTTGAACGTACTGCAGTACTTCATCTCTACCCACGGCGCTCGCAAGGGCCTGGCAGACACCGCCTTGAAAACGGCTAACTCCGGTTACCTGACCCGCCGCCTGGTGGATGTTGCCCAGGATTTGGTGGTAACCGAAGAAGACTGTGGAACAGATCACGGTCTGCTGATGACGCCGGTTATTGAAGGTGGTGACATTATTGAATCGCTGGGTGATCGCGTGCTGGGCCGTACCGTTGGTCGCGACGTGATTCGCCCAGGAACGGATGATGAAATCGCCGTTACCGCCGGCACTATGCTGGACGAGCGCTGGGTCGAACGCCTGGAAGAAATGAGTATTGATGAAGTTGAAGTGCGTTCACCGATTACCTGTGAAACCCGCTATGGCATATGTTCAACCTGCTACGGTCGCGACCTGGCCAGGGGCCATCGTGTCAATATGGGTGAAGCGATCGGTGTGGTAGCCGCACAGTCGATTGGTGAGCCCGGTACGCAGCTGACCATGCGTACCTTCCACATTGGTGGTGCGGCATCGCGGGCGACAGCTGTCGATAATATCCAGGTGAAAGCTGGTGGCACGATTCGCCTGCATAATCTCAAGTTTGTCGAGCGTAGCGATGGCAAGCTGGTAGCGGTTTCCCGTTCCGGAGAGCTGGCCCTGATCGACGAGAGGGGTCGTGAGCGCGAGCGTTACAAGCTGGCCTACGGTACGACTATTCTGGTTCATGACAATACTGTAGTGAGTGCCGGTGATGTCGTGGCAACCTGGGATCCGCATACCCACCCGATTATCACCGAGGTGGCGGGTACGGCGAAGTTCTCTGGTATGGATGAGAACATCACCATCAAGCGCCAGACTGACGAGTTGACAGGTCTGTCCAGTATTTCTGTGACCGACCCGGCCGAGCGTCCATTGGCGGGCAAGGATATTCGCCCGGCCATCAGCCTGGTTGACAGCAAGGGTGAGGAGCTGTGCCTGGCGGGTACCAATGTACCGGCCCACTACTTCCTGCCTGCCGGTTCTATTGTATCCCTGGACGACGGTGTCCAAGTGGGTGTAGGTGATGTAATCGCGCGTATTCCGCAGGAAGGCTCCAAGACCCGGGATATCACCGGTGGTCTGCCCAGGGTTGCTGATCTGTTTGAAGCACGTAAGCCGAAAGAGCCAGCTATTCTGGCGGAAATTTCCGGTACGGTTAGCTTTGGTAAAGAGACCAAGGGCAAGCGCAGATTGGTGATTACGCCTACTGATGGATCCACATTGCCAGATGGCAGCGATCACTACGAAGCCTTGATTCCCAAGTGGCGCAACCTGAGCGTATTCGAGGGTGAGACTGTTGAAAAGGGTGAGGTAGTGTCTGAAGGCCCGCCCAGCCCCCACGACATCCTGCGTTTGAAAGGTATTGTGCAACTGGCTGAGTACATCGTTAACGAAATTCAGGATGTCTATCGCCTGCAGGGTGTGAAGATCAATGACAAGCACATTGAAGTCATTGTTCGCCAGATGCTGCGCAAGGTGCTGATTACCGCCTCTGGCGACTCTAAGCTGATCAAGGGTGAGCAAGTCGAGTACACGACCTTCCTGGAAGAGAACGAACGACTGATGGCTGAAGGTTTGATTGCAGCACAGGGTACACGTGAATTGCTTGGTATTACCAAGGCATCGCTGGCTACCGAAAGCTTTATATCGGCGGCGTCGTTCCAGGAGACTACCCGGGTACTGACCGAGGCTGCCGTTACCGGCAAGCGTGACCGCCTGCGTGGCCTCAAGGAGAACGTGATAGTAGGACGACTGATTCCCGCCGGAACCGGTCTTGCCTATCACGAAGAGCGCAAGCGCAAGCGTGAGGCGGAGAAAGCGTCGCCTGAAGGTACCGTGAGCGTGCAGGAAATCGAAGCGGCATTGGCAGAGGCTCTGCGGGCCGACTCGTAAAGGAGCTTTGCTTGACTCGTGGAGGTGGCATCTATAGAATGCCGCCTCCCTTAATATAGGGGGGGACGTTTTGCGTCCTGTATTTATCATTAGGAGTTTCGTGTAATGGCAACGATCAACCAATTGGTTCGTAAGCCTAGAAAGCGTAACGTAGCTAAAAGCGACGTACCCGCACTGCAAAGCTGTCCGCAGCGTCGTGGTGTATGTACTCGCGTTTATACGACTACACCCAAGAAGCCGAACTCAGCATTGCGCAAAGTCTGTCGGGTACGCCTTACCAACGGGTTCGAAGTTTCTTCGTACATCGGTGGTGAAGGTCACAACCTGCAGGAGCACAGTGTGGTTCTGATTCGTGGTGGTCGTGTAAAAGACTTACCGGGTGTGCGTTATCACACCGTGCGTGGCAGCCTGGATACATCTGGAGTTTCCGATCGGAAAAAAGGTCGCTCCAAGTATGGTACCAAGCGCCCCAAGTAGGTTTGCTACAGCTAACTAGCTGCTAGAACCAAAGTAAGGCCGGAACCCTGCACCCCCGCAACTGTGGCAGGTCAGTGTCCGGACAACCTGAAGACAGAGAGAGAGGCTAATATGCCCAGAAGAAGAGTAGTCGCCAAGCGCGAAGTATTGCCAGATCCCAAATTTGGCAACGTGACTTTGGCAAAGTTCATGAACCACGTAATGGTTAGTGGTAAAAAATCAGTGGCAGAAACGATTGTGTACGGTGCTTTAGACATCGTGCAGGAGCGTATGTCTAAAGCGCCGCTGGAAGCATTCGACGAGGCGCTGGAAAACATTGCGCCGATGGTCGAAGTTAAGTCCCGCCGGGTCGGCGGTGCTACCTACCAGGTACCTGTAGAAGTACGCCCCTCACGTCGTATGGCACTTGCCATGCGCTGGTTGGTGGAGCATTCCCGTAAGCGTGGTGAAAAATCCATGCGCCAACGTCTGGCAGGTGAGATTATCGATGCTTCCCAGGGTAAGGGAAATGCCGTCAAGAAGCGTGAAGACGTGCATCGCATGGCAGAAGCGAACAAGGCGTTCTCGCACTACCGCTTCTAATCGACAAGGGTAGTTTTTCTACAGGGACCTAGCCGTGGCACGTAAAACTCCCATCAGCCGATATCGTAATATCGGAATCGTCGCGCACGTGGATGCGGGTAAAACCACAACTACCGAGCGCATACTTTTTTATACCGGTCTTTCACACAAGATTGGTGAGGTTCACGATGGCGCTGCCACCATGGACTGGATGGAGCAGGAGCAGGAGCGTGGTATCACCATTACCTCGGCTGCGACTACCTGTTTCTGGAAAGGTATGGATGATCAGTTTGACGAGCACCGCATCAACATCATCGACACCCCGGGGCACGTTGACTTCACCATTGAAGTAGAGCGTTCCCTGCGTGTTCTGGATGGTGCCGTAGTTGTGCTGTGTGGTTGTTCCGGTGTGCAGCCCCAGACTGAAACTGTCTGGCGTCAGGCCAACAAGTACGAAGTGCCACGCCTGGTTTTCGTCAACAAGATGGATAGAGCTGGCGCTGATTTTAAAATGGTTATAGAGCAGCTGAAGGAGCGCCTGGGTGCGAACCCTGTACCTTTGCAAATGACCATTGGTGCGGAAGAAAAGTTTAAAGGCCTTGTCGACCTGGTTAAGAATAAGGCCATCTACTGGAATGAAGAAGATCAAGGCATGACTTTCGAGTATGCCGAGGTTCCTGCGGATATGGTTGATCAAGTCGCGGAAATGCGTGAATTCATGATCGAAGCCGCAGCCGAAGCCACCGACGAGTACATGGAGAAGTACCTGGAAGGCGAAGAGCTGACCGAAGAAGAGATTGTCGACGGTATCCGTAGACGCACGCTGGCTAGCGAAATCATTCCCGTTCTGGGGGGCTCTGCCTTTAAGAACAAGGGTGTACAGGCCATGCTGGACGCTGTTATCCAGTACATGCCATCGCCAGCCGAAGTGAAAGCGATCGAAGGTACCCTGCTGGACGCTGACGATACCCCGGCAGAGCGTGAAGCCAATGATGAGGCGCCATTTGCGGCGCTGGCGTTTAAAATTGCTACCGATCCATTTGTGGGTACGCTGACCTTCTTCCGGGTTTACTCCGGCACACTGAAAAGTGGTACAACTGTATACAACTCGGTCACGCAAAAGAAAGAGCGCATCGGCCGAATGGTGCAAATGCATGCCAACAGCCGCGAGGAAATCAAGGAAGTACTGGCTGGCGATATTGCGGCGGCGGTAGGTTTAAAGGACGTTACCACGGGCGATACCCTGTGTAGCATCGACAAGCCAATCGTGCTGGAGCGTATGGAATTTCCCGAGCCGGTAATCTCGGTTGCGGTGGAGCCCAGGTCCCGGCCGGATCAGGAAAAAATGGGTGTTGCGTTGGGTAAATTGGCGCAGGAAGACCCCTCTTTTCGGGTTAGGACTGACGAAGAAACTGGCCAGACGATTATCTCTGGAATGGGTGAATTGCACCTGGATATTCTGGTTGAGCGCATGCGTCGTGAGTTTGGTGTTGAAGCCAATATTGGTAAGCCCCAGGTGGCCTACCGTGAAGCAATCCGCAATACCTCCGACATCGAAGGAAAGTTTGTACGTCAGTCCGGAGGTCGCGGACAGTATGGTCACGTCTGGATCAAGTTTGAGCCGGCCGAGGATTCCGATGCTGAATGCCTGGAGTTCGTCAACGAGATCGTTGGTGGCGCGGTTCCACGCGAATACATTCCCGCCGTGCAGAAGGGAATTGAAGAGCAGATGAAAAATGGTGTTCTGGCCGGATACCCGCTGCTGGGGCTAAAGGCAACCCTGTATGATGGTTCCTTCCACGATGTGGACTCCAACGAAATGGCTTTCAAAATAGCGGCTTCTATGGCAACCAAGAAATTGTCGCAGGAGGGCGGTGCCGTACTGCTTGAGCCAATTATGGCGGTAGAAGTGGTAACTCCGGAAGTTAACATGGGAGATGTTGTCGGTGATCTCAACCGCCGTCGTGGGCTGATCGGCGGAATGGACGAAAACGCCATGGGCAAAGTTATTACCGCCGAAGTGCCTCTGGCCGAGATGTTTGGCTATGCTACTGACCTGCGCAGTGCCACACAGGGGCGTGCTACTTATACCATGGAATTTTGCAAGTATGCGGAAGCGCCAGGCAATATTGCTGAAGAAATCATTTCCAAAAACAGCTAATTTTTTAGAGGCTACTCAAGATGGCAAAAGAGCAATTTGAACGTAAAAAGCCCCACGTAAACGTGGGCACGATTGGTCACGTTGACCATGGCAAGACGACGCTGACAGCGGCGCTGACGCGCGTTTGCGCAGAAACCTGGGGTGGCGATATAGTTG
>SMVB01251086.1_pt1 | contig 15688 bp, 13 predicted proteins | sample 2456461 | NCBI WGS metagenome assembly SMVB01 (sample SAMN11095934, study PRJNA526329) | marine sediment metagenome | biome: Marine sediment; feature: Surficial sediment; material: Deep marine sediment; isolation source: Hadal surficial sediment | place: Pacific Ocean | collected 2014-05 | depth... | reverse complement strand
GTACCCCTCGCTGAGGGGCAAGCCGTTTTCGGTTGTCGGCTACAGGCTCACGACAGTCGTGTCTGAAAAAGTGATATCGATGCTGGAACTCGGCGATGCGAATACACGCGAGCGAGATTTCGGTGACGTCTACCGGATCATGGCGCTGCACACGCTTGACGCTCGTGAGCTCGCTGGGGCAGTTGCGGCCACGGCGGCCTTCCGGGAGACCGAAGTGCGCCCGTTGTCGAAGGCGCTGACGGATTTGCCCGTGCGGCGGCAGGCTTCATGGGAACGATGGCGAGACCGTGCCGGCATGGAAGATGAATTGCCAAAGGAACTCGAAAATGTTGTCGACGCAGTATCCGCTTTCATCGACCCGATTCTCTCCGGGTCGATCGTTGAGGGGACGTGGGATCCTGCTCGTCGTGAATGGGGGAAGAGGTGGGCAGGACTCCTACCCGTGAGGTCTCTCAAATGATGGTCTTGGTTGCAGCGAGGAACGGCAGGATGCAGGGGGCCGAAACGACTGCGATGTTGATCGTACCGAGGGCATAGCGTGGCCACTTCGCCCATATCTTCGGCGGATCGCTCCGGGTTATCGCGACAGATGGGCCTCACCGCGCTTACCGCCACCGGGATCTGCGCGATGCTGGGGGCGGCGATCAACGTGATTCCGTTCATGATCCAGCGGAGCGTGCCGGGGATCGGTCCCTGGGTGCTGCCCGCCTACGTGTTTGCCGCCGTGCCCGCCATCATGGCCGCGCTGGCCTACGCCATCCTGGCCTCGGCGATGCCGCGCGCCGGCGGCAGCTACGTGTACGCCAGCCGTGCGTTGCATCCGTACCTCGGCTTCGTGGCGAGCTTCTCGCAATGGTTCGGCCTGTCGATCGCGATCGGCGTGGTCTCGTACGTCTTGATTCCCTTCCTGCGCGACATCGCCACCGCGCTCGGTCAGGTCGACGTCGCGACGATGCTCGAAACCGGCGTCGTGCGGGTGACGCTGGCGCTGGCATTCCTCTGGACCTTCGTATGGGTGAACCTGCGCGGCCTGAAACTCTACGAGAACATGCTGGTGCCGATGATGTTCGTGATGTTCGTCCTCGGCTCGGTGGTCATCGTCGCCGGCTTCGCCTTCGATCATGAGCAGTTCGCCGTCGCCCTGCAGGCTGCCGACAACCGTGCCGTCCCGGAGGGCGGCGAGTATCCGTTTCAGTTCGGAACCTTCCTCGCCGCCGCCGCGATTCTGTTCTCCAGTTTCATCGGCTTCGATTCGATCGCCCAGGCGGGTGGCGAGGCGCGCGACCCACACCGATCGTTGCCGCTGGCCATCGGCATCGCGGTGGTCACCGTCGGCACGTTCTATTTGCTGTTCACCGCCGCCGTCTATCACGCGGTTCCCTGGAGATTCATCGCCGAGGAGGCGCTGACCCGCGATCTCACCGCCCCCGGCCTGCTCGGCTACCTGTTGCCGACGGGATGGACGGTGGCGATCGTCGCCGGCGCGGCGGTGGCGTTGATCAACGATCTGCCGGCGATGTTGCTGGCGGTCTCGCGGTTGATGTTCGCCTGGGCCGAGGACGGGATCTTTCCGCGCTTCGTCGGCTCGGTGCACCCGACCCGGCACACACCGGGAGTGGCGATCGTTTTGAGCGGGTTGATGGCCTCGGTGGGCATCCTGGGGAGCCATCTGGCGGGTGATTTCTTCCTCGGTGTCGACATCCTGGTGACCGCCATGCTGGTCAATTTCCTGCTGATGTGCGCGTCGGTGGTGGCCCTGCCGCATCGCAACCCGGCCCTGGCTGCCGAGGTTCGCGTCCTGCGCCATCGTGGCGCCCAGGTGTCGGTGGCCTTGCTCGGCATCGCTTTGTTGGGCACATTCCTGGTGGTGCACGTCTGGAAGGACATCTCGACGCCCCAGACGGCCTGGTATCTGCACTCCACCGCCGTTTGGGTGGCGGTGATGGTGGTGGGCAGCGCCATCTATGCCCGCGAGCTCAACCGATTGCGGCGTAGCGGCGTCGACGTGCAGGCGCGATTCTCGACCCTGCCACCCGAGTAGTGGGCCCGTGATGAAGGCTCCTGACAAGGGTAGACTGCCGAAAGCCCCTGACGAGCCGCCGATGCAACCCGCAGATAAGCACGACAACATCGAGCGGATCGGGCATGCCCATGAGCGCAGCCGATGAAAACCTCTGACGAGCCCAGGCCGACGGTCGAGCGCTGGGACCTGGCGCCCGATCTGAGCATCTCCCGGGTCCTCACGGGCCTCTGGCAAATCGCCGACATGGAACGTGACGGCCGGCAGCTCGACCTCGCGGCAACCGCCCGCGAGATGGAGCCCTACGTCGAGGCCGGGCTCACGACATTCGACATGGCAGACCATTACGGCTCGGCGGAGGAGATCGTCGGGCTGTACGCGCGCCGGCACGGAAGCGACGCCGTGCAGCTCTTTACCAAGTGGGTGCCGAAGCCGGGGGCCTCGACCCGAGAGGAAGTGCGCGAGGCGGTCGAGCTCTCACTCCGCCGGATGCAGGCCGAGCGCCTCGACCTGCTGCAGTTCCATGCCTGGAACTACGCCGATCCGAGCTACCTCGACACCCTCTTCTACCTCCAAGAGCTCAAGGACGAGGGGCTGATTCGCTACCTCGGGCTCACCAACACCGACACCGCGCACCTGCGGATGATCGTCAACAGCGGCATCGCGATCGCGTCGAACCAGGTGTGCTTCTCGCTCCTCGATCAGCGGGCGCGCGCCCACGGGATGAGCGAGCTGTGTCTCGAGCACGGCATCACCCTGCTGGCATTCGGCGTCCTGGCCGGCGGTTTTCTCACCGAGCGCTGGCTCGGGGAGCCCGAGCCGGACCAGGATGGGCTCGAGACCTGGTCCGAGATGAAGTACCGCCGCTTCATTCGCGAGGCCGGTGGTTGGGACGCCCTGCAGCGGCTGCTGCGCGTCGTGTACGCGATCGCCGAGCGGCACGATGTTTCGTTGGCGAACGTCGCCTGTCGTCATGTTCTCGACCAGCCGGCGGTCGGCGGCATCATCGTCGGCGCCCGGCTCGGCCACAGCGAGCATCGCGACGACAACCTGAGAGTCTTCGAGCTCGCTCTCGACGATGCCGACAGGGCGGAGATCGACGCGGTGGTGGGCCGATTGCGCCCGATCCCGGGTGACTGCGGCGACGAGTACCGTCGGCCGCCGTACCTGACGGCGTCGGGGGATCTCAGCCATCACATCGAAGCGTTGCCGGCGCCTTACGAGGCTGAGCGCGGTGCCGACGGCAGAACGCGGGTGTCGAGCGGCACCGTTTGGGAAGAGCTGGCCGGCTACAGCCGGGCGGTTCGCCACGGCAATCGAATCTCGGTTTCGGGCACGACCGCCACCCACGGCGACCGCCTCATCGGCGGCTCCGATCCGGTATCCCAGACCCACTTCGTGATCGACAAGATCGATGGCGCGTTGCAGTCGCTCGGCGCCAGCCTCGACGACGTCGTCCGCACGCGCGTCTTCATCCAAGACATAGCGCAGTGGGAACCGGTGGCGACCGTCCACGGGGAGCGGTTTCGCCACATCAAGCCGGCCAACACGCTGGTGCAAGCAGGGCTCATCGGCTCCGAGTACCTGGTGGAGATCGAGGCCGAAGCGATTGTGAGATCCAGGTAGTTTGACGAAAACGGCCGGATTGTCCTAGGTTCCCCATCGCCAGGATGAATCGACAGGAACGGGGAGAGCCACGGTGATGCGCACGATCGACGACCAGGTCACGGCAAGCAGCTCTGTGTGGGCGCGAACGTGTGACAACCTTCGCCTGCTGTGGCGGATTCAGCGAATGCTCTTCGGTTACTTCACCGCCGGATCGCGGATCCGCCGCCAATACCGCGCCAAGGAAGCGGCCGGCAAGACCTACTGGGTCGATGAGTAGATCGTGAGACCCCACGAGCCACCGACGGCCCACTACTCGTTTGGCTACCGATCGTCGCCGCGATCGGGCAACGAGATCAACGGGCTGGGGGTTACCGAGAAGGTCCGGGCGACGCCCGTTTTTCACAGCTCCGGGGGCGACCCGCTCGAGTGGCAGGCGCTCGACGAGTTCTTCAGCGTCATCAATCCGTGGGGAGTGGTCCGCCACCTGCTCGCCAACGTCTGGCAATTGCGGCGGCAGGACGGCCCGGTGGCACGGCAGCGCCGAAACGTCGGTGATCGGGAGGCGATGGCGGCGGAGATCAAGGACGAGGCGCTGCGAGCGGGCGCAGCTCTTGTCGGCATTACTCGAATCACTGAAGAAGATCTGTACGAGGGGCGAGAGGTTCCGTACGAGTACGCGATCTGCATCGGCCTCGACATGAATCGGGCGGAGATGGCGCACATACCCCACGAGCGGGCCGCGGCCGAGGTGATGCGCGCCTATCGGGAGGTTTCCCGCGTTGCGATCGAGGTCGCCGCCACGATCCGGGCGATGGGATGGCCCGCCAAGGCCTACGGCAACCCCAACGCCACCGACATCCTCCACATCCCGCTGGCGATCCGCGCCGGGCTCGGCCAGCTTGGCAAGCACGGCTCGATGATCAGTCGGGAGCACGGCTCCAACTTCCGCCTCGCCGCGGTGCTCACCGACCTTCCGATGACCCTCGACCAGCCCGTCGACATCGCCGTCGACGACCTCTGCATCGACTGCATACGCTGTGTGATCGACTGCCCGGCCGACGCGATCTCCAACGAAAAGCAGCTCGTTCGCGGCGAGCACAAGTGGTACGTCGACTTCGACAAGTGCATTCCCTACTTCGTCAAGACGTACGGGTGCGCCATTTGCATCGAGGTGTGCCCCTGGAGCGAGCCGGGGCGGGGGTTCGATTTGACCGACCTGCTGCTGCAGCGGCGGGCCCGACGGCGCTAGCTAAGCTAGCCGCGGCCAGGGGCGGATCTCGACCCAACACACGACGAAGCCCGGCTGCCCGCGGGCAGTGCGCCGCTCGTGACGAGGCCGGCGCTAGCGGGCGAAGGCGGCCTGCAAGATCTCTTTCGACTCGTCATCCTGCACGAACGCCACCGCGACCAGTTGTCCCGCGTCGACCTCGTGCAGCTTCTCGATCCACTCGAAATCGGAGCGCCTCTCCCGGTATTCTTCCTGGAACTCGTCGAGGTATTGCTCGAGGCCGGCGCTCAGGTCGCTCAGGCTGACGGATGCCGAGAACGTCGTTTCGCCGGAGGCGTTGCGCAGGTCGAGGCCGTCGGGCGGGCTGAGGATCTTGCGAACGACGAAGCGGTGGAAGTGGATGCCGTTGCGGCCCGTGTAGTGGACGGTTTCCTCCAACAGCATCAAGCGCACCCGGGCATTCTCCAACGGCACCTCCGAGCCGTCGGGCAGGTCAACCTCCCCGGAAAACGTCAGCAGGTCCTCCTCTCGAGTCAATAGCAGAGACGACAGCCCTACCGATGGGGGCTCGAGGAGGCGTGACTCGATCGACTCCTTGTGGGTATTGAAGTTGCGCGACGCCCGCGACACCCCACCGCCGCCGCGGCCCGATCGAATGCCGTCCACGAACACCGTCGGCGTGGCATGGGTGTCGTAGTATTCGGCCCGTTCGACGACCTCGCGATTGGTCAGCGGGTCGGGCCCCGGGATATGCAGGTGGTACTCGAGAATCGCCACGGTGCCCCGGTCGAAGCGCGCGATCAGGCCGTCGAACGCCAGATCGGAGGCGACACAAGGGGCGCACTCGGAACCGGTGAATAGCTCGGCGACGACGATCCTTCCGGTCGTGTCGCCGGCTTGGTATTCGCCGGGCTTGAAGGGTAGGGGCACCGACATGAGAGTCTCGTCGATTCTCTCGTGGAGCCCGTCGATGCTGCCGAATTTCTTCGTGTAGGCGCCTTCCAACCGGCCCTTGATCTCGCGGGTGTTGCCGATGAAGGCGGCCGGCACCGCGAGGATGGCCATGAAGCCCCCGAGCGCGAGGAACCGCGTGTTGGTTTCCACGCCGCCGGTGAGTACCCACCACAGAGCTATCAGCGCCGCGGCAGGCACGAGGCTGATCAGGTAAATGGCCACCGTGGTCGCGACGGCGAACCCAAAGGCCACCTCGAAGCGACTGCTCGCGGCGACGCCGCGAATCAGTTGGCCCGGCGCCACGAGCGCCATCCGGATCGTCGCGAGCCACGATGCGATCCTGCCCCGGTCGCCCGGCTCGAGCCACGGGACCGGCGCCGACGCCGCTACACCGTTGTCGCGCTCCCGAGGTGTTTCATCGTCGCCGCCCGCGGCGGGCGGCTCGCAGATCTCGTGAGGATCGTGTTCGTCCTTCGATATGATGACCTCCCGCGCGAGAGGAGCCATAGAAAGCGTAATCGCAAACGCCGACGCGTTCCAGAGGTCCCCGCGCTGCCGCGGGCGGTCGGCTACGAGCCGACGTCGACCCAGCGGACGATGGTTGCGTCGGTGCCGATGCGGAAGATGGCGCCGGCCTGCGGATCGACGACGAACAGCGTGCCGTCGGCGCTCCGCGCGATCCCCTGGGGGGTGACCAGCGGTGCTCCCTGGGCGAAGGGCGTCAGCTGTCCCGCGGCACTCACATGGAACACCGCGCTGGCGTACCCGTCGGTAACCATGAAGCTGCCATCAGGGAGGCGGACGAGATCGTGGGGGAAGTCGAGAGGCGCACCGCTGTACAAGGTGCTCACGCTGCCGTCCCGACCCAGTCGGTATAGGGCGCGGTCGCCGTGCGAGACGACAACAAAGCCGCTATCGCCGTCGGGAACGATGCCCTTGGGGCTGTCGATCTCGGCGAACACCGAGACCACCCCGTCCATCGTGACCCTCATGACCGCACCGATCCCGCTCCGCAGGTCCGACACGAGCACCGAATTGTCGTCGAACCGGGCGAGTCCTTGGGGAATGTCCAGATCGGTGGTGATCGTCGACAGCGCACCGTCGCGGGCGACCCGATAGAGGGCGAACGTTCCGGGATCGGCCACCAGCCAGCCGTCGCCATCGGGCGCCGGGAGAACAGCGCGGGCGCCGTAGAGCGGCGTCCTCGGCAGGCCGGGGCCTTGCGCGATCGAGGTGACGTTGCCGTCCGAATCGATCGCCAACAGTCCGTGCGCCTTGAAGTCGGCCACCACCCAACCGTTGTCGTCGGCAACGATATCGACGGGGTAGACGAGCCCGTTTTCTTGTCCGTGGGCCAGCGACTGCGCCATCGCCAGCGCCACGAACGCTATCGCGATCCGGAGCCCTCTGCCCCGCGAGACCCCTGCCCGGCACCCCCGGGAGGTCTTCAACACCCTGCTAGATCGTGCAGACTTTTCCATGGCACCCTAGTCTACCGTTTCGGCGTCCGTAGTGACTGACACGCCGGTATCGCGAGGTCGCGTCGCCGCGTGGTTGTTGGCAACGTGCCCGCCTTGTCCTCACACGCCCTCGCGCCCGCTCGCTTCGCAACCCGTTGAGATATCCGGGCTAGAATTGCGCGATGTGGGAACTGAGAATCGCGATCGTCAAGGTCGCCGGGGGGCCCCATTGAACCAGGCCATGGAGCATTCATGTCTCGACCCGTAACACTGTTCACCGGCCAGTGGGCCGACCTGCCGCTCGAAACCTTGGCGGCCAAAGCCGGCGACTGGGGATTCGACGGCCTCGAGCTCGCCTGCTGGGGCGATCATTTCGAAGTCGACAAGGCGCTCGATGACGACGGCTACGTGGGCGCCAAACGAGATCTTCTGGAGGCGCACGGTCTCTCCTGTGTCGCCATCAGCACCCACCTGGTGGGGCAGTGCGTCTGCGACCCGATCGACGAGCGGCACCGGGCGATCGTTCCCGACCGGGTGTGGGGCGACGGCGATCCCGAGGGCGTTCGCCAGCGCGCCGCCCAGGAGATCATCGACACCGGGTGCGCCGCCGAGCGCTTCGGCGTCGAGGTCGTCAACGGTTTCACCGGCAGCAGCGTGTGGGCGAAGCTGTATTTCTTTCCGCCGACCTCCCAGGCCGACATCGACGCCGGTTACAGCGACTTCGCCGATCGGTGGACGCCGATCATGGACGCGTATGCAGAGCACGGCGTCCGCTTCGGGCTCGAGGTGCACCCCACCGAGATCGCCTACGACATCCACACGGCGCGCCGCGCGCTCGACGCGATCGGCAACCATCCGAGCTTCGGCTTCAACTTCGATCCCAGCCACCTGATCCACCAGTTCGTCGATCCGGTGGTGTTCATCAACGAGTTCAGCGACCGCATCTTCCACGTTCACATCAAGGACGCTCGCCTCCAACTCGACGGTCGCAACAGCATTCTGTCGTCGCATCTGGACTTCGGCGATCCCCGCCGTGGTTGGGACTTCGTGTCGCCGGGTCGTGGCGATGTGGAGTGGGATCCGATCATCCGGGCGCTGAACCGAATCGGCTACCGGGGCCCCCTGTCGATCGAGTGGGAGGACAGCGGGATGGACAGGGAATGGGGGGCGAAAGAGGCGTTGGAGATGGTTCGCGGCCAGGACTTCGCGCCCGCGGACGTCGCCTTCGACGCGGCTTTCTCCGACAGCGACGGAGACGGAGAGGGAGAAGGGAACGGAGACGGAGACGGAAGTGGAGAGGGATCCGGAGACGGGCAAGGGGGCGGGGACGGACATGAGTGAGCAGGCGTTCACCGACGTGGCCGCTTCCGGAGTCGACCGGGACACTCCGCACATCGGTGTCGGCATGCTGGGGTACGCCTTCATGGGCAAGGCGCATACCAACGCCATGAAAAAGATCCCGTACATGATGTATCCGCCCCCCGCGATACCGGATCTAGCGGCGATCTGCGGGCGTAACGAGAGCGCCGTTGCCGAGGCGGCGCGCCGTTACGGCTATGCGCGCAGCTACACCGACTGGCGCGACATGCTCGAGGACGAGACCGTCGAACTGTTCGACAACGGCGGCCCCAACGACGCCCACGCCGCCCCTTGCATCGCCGCCGCCGAGGCTGGCAAACATGTGTTGTGCGAGAAGCCACTCGGGCGCACCGCCGAGGAATCGAAGGCCATGCTCGACGCCGTGGAGAAAGCGGGCGTCAAGCACATGGCAGGCTTCAACTACCGATTCGTGCCGGCGATTCGACAGGCACGCGAGCTCATCGACAGCGGTGCTCTCGGGCGCATCTATCACTACCGGGCAGTGTATCTGCAGGAGTGGATCATGCCGCACTACGGCACACCGAGGATCTGGCGCCTCGACCGGGAGCAAGCCGGCAGCGGAGCGCTGGGGGATCTCGGGGCGCACATCATCGACCTCGGTCACTATCTGGTCGGCGACATGAAATCGGTCAGCGCCATGGCCAAAACGTTTATCGAGGAGCGCGAGCTACCGGACGGTAGTGCGATGGCTCCCGTCGATGTCGACGACGCGTTCGTCGCCGGCGTCGAGTTTGCCAACGGCGCCTTGGGCACGCTGGAGGCGACCCGCTTTGCGGCCGGCCGCAAGAACCACCAGGTCATCGAGATCAACGGAGAAAAGGGGACGATACGTTTCGATCTGGAGCGATTCAACGAGCTCGAGGTCTTCTGGGTCGAGGATGAGCCGAAGGAAACACAGGGGTTTCACAAGGTGCTGATCACCGAGGCTCATCATCCGTTTTGGGAGCATTGGTGGCCGCACGGTCACATCATTGGCTGGGAGCATACGTTCGTGCATGAGATCACCCACTTGCTCGATTGCATCGTCAACGACGGCGACGTGGCGCCGCACGGCGCCACCTTCAAGGACGGCTACCGCGCCGCCGTTGTTTGCGACGCGATCCTCGAGTCGGCGGACAGCCGGCGGCAGGTCGACGTTCGGTATTGAGACGGATCAGGTCATGGGCCCACCGCTTGACGGGCGGGGGGCCGGAGGGGAGAGGGAGTATGCGGAAGCACCGCGTGAGCTGGCTGCTCGCCGGCATGGTGTTGCTTGCTGCGGCGTCGGGGGCGACGCCCGGCGAGCGAATCCTGGTTTTTTCCAAGACCGCCGCGTTTCGCCATGGCTCGATCGAGGACGGCATCGAGGCCATCCGACGCTTGGGAAGCGAAAGCGGGTTTGATGTCGACGCGACCGAGGATGCCGCTGCCTTCACGGAAGAAAACCTCAGTCAGTACGCGGCGGTTGTTTTTCTCAGTACCACCGGCGACGTTCTGGACGACGAACAACAGTCCGATTTCGAGCGCTTCATCCAGGCGGGCGGCGGCTACGTCGGCGTGCATGCCGCCGCCGATACGGAATACGCCTGGGCGTGGTACGGCGAGTTGGTGGGTGCCTACTTCGCCGGCCATCCACGGATTCAGCAGGCGGCCCTGAACATCGTCGATCGCTCCCACCCCGCCACGGAGCACCTCGACGCGACCTGGCAGCGCACCGACGAGTGGTACGACTTCCGCTCGATCAACCCCGACACCAACGTCCTGATCACCATCGACGAGAGCAGCTACGACGGCGCCTCCACGGGCGAGCCGCATCCGATGGCCTGGTACCAGCGAGTTCGACCGAACACGCTGCATTCAGGTTCAAGCGGGAGGTTCCGATGAAATTTCGAACGCTGATCACCGTATTGACCATCGCTGTCGCTGGACAGGTTGCGGCACCTCCACTGGGTGCAACGGGAGGGCTTCCGACAGCCGCGTTGCCGGGCTCCGCGCCACAAGCTACGCCGGCAGCATCACCAATCGACGGCGCGCGCTCACGCTGGGAGATCAGCTGCAACATCCGCAAGGACAAATTCGATTTCGTCCTACCCCAAGCGATGCGCGCCAACAACATCGACGTGTGGATCGTCATCGACCGGGGGCGCGGCACGCAGCCGATGACGATGGACTTCGCCATCTCGACGATCAACGGACAGGGATTCTTCGTTTTCATCGACCGCGGCGGCGACCGGATCGAGCGCCTGCAGCTCGGGGGTGAAACCGATCTGGCGCGCGCTTGCGGCGCCTACGACGAATTCCGCCGGCGCGGCGACTTGCGCTCGATCGTGCTCGAGCGCGATCCGCAGCGCATCGCTTTGAACTATCTGGAGCTGCCGAACAGCAACGAGGGACAGCATGTCGCCGATGGCCTGACCCACACGGACTTCAAGTTCCTGTCCGACGAGCTCGGTGAGCCTTACGCCTCGCGCTTCGTCTCGGCGCAGCGGTTGATTGCCGATTTCCGCGGCGAGCGTGTGGCGTTGGAGCTCGTCGAGTTTGCCAAGGTCGGCGAGCTCACCAGCTCGTACATCGAGCGCGCGCTGTCGAACGAGGTGATCACGCCCGGCGTTACCACCCACAACGACGTCGCCTGGTGGCTGGAAGAGCAACGCGAAAGGATGGGGCTGCTGCGCACCTGGTACCCGACCGTGTACACCCACCTGCCGGACGGCGATGAGATCGGTGGCACCGATCGAGTGATCCAGCGTGGCGACGTGCTGCAGATCGATTGGGGCCTGCAGCGCAACAACTTCGCCACCGACATCAAGCGTTTCGCCTACGTGTTGCGCGAGGGCGAGACCGAGGTGCCGCCGGGAATCCAGAACGCTTTCGACGAGTCCGTCCGCGTGCGCAGGATCATCCGCAACAATGTCCGTTCGGGGCGCACCGGCCGCGAGCAGATCGACGCGCTCAAGCAGATCATCCGCGACGCCGGCTACGTCTATACCGAGCGAGAACGCGCCAGCGATGTCGAAGGCATCGAGGTCAACGTCGGCATGCACGCCGCCGGCAACATCGGCCACGACATGGCGGCGTCGTTGTTCGAGATCTTCCCCATCCGCACCGAGTACATGGTGCGACCCAACAACATCATCTCGCTGGAGTTCATCGTCTTCACACCGGCGCCGGAGTGGAACGGTGCGAAGGTGCCGGTGAACGTCGAGGAGAACGCGGTGATCACCGAGCGCGGCATCGAGTGGCTATACCCGCCGCAGATGCGGGTGCAGGTTATCCGGTAGGAGAGCGCGGAGCGCGCCACGCGCGGTCCCTCCCCTTGGCGCTGAGCCTGGCCTGAAGTCGGTCAGCTCCGGATGGGTGACGACCCGCTATCATTTGCTCTTCCAGCGAATCCTGAGGAGCGGGCCCGATGAAGCTATTCGGCGAGACCACCCTGACGAGCTTGGCCAAGACCTGTGGTTGAGCCGCCAAGCTGAGCCCGGTCGGGCTCGACGAGCTGCTGCGGACCCTTCCGGCGAACACGGACCCGAATCTGCTGGTCGGCTTCGACACCAGCGACGACGCGGCGGTCTATCGCATCAACGACGAAGTCGCCATGGTGATGACCGCTGACTTCATCACCCCGCCGGTCGACGATCCCTTCGTCTTCGGGCAGATCGCGGCCGCCAACGCCCTGAGCGACGTGTTCGCGATGGGGGCTCGGCCTGTCACCTGTCTCAGCTTGGTCGGGTTCCCGTCCGACAAGCTCGAGCCGGAAATCCTGCACAAAATGGTCGCCGGCGCTCTCGAGCGCATCACCGCCGCCGGCGCGGTGCTGGGCGGTGGCCACACCACCGAGGACGAGGAGCCCAAGTTCGGGCTTTCGGTCACCGGCCTCGTGCATCCCGACAGGATCTGGCGCAACGTCGGGGCCGTCCCGGGGGACGACCTTATTTTGACCAAGCCGATCGGCAGCGGCGTGCTGTTCAACGGCAACCTCAAGAAGCGGGTCCCGGAGGCGGCGATGGCGGAGTGCGTGGCGACGCTCATCGAGCTCAACCGTGCGGCGGCCGAGACCCTTTCCCGATTCGAGGTGCATGCCGCGACCGATGTCACCGGTTTCGGCCTCGCCGGCCACGCCTTCGAGATCGCCGTCGGTTCCGATGTCACGCTCGCCCTCGAGATCGATCGGATTCCGACCCTGCCGAGCGCCCTCGACATGTATGAGCGTGGTGTCACGACCGGCGTCAACCAGGTCAATGGCGAGCGGGTTTGGGCGCACGTACGCTTCGAGCGCGAGCTGCCGGCCTGGCACCGAGAGATCTTCGTCGACCCACAGACCAGCGGCGGGTTGCTGGTCGCGCTGCCGGCGTCGGTGAGCGACGAGGCCCTCGCCGCCCTCCATGAAGTCGGCGTAACCGCCGCCCTTCGCATCGGCCGGGTGTGCGAGCCCGATGGGCAGAGCAGGCTGGTGTTCGAATGAGCGGGTCGACGAAGCAGCTCCAAGAGTGGATCGAGGATGCCCGAGCGCGGACGTTCGCGATGGTCGACGATCTTGACGATGAGCAGATGTCGGTGCCGTATCTGCCGACGGTGAACCCATTTCTGTGGGAGTTGGGGCACGGCATATGGTTTCAGGAGTATTGGGTGTTGCGTCATGCGCTCGGCGGGGCGGCCTTGATCGATGATCCGGATCATCTGTTCGACTCGACCTATGTCGGACATGAGATGCGCTGGCATTTGAAGATGCCGGGACGCGCCGAGATCATGAGCTACGGGCAGCGCGTGCGGGACGCCGTTCTCGAGACCCTTGCCAAGGGCGAGCCCAGCCCCGAGCTCCGCTACTTTCTGCTCCTGTCCGTGTTCCACGAGGACATGCACCAGGAGGCGTTCTGCTACATGCGGCAGACGCTCGGGTACGCGCCACCTGGTTGGCTCGGCCCGGTGCCGGCCACGGCGGATCCGTTGCCGATCAACGGTGACGCCAGGATTCCGGGAGGCCGGGTCGACATCGGTGCGAGCAAAGAGACGCCGTTCGTCTTCGACAACGAAAAGTGGGCGCACCCGGTCGACATCGCGCCATTCCGTATCGCCTGCTCGCCGGTGACCCAAGCTCAGTTCCTGGAGTTTGTCGAGGACCATGGCTACCAGCGGTCCAAGCTGTGGAGTGATCGCGGCTGGCGCTGGCGGCTGGGTTCCGGCGCCATATGCCCGGTCTACTGGCGTCGCCGCGGCGGTGCGTGGCAACGGCGCGTATTCGAGACCTGGAGCGATCTCGAGGCGAACCTCCCCGTCGTCCATGTCAACTGGTACGAGGCGGACGCCTGGTGCCGCTGGGCGGGACGGCGTCTGCCGACCGAGCCTGAGTGGGAAGTCACCGCGACGGCCGAGGTCGATGGCGACGCGTTGACCGGCTCCCGGCTCCGGCATCCATGGGGCAACTCTCCCGAGCCGGGCCCCGAGCGGGCCAACCTCGATGGCGACGGAGGCGGTCTCTGGCCGATCACGGCCGCCGCCGCGGGTGACACGTCAACCGGTTGCCGGCAGATGCTGGGCAACGTCTGGGAGTGGACCGCCAGCGACTTCCTTCCCTATCCGGGCTTCGTGGTCGATCCCTACGAGCAGTACTCGAAGCCGTGGTTCGGCTGTCGCAAGGTCTTGCGTGGCGGCTGCTGGATGACCCGAGCGCGCATGCTGCGCCCGACCTGGCGCAACTACTTCACGCCGGATCGGCGCGACGTCTTCGCGGGGTTTCGCACCTGCGCGATCGAGTCCTGAACGTCTCTCTGGGACCAGGCCGGCAGAGCGAGTGCTCGCGCTCTGATTTCGGAGGATCGGGGCATCAGCTTTGCTCCTCTCGAGGCGCGCGACGTTGTCGGGTCCTGCGCCCCCGGTGGGCAAGATACGCGGTCCAGGCCGCAACCAGCAGCAAACCCACAAACTCCCGCCCTTCCTCCATTTCGCTGCTCATCATTTCCCAGGACTGGAACAGATCCGGAAACGAGGTGCGGGTGGCTGCCGGGGCCAGCGTGGCGGCCCACACGGTGGCCACCACGGCAACCGTTGCGGGCATCTTCCAGGCGTCTGGAAGCCACAGCGCCGCGAAGGAGACGCCCGCCGCAGCCAGGTACAGCGCCGCCCAAGCAAACGGATCGGGATCGTTGTATTGCACCGCGGTGGCGAAGACGAAGAGCGCTCCCATGGCACCGACACCGAGCCTCGCCCCGACCGCCAACGAGGAAACCGATACCTTTTCCGCGGTCATTTGTTACCCGCTTCCGCGCCCGCAAGACCCACCCGCCAGACCCATCACACTTTTACCACGGCCTGCTAGTCTTGCAGCTCGCGGATCCAGACGTTGCGAAAGCTGACCAGATTGCCGTGCTCCTGCAGCGTCAGAGGCAGCTTGCTTGCGTGAGCCTGGTACTCGGGTTCGCCGATGAATACGGTCGGGCCACGCAGCGTGACGTGGTTGTGAATCAGCACGCCGTTGTGCAGGACGGTCATGGTCGCTGGTTGCCTCAGTTGCCCGTCGGGCGCGAACCGCGGCGCAATGAACACGATGTCGTAGCTTTGCCACTCGCCCGGTGCTCGGGTGACATTCACCGCCGGGATGTGCTGCTTGTAGATGCTTCCCGCCTGGCCATTCGAATAGGTGACGCTTGCGTAGGAGTCGAGCACCTGCACCTCGTACAAACCCATGAAAAACACGCCGCTGTTGCCGCGGTCTTGCCCTTCGCCTGTCAGCACCGTCGGGCTTCTCCATTCGAGGTGGAGCTGGACGTCGCCGAATGCCGTTCGTGTGGCCAAGCCACCGGCGCCCGGCACGATCGTGAACGCACCGTCTTCGACCTTCCACTCGGCAGCGCCGTCGCGACCCGACCATGCCGACAGGTCCGTTCCGTCGAACAGCACGATCGCATCCGATGGGGCTCGCGAGGCGTCCCCGGGATCGACCTTGGGGGGCACCGGGTCCCAGACTTCGGTGAGCGCCGGGTCGCGTTGAGCCTGGGCGGCGACGACCGCCACGCTGAGGGCTAGCAGGAGGAAGAAACATACGGCGGATCGCGGTGTGTGCAT
>SMVB01057119.1_pt1 | contig 15693 bp, 13 predicted proteins | sample 2456461 | NCBI WGS metagenome assembly SMVB01 (sample SAMN11095934, study PRJNA526329) | marine sediment metagenome | biome: Marine sediment; feature: Surficial sediment; material: Deep marine sediment; isolation source: Hadal surficial sediment | place: Pacific Ocean | collected 2014-05 | depth... | reverse complement strand
GACCAGGACGACGTCGTCGCGATCGCGCCCGGCGTCCTGTGCGCGCACCTTGAAGCGGCGCGTGACCGCGTCGATGCTGTCCTGAAGCGCGCCGTCGGCAGCGAGCAGTTGGAAGCGATCCCCTGGGTCGTACTGGCCGGCCCGGCGAACACCGGCAAGTCGACACTGTTCAACGCGTTGCTGGGACACCGCCGCGCGGTCGTCTCGGACGTTCCCGGGACGACACGCGACGTGCTGGCCGAACCGTTGACGATCGACACCCCCCACGGCGCCGCGGAGGTCATGCTCGCCGATCTCGCCGGCACCGAGCGCACCCGGTCGGACCTCGACCGGCAGATGCAGGACGCCGCGAGCCGGGCGATCGACCGCGCCGACCTCGTCATCCACTGTCTCGATCAAATTGATCCCCGTGCCAGGGGCGGCTTGCCCGCCCCTGATGAACTCTCCATACACGTCAAGTCCCTCACCGACGCCGGACTGGACGATCTTCGTCGCACCATCGCCGAGCGTCTCGCCGATCGCGCCGTGAGCCTGTCCGCGGACGCGCTGGCACTGCTGCCGCGTCACGAAGCCGCGTTGCGTTCGGCCCGGAGGAACCTCCGCGACGCGATCGATCTCGTCGAGCCCGCACGCGGCGAACGGACACTGCCCCAGGCCGAACTCGTCGCCGCCGGGCTACGGATGGCGCTCGACGATCTCGCCGGGATCGCAGGCGACGTCACACCCGACGACATCCTGGGCCGGATCTTCGCAACCTTCTGCGTCGGCAAGTGACCGGCGCTACGCCGCCTTGTTGTAGGCAATGCTGTTCTGGTCGAGCCAGGCAACGGCGACTTCCTCGAGCTCGCGATTGCGGAAGCCGATCCAGCGCTGCACGATGCCCAGCTTGCCGATGACCTTCTGGAAATCACGGAAGGCCCGCTTGCCGCGGATCGCCTTGAGCAGCTTCTTCTTGTGCCGGGGCTCGTTGATCGACTCGCAGAACCGCTCGACGATCGAGTACTCGTGGTGCTCGAATTTGCTCGGCAGTTCCAGCAGGTCGCCGGACTCCATCGCTTCGCGGACGGCGTGCTCGTCTTTCGACAGGTCGTGCACCCGTTGACTGTTTTCGAACAGCGTTCGCTGCTGGTCGTTCATCGTCAGCAGTTCGCCGGTCTTGCGGTTCAGGAATGCCGTGTGGTTGTCCACGACCTCGGCCATCTCGCTGACCATCTCGACAAGTGAAACAACGACGGCCATGGCGAGTTCTCCGGTTGCGCCTCTGTAGTCCTGATCGGCTAATGAGGACGCCGGGCGAAGTCGCCCGGACGGGTTCTTGGCGAAACACGTATTATCGGGGGCGCCATGACCAACCGACTGGAACTCCGCGTCCGGTACAACGAATGTGACCCGATGGGCGTCGCTCACCACACCGTCTATCCCGTGTGGTTCGAGATGGGTCGTACCGAACTGCTGCGCGACGGCCGCCTCAGCTATCGCGATCTCGAGACGCGGGGCTTCCTCATCGCGGTCGTCAAACTGAGCGTGCAGTACAAGCGGCCCGCCCGCTACGACGACACACTGGTCCTGGCAACCACGATCACCGACCGCGGCCGCGCGACGATCGAGCACGCGTACCAACTGCATCGCGACGGCGTGCTTCTCACGACCGCTGCAACCACCGTCGTGTGCCTCGACCGCGACGGCCGGCCGCAGCAGTTGCCGGACACACTCCGTCTCGGTGACTAGCTTCCCACCTTCACCTTCACTCGCACGAACGTCTTGCCGTACGCTCGACGCATCTGCTGCTCGAGTCCTTCGCGCAGGCGGCGGTCGAGTTCGTAGGCGGTCGCCGAGGAGTCCACGGTCACATGAACGACACCGCCGCGGATCGCCGTCACGCGCGTGTGCGACGCCAGTTCGTCGGGCAGGACCGTCTCCCACAGTTCCACGAACGAACCGAGCCGCTTGCGGACCCGCTCGGCCTCGACGAGCTTGGCTTCGATCAGGGGCCCGATCGCGACCTCGCGGTCGGGCCGAGCACGCCATTGCCTGAGTTGCTCGATGTCGACCATCCGCGACATAATAACGCGCCGGGCTGATCGCGCGGCGGGTGGCACGGTTGTGCTCGCTTCGCGAGCACAACCGTGCCACCCGTTTCAGCGATTTTCTGCGCATGATCACGTACGAAGACCGCATGTTCGCATTACGTATGCGAACACACGCCTATCCGCGTCGATCATGCCGCCTTCTTCGGCTCAACCACAACAGCAGTCGGCAACGAGATCAGGAACGAAGCCCCTTGGCCATCGTCGGTCGGCGGCTCAAGGACGATCGTGCCGCCGCTGTTCTCGATGAGCCTTCGGCACACGGCCAGGCCAAGGCCGGAGCCGCCATGGCCCGTGGGCGACGATTTGCTGCCAGGGCTGCGTGTGGTCACGAACGGATCGAAGAGTGTCGCGGCGATCTTGGCGGGTATTCCGGGGCCGCTGTCCGAGACACGGATCCGGGTGGCACCGTCGGGGTGCTGCCGTGCCTCGATCCGCAGTTCGCCCGGCTTGCCGTGCAAGACGCTCAACGCATTGAGGATCAGGTTCAGCAGGACCTGCTGAAGCGCCAGTGGGCTTATCTGGACATGCATCTCAGCATCGACCGTCACGATCAGGCGAACCCCGTCACGGGCGGGATCGCGGCTCAGGCAGGCGATCGACGATTCGACCGCGTCTGCGATGGCCGCCTGCTCTGCTCCATCGTCGTTGCGGGCGAAGCCGAGAACCGCCTCGGTGATCCGCGAGGCCGCCTCGACGCCGGAGATTGCCCGGTCGAGGGCCTTGGCACGCAACGCGGTATCGTTCGGGTTCGACCTCGCCAGGTGGGCATAGGCGAGCACCGGCGTGAGGATGTTGTTGATTTCGTGGGCGATGCCGGCGGTCAGCGTGCCGAGCGTCGCGAGCTGGTGACAGTGGTCAAGCTCGGTGCGGAGGGCGTCCAGCTGGGCCTGGGCCTGCTCCAGCCGAGTCAAGACGTCCTGCGCCTCGTCTGCTGCGGAAAGGTTGGTCATGTCCGGTGCGCCCCTTATTGCCTGATCGAGCGCGTATCGACTTGGAACCGGCGGGACTCAAGCGTGGCGGTGCCGGCGGGCCCCCATCGCGCGGCGCCCCTGCGAAAGCCGACCTATCTGCACGTCCGATAACCATTGAGCCCGGCATCGAGATGTGCATCCCGGCGAATCGTTCGCTAGGATGTTTCGCGGGAAACCACACACGGAGACACCACCGATGGCAGCACGCAAGGATGCGTCCCGACCGACCCCGGCGAACCGCCGCCTCGGCCGCGGTCTGACGAGCCTGATGTCGACGCCCGTCCCGGTCCAGGCGGCTTCAGCTGAAAGGGCGGCAGGTCCGGCGCCACCCCCACCGCCGGATGTCCCGCCAGAAGCGGGCGAGCTCCGCCACGTGGACATCGATCAGATCCGGGCCGATCCACGGCAACCCCGCCAACGTTTCGACGAGACGGCCCTGGACGACCTGGCGGCGTCGATCCGGACCGCCGGGCTCATGCAGCCCATCGTGCTTCGGCCGCTGTCAGCCGGCGGGTTCCAGATCGTCGTGGGCGAACGCCGCTGGCGGGCCGCCCGGAAGGTCGGCCTTACCAAGGTGCCCGCCGTGATCCGGGACATCGACGATCAGACCGCCGCCGAGTGGGCCCTCATCGAGAACATCCAGCGCGAGGACCTGAACCCGATGGAGCGTGCCGAGGCGTTCCGGCGGCTCACCGACGAGTTCGAGATGACCCACCAGGACGTCGCCGAGCGGGTCGGCCTCAACCGGTCAACAGTCACCAACTTCATCCGGCTGCTGGACCTCGACGACCTGACCCGGGATGCGGTCGGCAGGGGGCGTCTCGGTCAGGCCCACGCGAGGCTCCTGCTTGGGGTCGCCAACCTGCAGGTCCGCCGGCATCTCGCAGAGCTGGCCATCCGCGAGGACTGGTCGGTCCGGGTCCTGGAGAAGCGGATCGGCACCATCACGGCGGCGCCGAAGAGCCCCGCCAAGTCGGCCGCCGCACCGGCGCATCGGCTGGATATCGAGCGACAACTCTCCGACCATTTGGGCACCAGGGTCCGGGTTCACCCCGGCAAGAAAAAGGGCACTGGACGGCTGGCGATCGAGTTCTTCACGCTCGACCAGTTCGACGGCCTGATGGAGCGGCTCGGCTTCAAGGGCAGCGAGCTCTAAAGATTATCGGACCTTGCGCGGGTGGCACGGTTGAGCGAGCGAAGCTCGCTCGGCCGTGTCTTGGCGCCGTGTCTTGGCGCCGTCTCATCCGACCGTGGTTGGACGTGGCAAGACACGGCCGAGCTCGCTTCGCGAGCACAACCGTGCCACCCGAGCTCTCAGTTATCGCCCTTTATGCGCGGACGCGCAACCCGGGTCGAAGTCCCGGCGCCGCACAGCCGATCTAACCCTCTCGGGCGGTACCGACGTGCGGCACCGCCATGGCCCGCGGTTTGCATCTGAAGATACGCATGGCTGATCCCGCCCAGAGTCTCCCGTTCGCTGACCCGGTCGTTGCCGAGCAGGCCCGCCGGGCGGTCCTGGATGCGAGACGTGTCTACCAGCGAACCCTCGCGGCGTGGGTAGGGGACCTGCTGGTCCTGCGGCGGGCGGGGCACGACGAGCCGGTGTGGCACGCGGATCACCACACCGGTCGCCGGGAAGCCGCCTGATGTCGATCTCCACTGGAATCGGCCTCATCAGCGGGATCGATACCGCGACGCTGATCAACCAGCTGATCGCCCTCCAGTCGATTCCGAAGGTGAACCTCCAGCTGCGGCTGGCGGCTCTGCAGACGAAACAGGCGGCGCTGCTGGACATCAACGCGAGGCTGCTGAACCTCAAGACCACCGCGGCGGGTCTTCGAACCGGCGACATCTTCAACTCGATCACCACGGTGAGCTCCGATCCGGACGCTCTCATCGCCAGCCCGATCATCGGTGGTTCGGCCCAGCCCGGCAGCTACTCGTTCCTCGTGAAACAGCTCGTCTCGACGAGCCAGAAGATAAGCCGGGGCTTCACCGACACCACGGCGACACCGGTGGGGCTCACGCAGTTGAGCTTCGAACTCGGCAACGGTTTCGTGAGCAACGACACGGATCTGGCGGATCTCAACGCCGGCGACGGGGTTGCGCGCGGCAAGATCAAGATCACCGACCGGGCGGCTAACACGGCGACGATCGACCTGACAACGGCGACGACGATCGGCGAGGTGCTCCGCGCGATCAACAGCGACCCGACCGTGCAGGTGACCGCGACCGCTGACGGCGACCGCCTGGTGTTGACCGACATTTCCGGCGGTGGGGGGTCGCTCAGCGTCGCCAACGACGGCACCTACACGACCGCGACCGACCTGGGCCTCGACGTCGAGTCCGTGGACAACATTCTCATCGGCAACAAGATCCGCACACTCGGCGGCGTGACGCCGCTGTCGTCGCTCAACGACGGCACCGGCGTGCTGCTCGTCGCCGCCAACCCCGACATCAGCATTTTCGGCCAGAACGGTCGCCAGTACGACATCGACTTCAGTCGGATCGATACCGACATCACCGGCGAGACGCTGATCGAAGACCTCAACAACGGCCTCGGCGTCAAGACGAACCCCGACTCCGAGGAAGACATCAAGTTCGTCGATCGCGACGGCGTCGAGCACCTCGTGGATCTCACCGACATCGTCACAGTCCAGGACTTCATGGATCGCGTCTTCGACCAGAGCGACGAGAAGATCACGATCACCGTGACCGACGGCGACAAGTTCACCGTCACCGACAACACGGGCGGTTCCGGCCTGCTGAAGGTCCTGGGCACCGGGCCGTTGGACGAGCAGACCGCCAAGGATCTCGGCATACTCAAGGTCGACGGCGTCAGCGACCCGAGCTTTGACGGCACCCTCATTCCGAACGCCGATCACACGCCCGCGGCGACGACGATCCAGCAGATCATCGACCGGATCAACAACGCCTACGACATCCTCGGCGATGAGAATGAAGGCCATATCGTCGCGTCACTCGCGGCCGACGGCGTGAGCCTGCAACTCCAGGACACGGACCCATTCGGGGGACTACCGACAGATTTCAGGGTCGAGAGCACCGCCGGCAATCCCTCCGCCGCGCGTGACTTGGGGCTCGAGGGCGTCGCCCCGGTCGGCGAGATTATCGACGGCAACCGTCTCATCGCCGGGATCAACTCGGTTCTCCTGAGCAGCCTCAACGGCGGCACCGGCGTCCGCGACACCACAACGCTTGACATCATCGACCGGGAGGGCACAGGCGACACGTTCACGATCGATCCGGACGGCTCGTTGTCGGACATCGTCGCACTCATAAACGACTCGGCGATCAAGGTCACGGCGTCCATCAACGACGCCGGCAACGGCCTGCTGATCACCGATACCTCCGGCAGTGTGGCGTCTAACTTGATCATCGTGGGCGACCCTGCCATTGATCTCGGGATCGACACCGGCGCCCTTGGCGTGGACGAGAACGCCGTCCGCGGCGACGACCTGGAATTGCGTTACGTCTCCAACGCAACGCAACTCTCGGAACTGAACTACGGCCGCGGCATCGGCACCGGGAGGTTCCGGATCACCGACGGCGACGGCGACCAGATCATCATCGACTTCGACACGCAGAAGACCGTCTTCGATCTCATCAAGGAGATCAACGGCCAGGCGTCGAGCGCCGACGTGGACGTCACCGCGCGCGTCAACGACAACGGCGACGGCATTGTGCTCGAGAACACGCTGATGCCCGTGCCGGCCGGTTTCATCAAGGTCGAGTCGATCTCGGGCACGACCGCCGATGACCTGAGACTGAAGGGCCAGGCGACCACCGAAGGCGGGTCGATCGACGGGTCGTACGAAGCCAACATCGAGATCAACGCCACCGATACGGTCAACGAGATTCTCCAGGCGATCAACGACGCCGGCATCCCGATCAACGCCACGGTGCTCAATACGGGCGTCGGGGCGACGCCGTTCAAGATGGTCTTCTCGTCCGAGGTCACCGGCTCCGACGGCGGACTGCTCATCGACGACTACGGCTTCGGCCTGGACCTCACGACGCTCACGGAGTCGCAGGACGCCAAGGTGTTCTTCGGGTCCGCCGATCCGACCAAGGCAACGCTCATCCAGCGGTCCTCCAACACGTTCACCGACGTGCTGCAAGGCGTGACGGTCGACCTGTTCGCGGCGACCGACACCCCGGTCACGGTGAACATCAGCCGCGACACCGCGACGATCGAGGAGAAGATCTCCGAGTTCGTGGCCGCGTTCAACGACGCGATCCAGCGGATCGACCAGTACGACTTCTTCGACGTCGACGCCGAGGCGCGCGGGCCGCTGCTTGGCAACTCGACGACCGCCCAGGTGCGCGGAGCGTTGATCCGCGTGGTGCAGGGAAGAGCCACCGGCGTGCAGACGCAGTTCCAGTTCCTCAGCCAGGTCGGCATCAGGATCGGCGCCAACAGCAACCTGACCTTCGACCGCGCGCGGTTCCAGGAGGCGCTCGACGAGGACTACGACGCCGTCGAGAACCTCTTCACCGCGTTCGAGAGCTCGACGACCACGACCCAGGAGATCCTGGAGGGCGTCACGGTCACCGTGAACAACCAGACGTTCGCGTCCCTTGGGTTCGCCGATCTCTTCGACCAGCTGCTCGACGGCTTGACAAACTCCATCGACGGCACCGTGACCATCGCCGACCAGTCGTTCCAGAGCCAGATCGATCTCACCAACGACCGGATCGAGCAATTCGACGAACGTCTCGACGCCAAACGCGACGTGCTCGAGCGCCAGTTCGTGGCATTGGAGATCGCGCTCGCCGGGTTGCAGGCGCAGCAGAACGGTTTGCTCTCATTGATCAACAACCTGGCGATCAGCCAGTTGTCGCTGCGGTAGATGGCGGGGTTGGACGTCAGACACGGCCGAGCTCCGCTCAACCGTGCCACCCGACTGTCCGATAGGACTTCCGTGACCCTGACCTCCGAGCCAAACCCGTACCTCAAGACGAAGGTCATGACGGCCGGCCCGGCCGAGTTGCGTCTCATGCTCTTCGACGGCGCCCTGAAGTTCATCGAGCAGGGCCGCCAGGGCCTCGTCGACAAGGACTACGAGGCGGCGTTCAACGGCATCAGCCGGTGTCAGCAGATCCTCGCCGAACTGATGTCGAGCCTCGTTCCGAAGCACGCCCCGGATCTCTGCGAGCGGCTCACCGGTCTGTACACGTTCATGATCACCCGGCTCATGGTGGCCAGCCACGAGCGGGACCCCGCGATCGTGGACGAGGTCATCAAGCTGCTCCACTTCGAGCGGGAAACCTGGATCATGCTGATCGACAAGCTCGCGGCGGAGAACGCCGCGGCCGGCAACATGACCCGGACGCCCGACCCGGGCACCGGGCAGCCCACCGACGACGCACCCGCGGCCCCCGGCCTGACCGGCGGTCGGGTCAGCTGTCAAGGCTGATGATCACGACGCCCTGCTCCCGACAGGACGGCGCGTGCGCCATCACTGGAACAGAAGCCATCGACGCGCTCGAACTGCGGCTCTTCGACCGCGTCCCGTCGCAGACGACGGCCGACGACCGGCGGTCCCTGCTCGCGGTGCAGCGGGCAGTCGCCCGGCATTTCGGCACCTACGCCTACCTGGAGATCGGATCGCACCTTGGCGGCTCGATCCAGCCCCACCTGCTGGACCCGCGGTGCCGTCGCATCTATTCGATCGATCCCCGCCCCGTCCACCAACCCGACGACCGCGGCTTTGAATGCCACTACCCGGACAACTCCACGGCGAGGATGATCGAGAACCTGCGGGCCATCCACCCCGACCGCGTCGATCGCATCGAGACGATCGAACGCACCAGCCGCGACGTCGATCCCGAGCGCATCGACGACCCGCCGCACCTGTGCTTCATCGACGGCGAGCACACCACGGCCGCAGTGCTCGCCGACGTGGACTTCTGCCGGCGCGTCGGCCGCCCCGACGTCTCGATCGTCTTTCACGACGCGGACGTGATCTGGATGGCGCTGGGCCGGGTGCTGCGACAACTCGCCCGCGACGGCGCCGATGCCTCGGCGATCGTTCTCGGCGGCTCGGTCGTGGCGATCGCGTTCGGGGACTCACCGCTGCGCCGCGACGCCACTATCCGCGAGCTGCAGCGGTCGAAGACCCGCTACTTCGTACGCTCGGCGGCATATGACCTGTACCGGCGGGGGCGCCGGCTTTTTCCAGACGGCGCCACACGGCCACCGACAACACGATGAAGACCAGGTACCGCGCCGTGCCGGCGCACGCCGCGCCGACGGCGCCGAACCTCGGCACCAGCACGATCAGGGCCACCATGTAGAGAGCCGCGTCGATCCAGGTCAACGCGGTCAGCGTTCCGGCCCGGCCCCGCACCAGCAGGTCGCTGGGGATCCACAACACCGGCAACCACAGCAGATGCCAGACGAGGATCTGGAACAGGACCGCCGCGCCCTCGAATTCGGTGCCGAAGATCAACGGCACGAGCACGGGTGCGGCCACGGTGCCCACGATGCACAACGGCACCGTGACCACCGCGAGGGCGATCGTGATCTGACGCTGCAGTCGCCGGAGCGTCTCGTGGGCGCCCTCGGCGGCGAGCCGGGCCATTTCCGGGAAGAATGACATCTGCAGCGGGCCAGCCATGTCGCGGATCTGGGCGGCGAGGCTGCGGGCGAGGTCGTACAGGCCCACGGCGCCCGGCGTCGCGAAGAGGCTCAGCACGAGGTTGTCCACGCGACCCGTGAGGACCCGGCTGCACCCCGACAGGTTGGTCATCAGGCAGAAGCGCAGGATCTCGCGTCGCCGGCCGCGCAGCGAGGCGAGTGCGCCCCGATGCAACAAGGCCACGTCCATCGACCGGGCCGCGCCGACGCCCAAGACCAGCAGCATCGCGGCGCCCACCGCGAGCCCGGCAAGCTGCACGACCAGGAACCCCGCCAGTGTCGGGCCCGCGAGAACGACCGCCAGCGTGCCGCCGGTCTGCACCGCCGCGGTCACGACCCGCTGCAGCGCAAGCCGCCCCGGCCGGTCGGCGAGACGCAGCAGCGCGCTCATTGGATTGACGGGAACCAGCAGCAGCGCCGCCGGCGAGAACAGCCGGATAAGCCTCGCCGCCTCGGGGTCCTTGATAAAGACCGACGCCGCGAGCGGCGCCAGCACGACGATGACGGCGACCGCGACCAGGGCCGACGCGGTCTCGAGCATGCACCCCAGCTGGAAGACGCCTGCCGCCCGATCGGGGCGGTTCGAGGCCCGGAACTCCGGCAGGTATTTCGTGATCGGCTCCCAGATGCGCCAGTCGAGCATCTGGGCGACGGTGAGCACGCAGGCGGCGACCAGGACGAACACGCCGAAGGACTCCGGGCCCAAGGCGCGCGTCACCATGATCGCCTGGGCAAGAAGCATCGCCCCGATGACGAGATGCGCCGCGAGCAGCCAGCCCGTGTGCCGAGCGATACGGCGGCCGGGGGTCGCGACCACGCTCACGACGCGACCCCTTCCAGACCCGCGAGCACGTCCTCGGCGCGCCGCGCCCAGGTGTGACGGTCCACCAGTTGCGCCCGCGCGCGGTCGGCGAGTTCCTGACGCAACGCCGGATCGCGAAGACGCTCCACGGCCCCGACCCACGCGTCCACGTCGTCGGGCCGGGCCAGCAGCGCCGTGACGCCGTCGGTCACGATCTCCCGGAGCACGGGCAGGTCCGAGACGATCATCGCCCGGCCCGATCCCATGTACTCGAAGATTTTCAGCGGCGACATCCAGCGCCCGATGTCGGCGCGGCCGCCCGCCGGGCGCACCGAGGCCTGGTACGGCGCAAGCAGCACGTCCACCGCGCGGCGGTAGGCCTCGGTACGCACCAGGGGCACGTGACCGTGGAACACCAGGTTCGACCCGTTGCCGTTGCCGTTGCCGATACCATGGTTCCGCCAGCGCGCCAGGTCGGTCTCGGTGCCGCCCACCACGTGGAAGTCCACGTCGGGCATGTGCCGGGCGAGAGCGGCCACCATCTCCATTCCCTTGCCCGGATACAGGTGGCCCACGTAGCCGACCTGGAGTCGGCCCGCGCGGCGGATGGAAACATCCCCGTCGAGATCGGTCGGGCCTGGAAGGTCCGCGGCGTCGGGGGCGACCAGGATCCGCTGCTCGGGCAGGTCCGGGTGACATCGGCGGTACTCGTTGGCCAAAGCCTCGGAGATCACCACGAGCCTCGCGAAGTTCGGGCGGCGAAAGAGCCGGCGTTCGACCAGACGCTCCAGCCGCGAGGGGGCCTGGTGCGTCTCGAAGATCATGGGAACGCCCCACCGGGACGCCACGCTCAACGAGAGCAGGTGCCGGCCGTAGACGAGGTCGGGCTTGATGACCTGTCGCACCAGTGTTGGGGCCGCCCGGGCGTACCGCAGCCGGCTGACGAGCCCCTGTGAGAACATCGCGTGCTTGACGATCCGGAACCGCGGCGCCACGCCGTACGTCTCGAAGTCGTCGCCCCCGACGACCCGGTCGCCTTGGATCGCGGCGAGGACCACCTCGTGCCCGGCCCGGGCGAACGCGGCGCACATGCGCATGACGTGCACGCCGTTCGCTGCCCGCGAGGGGATCTTCGAGCCGGAGAAGTAGGCGATCCTACGCGGCACGGGTGCGGTTCTCCCGGGGCGCGATACCGAAGTGCGTCGCAAGAACCGTTTCCTGGAAGCGGCGTCGCGGGTCCGTCTCGTGTCGCGAGGGCGCCGAGAAACCCTGCTTGGGACGATCGATGACGGCCGCCGGGAGCAGGTCGCCCACCGCGTGCTTCATGAGCCCCTTGAGCCGGCCCCCGTGGTAACGCACCGTCTCGGGCAGTGCGAAAGCGAATTCCACGAGCGGCCGCGAGAGAAACGGCACGCGGACCTCGAGCGCGTGCCTCATGCTCGCCCGATCGACTTTCGTGAGGACGCCGTCGGGCAGGAATGTGTGGAAGTCGAGGTACTGCAACCGTGTGCGCAGCGGCAGATCGTCGCGCCACCACCGGCGGAAGTGCCAGTAGTCGTCGTAGTCGGGGTCGATGTCCAGCACCGCGCGGTAGCGCCACTTCTCCGCCCGGCCCATGCCGCCCATGAGCTTGGCGTAGAGCTCCAGGTCATCGGCGCCGACCAGCGCGAGCAGGTTGCACGCCCGGCGCAACGGGTTCGTCCGGCCCAGCCGCTGCTTCGATCGGTCGAGACGGGCGGCGACGGGGCGGCCCCAGCCGCGAGCAAGCGGGCGCAGCCGCTCGAAGAGCCGGTACCAGCGGTAGCCGCCGAACAGTTCGTCGCACCCGTCGCCGGCGAGCGCGACCGTGACCGACCGCCGCGCCCACTGCGAGACCAGGAACGTCGGAAACGCGGACGTGTCGCCGAAGGGTTCGCCGTACCACGCGCGAAGCCGGCCGAACAGGTCGGCGGTGTCCGACGCGTCGAGGACCGCCTCGTGGTGGTCGGTCCGGAAACGCTCGGCGACGAGCCGTGCGAAGCGGGTCTCGGTGTGCGCCGGATCGTCGAAGCCGATCGAGAACGTGGACAACCGCTCATCGCGCCCGGCGGCGAGGGCCACCAGCGTGCTCGAGTCGAGCCCGCCCGACAGGAAGAACCCCACCGGGACGTCGGCGACGAGTTGTTCCTGCACGGCGCGGCCGGCGAGCCTGCGGAACTCGCACGCGGCGTCGTCCACCGTCGTTGCGTCGGATCGCACGCGCAACCGCCAATACGGTTCGTTCACTTCCACGCGCCCGGCGTCGAGATCAAGAACCAGCCGCGTCGCCGCCGGAAGCTTGTGCACGTTGCGGTACAGCGACTTTGGAGCGGGCACGTAGCGGTACGTGAGAAAGTCCCAGGCAGCGGTGTGATCGACCTGCAGGTCGAACGTGTCGTCCAGCCGCTCGATCGCGCTGAGCTCCGACGCGAAGGCGAAGACCTTCCCGTCGAACGTCCAGTACAGCGGCTTGATGCCCGGGCGGTCGCGGTAGAGACGAAGCTTCCTGTCGCGGCCGTCCCAGATCGCGATCGCGAACATGCCGTCGATGCGATCGATGAAGTCGTCGCCCCACGCGAGGTACGCCTCGAGGATCACCTCCGTGTCGCACCGGGTGCGGAAACTGCGACCGACCCGCTCGAGCTCGCGGCGGAGTGTCTGGAAGTCGTAGATCTCGCCGTTGAACACCAGCCAGACCGCGTCGCCGGCGCCCACCATGGGCTGGTCCGCGGCCGGTGACGGGTCGATGACGGCGAGACGGCAGTGACCGAACGCCACCGGCCCGTCGATCCGAACGCCACAGCCGTCGGGCCCGCGGTGTGCGAGGGCCGCGATCATGGCCGCGATGTCGTCGCGCGCAACGGGCCCGCCGTCAGCGCGCAGAATGCCTGCGATGCCACACATGGTCCAAGTACCTATCGGTCCTCCAGAGCCCCGACTATCGGGCCGAAGTAGGCCGGGATGTCCCTGCATTCGCAGACGATCGTGTTCCGGGACCGGCTCGCGGCGCTGATCCGAGACGCACAGGCCGACCCACGGTTCGCGCTGCTGCTGCAGGTGACGCTGGGCCTCGCGGTGTTCCTGCTGGTCGAACCGCTCGTCTTCGCCTGCGGGCGCCTGCCCGCGTCCGTCTACGACCGGCCGATCATCGTGGTCGGGGCCCTGGGACACGCGGCGCCGCTGATCGTGCTGCTCAGTTCGGTCATCGCGGTCACGGTGTTTCACCGCCGCCTGCGGTGGCGGGCGATGGAACTGGGGACGATGGTGCGGTGGCTGGCGCTGGCGAACTGCCTCGCGCTGGCGTGGGCGTACTCGACCTATCCCTACAACTACTGGCTGGACCGGCCCCACGACCTCGACCGAGCCCTGCTGTTCGTGCTGCCATGGCTGGTCCTGTGGCACCCGGGGTTCCTCGGCGTGTTCCTGGCGCACGCGTATCTCATGGCGGGCCAGTTCAACGAGCCGCTCCAGTACTCGTGGACCGACAAGCTGCTGGTCTACGAGGTGCTGTTGCTGCTGTTCGTGTTCGTGTGGCTCACGCTGGCGACGCGCCAGGGGCTGCTGCCGTTCGTCGGTGGAGCGCTGTGCCTGGTCGCCCTGTACTACGCCGTGCCGGCCGGAGGCAAGCTGGTGCTCGGCTGGCTTGCGCGCAATGACCAGGCGAACATTGTTCTCTCGGCGTGGCACCAGAACGGTTGGCTCGACGGACTGGGCCAGATCGGGCGAGGCCGCGTTGTTGCGATCGTGGCATGGACGGCCCCGCTGCTCAAGCTGGCGACGCTTGCCTTCGAGATTGGCGTGGTGATCATGCTGCGTCACCGCCGCGTCGCGGTCGGCCTGCTGCTGGGCTGCGCCGCCATGCACGTGGGCATCCTGCTCACGACGGGCATCTTTTTCTGGAAGTGGATCGTGCTCGACCTGTCATTGGCCGCGGTCGTGTGGTGGCTTCCCGCCGGCGACGCGCGACGCCTGTTCGGCCCCGTCCAGGCGGCCGTCGGCGTGGGGCTCATCGCGGTCCTGTTCGTCACCCACCGCCGACCCGTGATCCTGGCCTGGTTCGACTCGCCGATGGCCTTCCAGTTCCGGATCGAGGCCGTCGGGGCCGACGGCACGGCCTACGAGGTAACACCGGCGGCGCTCGCCCCCTACGACCTGCCGCTGGCACAGGGGCGGTTCTATTACCTGACCGACGTGCCCATGCTCGTCGACTGCCTGGGATCCACGCCCCATTGGGGCATGGCGCGCAGACTCAATGCCGCCCGCACAGCCGAGGATCTGGCGGCGATCCGCGCCGTCTTCGGCAGCCCTCGCACCAACGCCACGAGCGCCGACCGGTTCGAACTGTTGATACAGCGGTTCTTCCGGCACCAGCAGGCCCCGCGGGCGACCTCGTGGATGTCGCGGCTGCCGAGCCCGCCCCAGCACATCTGGACGGCTCCGCACCGCGGCGACGGCCAGGAGACCTATGACGGGCAGGACGCCATCGGATCGGTCCGCATTCGCCTGCGCGAAGCCCTGTCCCACGACCGCCAATTGCACGTCGTCCGCGACGAGGTCATCCGGGCGTTCCCGCTCGACCCCGCCGTATCGGACGCTCGTGATTGACGAAATCCGAACTTTCTCACGGCCCGGGCAGTACGGATCAGGACACCCGCGGTCCCTGCGGGTCATGGGAAAGGACTATCGGAGATGAAGAAGGATCAGCTCATCGTCGTTGCCGGAGGCGGCGGGTTCATCGGCGGCCACCTCATCGGTGACCTGCGGGCACGCGGCTTCACGAACCTGCGATCGGTGGACATCAAGCCGTTCGACGAGTGGTACCAGGTTCACGACGGCGTGGACAACCTCCAGCTGGACCTTCAGGAGAAGGACGCCTGCATCAAGGCTTGCGACGGTGCATGGGAGATCTACCAGCTCGCCGCGGACATGGGCGGGATGGGCTTCATCGAGAACAACAAGGCGCTGTGCATGCTCTCGGTGCTGATCAACACCCACATGGTGATGGCGGCCAGGGACGCAGGCGTCGAGCGTTACTTCTACTCGTCTTCGGCGTGCGTCTACAACCAGGACAAGCAGCGGGACGAGGACGTCGTCGCGTTGAAGGAAACCGACGCCTACCCCGCCGACGCCGAGGACGGCTACGGATGGGAG
>SMVB01289320.1_pt1 | contig 15694 bp, 9 predicted proteins | sample 2456461 | NCBI WGS metagenome assembly SMVB01 (sample SAMN11095934, study PRJNA526329) | marine sediment metagenome | biome: Marine sediment; feature: Surficial sediment; material: Deep marine sediment; isolation source: Hadal surficial sediment | place: Pacific Ocean | collected 2014-05 | depth 0-1... | reverse complement strand
GTAGGTGTCGGTGTAGTTGCGGGTCAGCGGCTGGCTGAGCTGCAGGCCGTCGCGGTTGTTGTCGTGGGCCGTGTAATCGCCCCAGTAGGGCGCCATCGACGGTGGGCTGTCCTCGATGTCGGTCACGCCGGTCAGGAACCGGTTGTACCAGTCGACCATGCGGGCGCGGCCGTCCATCTCCATGACCGGCGTGATCAGTGTCAGGACGTTGGCGCGGATCTCCCGGATGTAGTCCTGTTCGCTGACCGCCAGCCGGTAGGCGAGCTCCATCACCATCTCGGGCGGGCCGGTCTCGGGCGAGTGCAGGCCCGCGGTGATCCAGTAGGTCGCCGGGATCGACGCCGCAATCCGTGCGGCCTCGGTGCGCCCCGTGCGGCGCGGATCGGCGAGCGCGTGGTTGGCCGCCTTGATGGCGTCGAGCCGCGCGAGGATCTTCGCGTCGGCGATCGCGGCGATGATCATCTCGCGGCCGCCGTGGGAGCGGCCCATGGAGAAGACCACGACCCGGTCGGAGGTCGCAGCGAGCCGGCGGAAGTAGTCGTTGATCGCCTCCGGCGGCGTGAGCCGCCCCGGCGTTCCGACGGCGTAGCCGAGAACATCCCGCGGCGAGGGGACGGTGTCGGAATCCGGTACGTAGTCGACCCATTCCGTCAGGAAGGCCGGGTCAGTCGTGGACTCGCGGATCACGCGCGTGCTCTGGACGTCGACGACGTCCGGACCGCGGCGGGTCTCGATTTCACCGGCCGCGACCGCAATCAGCATCGTCATGACAATCATGAGCGTCGCCTCCTCGCAACAATAGTACCGGCAGAAGCCGGGAAGTAGTGGGTGGCACGGTTGAGATGGACGCCGAAGGCGGCCGTCTCGGCCGTGGTTGGACGCCGCTCCACGGCCGACGGAGTCCGCCGCGGGCGGACCCCGTCAACCGTGCCACCCAAGACCCCGTCTTTGTGACCCGGCCCGTTCGCCGCGACCGATAGAGTTCCGGTGCCGACACCCGCAGCGCCAACGCGACCCGCCCCCCCGGCCGGTTCCGGGGGCATTACACGCGATCAACTGCTCGCACTCGGCCGTGCCGGGCGGCCATGGGACTTCGTGCCAATGGCGGTGGGGACGCTCTGTCGCGTGCCCGACGACGCGGGGTTGCGATTCCTGGCGGCTGCCAACCTCGCGCGGCTCGGGCTTGTCACGCCCGCCCGTGAACTGCTGGCGGACTTGCCGTCCGAATTCGGCGGCGAGCCGGACGTCGCCGAACTGGCATGCGCGCTGGAGCAGTTGCCCGACGACGTCGTGCAGCGCGACGAGTTGATCGCAACTTGCGGCGCGAACGTCGAGGTGCTTCGCCAGCGGGGCGTGGACCTCGCGGCCGAGTTCGATGCGTGGACAAACCTCCTCGCCGGGCGGACCATGTGCCGCGCGACGGACGGCAATGTGGTCCGTCGCCGTGACGACGCCACCGGGCCCGCCGCGTGGCTCGCCCTGTCCGACCAGCACGGCGCCGCCGACCGCTTCGCGCGCGAACAGATCGCCGGCGCGGCGAGGGCGCTTTTTTGTTCACCGTACGTCGTCGAAGGTCTCGATCCGCCGTGGCTGCTGATGCGTCTGGTCGAACTGACGACCCCCACGAAGCTCGGCTACCGGCCGCGTATCACCGTGATCCAGGCCGACCCCGGCGAACTGCTCGACGCCCTGGCGCTGGCCGACCTTCGCGAGTTGCTCGCCGACCCGCGTGTCGAGTTGCTGGCCGGTCCCGACGCGAGCGACCGGCTGATGGCCGCGATGCGTGACCGCTTCGCGTTTCATCTGCTTGGCGAGTTCGTGCGGCTGCCGACCGTGCGCACCGCGTCCAGCCCGCCGGTCGAGCAGGCGCTGCGCACAGTCAAGGCCGAGCAGCAGGCGACCGCCGACGAGCTGGCGGGCCGGGTTGCCGCGATCTACGGCCGGCGCGACCGCGCGTGGTGGGCCCGGCGGTACGCCGAGGCCGCGACCGGCCGGGAGCCGCTGCGGGTCCTGATCCCGACCACGCGGTTCTCGACCTACGTCAAACACGCCAGCCGCGACCTCGCCGACGCGCTGGAGGAGATGGGGTGTTCCGTCGAGGTGCTCGACGAGCCGGATGACTGCTCGAAGTTCTCGTCGATCGCCTTCCTGGCGGCGCTGCAACGGCAGCGCCCGGACCTCGTGATCCTGATCAACTACACCCGCGCCAACGCCGAGGGCGTGTTCCCGCCGCAGCTGCCGTTCGTGTGCTGGATCCAGGACGTGATGTGGCAGCAGTTGGATCCGCAGGTCGCCGAGCGGCAGACGGACATGGACTTCCTGGTGGGGAACCTGTTCCCGGAGCTGTTCGAGCAGTTCGGTTACTCGCGTCGCAACGCGCTGCTCGCACCCATGGCCGTCAGCGCGCGGAAGTTCCACGACGGCCCGGTGGACCCCGCATTGCGCAAGCGATACGAGTGCGAGATCGCGTACGTCGGCCACCAGAGCGAGACGCCCGAAGCACAGCGCGATCGCGTGCTCGGCGAGCTCGCCGGCGACCCGTCGATCCGGCAGGCCGTCGAGTCGATGTATCCGCAGATCCAACAGATCGCCACCGACCCGATGGCACGGCCGCCGATGACGAAACTGCTGGCGAGGCTGGTGCAGGACACGCTCGGCGAGATCGACACCCCGCTCGATGCGCGTGGCGTGTCACGCCTGCTGAAGCTCTGGATCGTTCCGATGGCCGATCGGATCCACCGGCACCAGTCGCTTCACTGGGCGGCGGAGTTGGCCGATCGCCGCGGGTGGCGGCTGAACATCTATGGCCGGGGGTGGGATCGGCACCCGCGACTGGCGTCCTATGCGAGGGGTGAACTGGCGCACGGCGAGCCGCTGCGCGCGGCGTACCAGGCGGCAACCGTGCACCTGCACATGTCGGTCAACGGGTGCCGGCACCAGCGCATCTTCGAGTGCCTGCTCAGCGGAGGTTTGCCATTGTGGCGCCGCAAGAGCGAAGACGTCTGGCCGATCGTGGATCATGCCCGCAGTTGCCTGGCGCGGGAGTGCGAGCCGCACCTGGGCACGATCGCCGGCCGGCGTCTTGTGTACGCGGGTATCGATCATCCGGCGGCCGCCTCGTGCGCGGCGATGATGCAGCGGTACGGCGTGCCCACCGACATGGCGTTTGTCATGAAGCCCGACGACGTCGAGCGGCGGCGGGCCGAGCCGCCCCCCGCGAATGGGCGCGAAGAGGCGAGGCTCTTTGGCGATCCGTCGGACCTTTCGTTCTCCGATCCGCAGGACATGGAAGACGCCGTCGATCGAATGTTGGAGCACCCCGACGTTCGCCAGGCGCTCAGCCGCTCGGTGGCCGACCGCGTCCGGCGTGACTACACGACCGCAAGCCTGGCGCCGAAGATCATCGACCTCGTGCGCCGCTCGCTGACCTGAACGATTGATCAGAGTCGTCGCGCCGACGCCCACTGCCAACGCCCGTCGGTGCTGGAGATGTCATAGTTGAACGTGCGGCAGAACATGGATGTTGACGACCAGCGACGGCAAGGGCGTGCTCTCCCCAAAGCCCCCATGTTGACTGCCGGTTGTCCGTGACCCGACAAAAACGCAGTCATCTCAGGAACCGGCATGACCGGCGGTACCATGCGCATCGCTCGACAGCGCGACGCACCAGGAGGAGACCGATCATGGCCGATGTCGTGGGGGTGGCAAACAAACGTCTCAGGCAACTCTGCGGCCTCGCCAAGGCGTACCGGGGGATCAACCAGGAGCAGCTCGCTCAGCAGCTGGGCCGGCATCCCGACCGGCTGGCACCGAACAACGGCAATCCGAAGCTCGACTACCTGCTCGCACTGAGCCGCGTGCTGGACTGGCCGGTCTCGTTGATAATCTCCTTCATCGAAGAAGAGGCGCCCGACGAGATGCAACAGGCCGCGCCGACGGAACGTGGCGACTTCGCCGCGCTCGAGTCGGCGTCACGGCAGTGTCATATCGAGGGTCGGTACCAGGATGCCGTCGCACTGGCGCGGCGGGCCTTCGCGGTCGCACGAACCCCGGATGAGCGCGTCATCGCGTGCATCCGCGAGGCCTCCGGCAACGACGGGCTTGGCCGGTACGTCGAGGCCGTGGCCGCCGAGCAGCGAGGCCTGGCCGAGACACCGGCTTCGAGTGAGCTGCGACGCCAGCTCGAGTCGAATCTCGCCAACGGGTATTACACGCTGTGGTCGCTGCCGGAGGCCGAGAGCCTCTCGCTGAAGCTGACGAACTGGTACCGGCGTCATCCCGCGTCCACCTATAAGGATCGTGTGACGGACGCCTTCGCTCTGTACGTCTACGGCAACACGCTGCGGAGAATGGCGGCGATGGACCCTGACAAGTCCACGGTTCCGGCGCGCGACGCCGAGACGGCGCTGAAGAAGTCGCGTCGTCTGTATGTCAAGATCGGCCGCGAATTCAAGCAGGACTGGTGTGGCGGCATCGCCAACACCATCACCGGCGCCCTGATCCACGTGGAGGTCCTGCTCGGCAAACGGGATCCGCACGACGCGTTGCGAGAGATCGAGGCCGAGCTCGAGCACGTGACCGACCCGGCGGATCCACTCGTCGGTGACAGTCTGGAGAGTCGTGCCTGGTGGTGCATTTTCGGCTGCTGCATCGCGCGGCACTACCTCGCCGACGAGGCGCTGCTCCAGCACTTCATGGCCATGTTCACCGACAAGGCAGACGTGATCGCCCGGCGGCTCAACAACTGGGCACTTCGCGAGCGTGTGTTCGCGATGGAATACGCCAGCTACGAGCGCGTGGAGCGGCTCACAGGTCGTCCGGCCCTGCTCACGCTGGACGCAGACGACCTGGAAGCGCTGGTCGGTGTGATGGGTCGGTTCCCCCGGTTCGGGCCGACCGGTATGAAGCTCTTTGAGGCACACGCGGCATCGATGAAGCTGGCTGTCTAGGAATACTGCAATGGTCACCACACAAAACACGATGGATCGGATGCACTGCATTCGCCGGATCAATAGAGTCACGCTGCGGGGATTGGTCGTTGTCGGCGGCGTGGTCGCTGTCGCCGCCGGCGCGCAGGCCGGAATGACGCACCCGGGCCCCGGCTCGGCGGTGACGGAGCTTCGGCGCGTGTCGGCGACCGTTGTCGACGATGCCAGACTGGTCCCTGATGATCCCGAGATCCTCCTGGGCCTGGGAACGCCAGGCGTGTCGTTCCGCGACTTTTTAGCCCACTCGAACAACACGCGGTACGTGTCGGACGGGTCCGGCATTGTGGGTGTACCGCTCGACTCGCAGTGGGACCCCGGTGACCGCCGGATCGGTCTCTTCGTAGACGCGGGGGCGACGACGGCAGCGCCAACGGTCGGGACCATACCCGCTCCGGGCGCCTTGTGGCTGCTGGCCCTCGGCACACTGCGGACCCGTCGGCGGCGACGCCGCTGACCATCGGCGTCTGGGCGATGTCGGGATCGGCCGCGGAAATCGTGGAAGCGTGACAAAGGCTTGCTCATAGACGTCTCCGTGGCAGGGGCGGGCAAGCCGCCCCTGCCACGAGGAGAGGATGGCCGCGCGTTTGTCCCTGCCCGTCGGCTCAGGCAGTGCTCGGGTGGCACGGTTGTCGTCGCGAAGCGACGTCGGCCGTGTCTTCGGACGTCGCACCACGGCCGAGTTCGCTGCGCGAACTCAACCGTGCCACCCGAATTCAGCGGGTCGTACGAAATCGAGTGTCGGCCCGGAGGGCCGTACGGAGCGCTCAAACAAGGTACGGAGCGCTATAACAAGCTCCGCATAAGAACGCCGGTCTGCGTACCGCTGACGAGGCCCGGCCGCATGTCCACGATCTCGAAGAACTGCGACCACCGGCGGCTGGTCGCCGTTGGTGGCGATCGCGTGCAGCATCATCGTGGTGTGCCTGCCCGCGCCGTAGAGCGCGATCCGGTCTCCCTTGAACTCCCGCACCAGGCAACGCCATTGCTCCTGGAGATACTCGACCTGGTTCATGCAGTGACTCCCGTCTCCAGGCGCGTCGCTTCGTCATAGGTTCCGTACAGCGTCAGGATCCGCACGCCCGCCGCTCGCAGGGGCGCGCAGCGAAACCACATCTGCTGCTCCCACGCGTCGCTGGACAGCAGCACGGCGTCGGGCGAGAGCCTCTCGATCGCGTTGTCGACGGTCACGATCGGCAGTCCGAAGTCACGCCGCCACGACGGCGGCTCGTCGTCGATGAAGCCGACGATCGGGAGCCCGCGGTCGAGGATCCCTGCCGAACGTCGTGTGTGCAAGCCGATCCCGTAGATCGCGATCCGGCGGCAGCCGTCGTCCACGGCCCGCTGGACGGCCCGGTGCATCCGGTCCGTGACCGTTGTCTCCATGAGGTGCGGCCAGACCGCGACGCCGAGGCCGCGCCGCCGGTAGGCGCTGACCCGCGCCTCGATCGGTTCCAACCCGCCGGCCCGGACGATCACCGCGTCACAGCCGTGGGTCGGCTTGTCAATCGCGATGTGCCGGTACCCCGCCTCGCCCAGACCGCTCTGGATCCAGCGCATCGCCTGGTCGGGTTGCTCCACCCACTCCCTGTGCCAGGTGTTGCACTCGCTGAGACGCATACCTGCATCGGTGCGGCGGTGGTCCATCTCCGAGGCCATCACCCTTCCAAAAAGTTCGGCGTAACGGTCGGTCATTGCGTCGACGCTGCCCGCATCCTTCACGGTCGCCCAGGCGGCGCGCCCCAGGGCGGCGATTCGCGGTCGGTCGGCCGCCAGCTCGGCGAGGCGGCCGGCCATCTCGTCGGGCTCACCGATTGGGACGACGATGCCGTTGACGCCGTCATGGACCCACTCGTCGACGCCGCTGGAGACGTGGGTAACGACGGGAACGACGCCGGCGCCCATGGACTCCAGCATCGTGACGCTCGTGCCCTCATAGTCGCTGACAAGCACGCTTGCGTCCACGCCGGCGAGGAACCGCTCGACCCAGCCGGCGGTCTGCCGCCCGTGCACGATCACGCTGCCGTATTCGAGGCGTCGCTCGCCGAGCGACCGGCGCCAGCGGTCCAGGTGCGGCCCGTCGCCGACGAGGTGGAACTCGTAGCGGACCGACCGGGCTTCGAGGCCGTCGATCAACGGCAGCAGGTCGCTGATCCTCTTCTGGTCCTCGGTCATTCGTCCGATGTAGGCGATCGTCAAGGGACCGTCGGGCTCGACGCTGCGCGGTGCGGCGGCGACCGGCACGCCGTACACGATCTTCGAGACCGGGCGGCCGACGCCGAGCGGCTCCAGCCACGCCATGCAGGCGCCGCTGACCCCGACGGCACCGTCCCACCGGTCGTAACAGCCCAACAGCTCGCGCACCGACTCGTGATCGGTGTGGGCGATCGCAACCATGCGCACGCCCTGCGGCCGGAGCTGGATCGCCGCGGCGTAGCAGAGGTCCGCGTAGTTCGGCAGGACGATGTCGGGTTCGAGCCGCTCGATCGCCTCACGCAGTGTCGCCAGGGCACGGAAGTGATCCGCGAACGGATCGATGATGCAGGTCTGCGTGAGGCCGTCGTCGCCGGCATCGTCCGGCCGGTTCGAGGGGCGCGAGTTCGGATGCGTGACCACCAGCAGTGTCCGCAGGTCGTAGCCGAGGTCGCGCCGCGCGAAGGCGCGGCCCAGCCGCTGCGACCAGGTCGTGACACCGCCGACCGGCGAGACGTCGCACCGCACGAGGCTGACGACGCGGCGGCGACCGGCCCGCGCCGGCAGCTGCTTGGGAAGACGTGTCGGATCGAGCGTGGTCGGCGACCGGTCCTTGAAGCGGGGCTTCGCGACCAGCTGCACGAGCAGTTCGGCCACCGCCTCGGCGGGCGGGCGGTCCTGCTGGTGCATCTCGTCGAGCAGCAGGAGCTGCCGGCGGTACCTGTCCGGGCCGGGTTCCAGCAGTGACCGGATCGCGGCATCGAGACGCTCGCGATCGGACAGAACGGTTCCGTCGAGCACCCATTCGGCGCGGGGCCAGCACGGGGCCTCGAAGGGGTACAGCAGCGCCGCCGGTCGCCCCGCCCGCATCGCTTCGATCAGCAACGTCGATGGCGTCGTGATCACCGCGCGGCAGCCCGCAAGCGCGTCCGCCAGCGGCGCCATATCCGCCGGGACGCCCAGCTCGACGTCGAGGCCGCCGGTCAGTCGCCAGCGCGGCGCGATGCGCAGCGCTGCCATTCGATCACGCAGCAGGCGCAGGGCCGCCACAAGCTGCGCCCGTTCGGCGAGTCCAAACGCCGGCTGCCGTGCGGTTGCGACCATGATGACGGGTCGTTCGGGCAGGTCGGTCGGCTCGATCGCCGCCAGCCGCGGCAGGCCGGTCGCCACGGCGTCGTTGCCCAGATCGGCCAGCCTCGCCGCGTCGACGCGACCCGCGCACGCGATCACGTCCACCGGCGCAGGGCGAAGGAAGTCAGGGCCGACCGCGGGGTTCTGGAACGTGTTGCGGTACTCGGTGATCCCGTCCATCAGCAGTACCGTGCAGGCGCCGGCACGGCGGGCACGGCGCAGGACGCTCAGCGCCTCGAACGAGCGGACGTCATCGACCGCCACGACCCGCGGTTGCTGGCCGAGCCGTTCGGTGGCAAGCTCCAGGGGGATCCACGTCGCCGCCACGCCCAGCGTATCGAGGGCCGCATCGACGCCGGCGAAGTGATCGGCCCCGTGGATGGGTCGAACGATCGTGATCGGGAAGGGGGCCTCGGGCGATTCGTCGAGGCAGAATGGCCCGGCCCGCTCCATGACGCTCTCATCGGGTTGCCGTGCGGCGGGGCTGGATTTTCCCGCCTCGGCCAGGGCGACCGGCCGATGAATCCTTACTATGGGTTCCCCGTTGTTGATCGCGTTGCCGCAGGGCCTTGGTGTCAGCGGGGTGAACCTCTGGGCCGCCCGCCTGGCCGACGCCGTGGTCCGTCGCGGGCGACCGGCGGCGCTGCTGCTGCACCGGGAACCGGCCGGGCACGCGGCCCTCAACCTGGAGTTGCACCCGGCGGTCGAGCGGATCGACCTCACCGACATGCCGCCCCTGGACCGGGCCTCCGGCGACCTGACCCCCTGGGTCGAGCGGTACGGTGACGCGGTACATCGCCTGGCCGATGACGCGGGTGCCCCGGTGGTCCTGAGCCCGAACCTGCTGGGCGATTGCTACGGCATCGCCGCCGCCCTGTGCCGGTCGATGCCCGAGTCACTGCGCGTGGTCGGCTGGCACCACTCGCCGATTGACTACAACGATCGCGTGCTGGGGCACTACGAGCCGATCCTCGCCCGGTTCGTGGGCGTGAGCGAACACATCGTCGATCGCCTGCGGGCCGCGGTGCCGCATCGGGCGGCCGACGTGCTCAACATCCCTTATGGCGTTCCGGTGCCCCGACACGCGCCACGACGCGCACCGCTCGCCGCCCGCCCGGTGCGGCTGCTGTACATCGGGCGTCTCGACCACCAGCAGAAGCGCGTGCTCGCGTTCGCCGCTCTCGCTCGTGAGCTCACGCGGCGCGGCGTCGAGCACGAGCTGGTCCTGATCGGCGACGGCCCGGCATCGCAACGGCTCGACGGCGAGATCGCCGGGCTGCCCACTGTGCGCCGGCTTGCCCCCGTCGCACCGGCGACGATAAACCGCTGGCTCGACCGCTCCGACGCGATGCTGCTCGCGTCGCGCTACGAAGGGCTGAGCGTGTCGATGCTCGAAGCGATGGCCCGCGGGTGCGTGCCGATCGTGACACGTGGAGATTCCGGTGTCGGCCAGGCGATCGACGAGGGCATCAACGGCGAGCTGGCCGACCCGTGCCTGGACGGCCATGAAGCGGACGTGGGCCGCGCGCTCGCCGACGCGGTCGAGCGCTTCCTGGCACGCGCGCCGGGGGTCATGTCCGAGGCGGCGTGGCGGACGGCGCGCGAGCGGTTCTCCATCGAGCGTCACGCCGACGCCGTCGAAGCCATGCTCGACGCGGTCGGCGGCGAGCCGCCGCGAACCTGGCCGCCCGACCGGCCGGCGGCGTTCAACGCCCGCGACGAGGCCGGCGGGACCGGCTCGGTGCCGCCGGACGGCGCCCGCCGGCTCGCGTCGGTGCTCGAACGGCTGGCGGGTCGCAGGATCGTGGTGCACGGCACGGGCGAGCACACCCGTCAGCTCGCCGACGTGCTCGAGTCTTCACGGGTCACGGTCGTCGCCTTCAGCGACGATGATCGCCAGCGGCACGGGTCGCTGCTGTGGGACAAGCCCGTCGTCGCGCCGCACAAGGTATCAGAGACCGGCGCGACCGACGTCGTGATCAGCTCGTGGATCAACCAGCAGGCGATCTGGAGCCGCCGCGCCGTCTACGAGCAGCAGGGCATCGCGGTGCACACCCTGTACGAACACGACAGCGCCGATTGACCGTCCAGTTGCCCGAAGCTGATCGGGTTACGCGGGCGGCCGGTCGCCGGCGGCGGCCAGCAGCCCGGTGCGCCACATCCACCGCTTCAACGGAAGGTGTTGCTGGTAGATCGCGCCCAGCAGCGCCGCGGCGTGCGGCCCGTCAACGACGTCCGCGTCGAGACCGGCGAGATGCTCGAACGACGCCAGGAGTCGCAGCGAGTGCCCGCGCTCGTATCGCACGAAGTCGCGGCAACAGGCGACTTCGTCGGCCGAAGTGATGTCCCGGCCGAACAGGTCGCGGGCGAAGCCCGGGTTGCGTTGCGCGTAGCGCCACGCCGACCGGCCGAGGCGGTACTCGCGGCGCAGGTACTCCCGGGGCGTGATGCGGTGGTCGTGGACGGCGACGGCCGACGGGCGGTAGAGCACGGGCAGGCTCGCTTGCGTATTGAGCCGCCAGGCGAGCTCGATGTCGTCGTGGCCGTACTCGTTGCGGACGTCGGCCCACCCGCCGACATCCATGACGGTGGCCGCGGGCATGGACAGGTTGAGGCTCCATGCGTGGCGAAAGCCCCAGTCGTGGTCCGGGTCGGCGTCATTCATGCGGTCATAGAAGAAGACCATGGACGTCTCGCGGACCAGGCGGTCGAAGAGCCGGTCGCCGTCCGGGCGGGCCCAGGGGCACCGGCCGACGATCACCGCTGGCCGGCCGCACGCCGTCGCTCGGCGCTGCTCGGCGTGATGCACCGCGACCAGGTCGGCATCCGGTCGCACGTCGTCGTTGAGCGCGATCAGCGTCCGGCCGCGGCAGCGTTTCATCAGGCGATTACGGACCGGGTTCGGCCCGGTGGGACCGGGGCACGTGATCACGTCGAGCCGTGGACGCCGCGGCCCGGTCGGCCACGCGTCGCGGACCGCCAGGGCGGTCTGAGGATCGGGGCCGTCGAGCCCGACGAGCACCTCGAAACGGTCGGCCGGGAAGGTCTGGTTCGCCAGTGCCCGCACGCAGGCCGCGGCCTTTCGGGGCCGGCCGCGGGTCGGGATGATCACGCTCACGTCCATCCGGTGACGAGTATCGGCGGCGGGCCGCTGGTCTTGCCAAAAACTGGTTCGAGCGCTCCGTACGGCCGTCCGGGGACTTATTTGAGCGCTCCGTACGGCCCTCCGGGCCGACACTCGCTCTCGTACGACCCGCCGGATTCATGGGTGGCACGGTAGTCGCCGCGCAGCGGCGTCTGCCGTGGAGCGACGTCCAACCACGGCCCAGCTCGGACGAGCTCTACCTGCCACCCTCGATAGCATGTAGTCCCAGCAGGTCCCCGCTCACGCAGCACTCGGGTGGCACGGTAGTCGCCGCGCAGCGGCGTCTGCCGTGGAACGACGTCCAATCCACGGCCCAGCTCGGACGAGCTCTACCGTGCCACCCATCCCATCAGGTCTGGACGTGCAAGGACAAACGCGCGGCGGGCGATCCCGGTCGGCCGACGCTCGCTCTCGTACGACCCGCCGAATTCATCCGGCGGGTCTGGGCGGACGCTTTGATCGGCCGCTACGCTCCGGCGCGAACGGCGATTGGGCTCGTGAAACTTCCTGTTTTCGAGGCCTGATGTCCGATGCATGGTGGCGTGGACAGCCTCAGGAAGATCGTGATGACCGGCGAGCTGGTCGCCAGGGTCCGCAGCGCCCAGGCGGACGGCCACACCGTGGTGCTCTGCCACGGCTGCTTCGACATCGTCCACCCCGGTCACGTCCGGCACCTCCAGCACGCGGCCAGGCTCGGCGACCGGCTGGTGGTGAGCATCACCGGCGACGCGGTGATGGACAAGGGACAGGGACGGCCGCTGATTCCCGAGGAACTCCGCGCCGAGAACCTCGCGGCGCTGGACTGCGTGGACTGGGTGGTCGTCGACGAAGAGCCGACCGCCGCGGAGTTGCTCGGACTTATCCGCCCGGACGTGTATGTCAAGGGACGGGAGTACGAGCACAACAGCGACCCGCGTTTCCAGGCGGAGAAGGAGGTCGTCGAGGCGTACGGCGGCCGACTGGTGTTCACGTCCGGCGACGTGGTCTTCAGTTCGACGGCGCTCATCGAAGCGCTGGAGACTTCGGCCAACCCGTTCCAGGCGCGCATCCGCCAGCTCATCGGCCAGCAGCAACTGCGGCCGGAGGAAATCGGCGCCGCCCTGCGGAGCTTCCGCGACCAGAACGTTCTGGTCGTCGGTGAGACCATCATCGACACCTACGTGATGTGTGACCGGCCCGACGTCGCAAGCGAGGGGCCGATGATGACGCTGAGGCCGCTGGAGTATCGCCGGTTCGACGGTGGGGCGGCGATCATTGCCCGGCACTTGGCCGCGATGGGCGCCCGGCCGGTCCTGTTGACCGGCCTGCCGCGCACGGCCGGCGCCGAGGCGCTGCGGCAGCGGCTGACGCTCGAAGGCATCGTTGTCAGGTGGATCGAGGTTGACCCCCCGATCATCGAGAAGCAGCGGTTCATGGTCGGGGCCTCGAAGGTCATGAAGCTCGACCTCGGCGAACCGATCACGCTCGACGCCGCCGGACGCCGGCGGCTCGTGGACATGGCCGGCGAGGAAGCCCGGTCGTGCGGCGCGGCGATCATCGCCGACTACGGTCTGGGTCTGCTCACCTCGGCGACGCTGGCGAGCCTTTGCAAGAGGCTGCGGCCGCAGGTGAACCTGCTCGCGGGGGACGTGTCCGGGCGACGCTCCGACCTGCTGGCGATGCGCGAGATGGACCTGTTGTGCCCGAGCGAGGTCGAGTTGCGCGACGCCCTGCACAATTACGACGAGGGGCTCAGCGCCGTCGTCGGGCGCATGCTCGACAAGACCCGCTCCACCCGCGCGCTGGTGACGCTCGGCGACCAGGGATTGATCGCCTTCGACCGCGGCATCGCCGGCACGGCGGCGCCGGCGGGATCGTCCGGCCGGCTGTGGGCCGAGCACGTGCCCGCGTTGAGTCCGCACGCGGTCGATCCGCTGGGTTGCGGCGACGCCATGCTCGCCGCGGCGTCGCTCACCGTGGCCGGCGGCGGGAGCCTTGTGCTCGCCGGCGTGCTCGGCAGCATCGCGGCCGCAGCGCAGGGATGCAAGCTCGGCAACACCGTGATCGGCGCTGCCGATCTGCGGCGCGGGGTCCGCCGCCTCACCAATGCTCAACTGACCTATGACGCGGAACCGCCGTCGGTCATCGTGACGACTTCCATTGATCAGTTATCTGCTGCCAACGCATAACCGCCCGCATGCCCTGTGGCAGACGCTGGCGGCCCTCGGTGCCCTGTCGTTTGACGAGCACGACGCGGTCGGCGGCGCCGAGGTCATCGTCGTCGACAATGCGTCGGAGCCGGCCGTCGAGCTGCCGGCGGAACTCGACAACGGGATACCGCTGCGGTGCCGGCGTCTCGACGCCAACAGCGGTGCTGCCGCGCGCAACCGCGGGGCGGTCGAGGCCAGCGGCGACTGGCTGGTGATGCTCGACGACGACTCGTACCCGCTGGACACCGGCCACCTGGAAGTTCTTGCCGACGCGCCCGACGACGTCGCCGCGATCGGCGCGGAGATCTTCCTGCCCGACGGCACACGCGAAGCGGGGGGGCTGCCGGAGGTCATCGTCGGGTGCGGCGCCGCGATACGCCGCGATGCTTTCCTCGCCGCCGGCGGCTACGACCCGAGCTTTCATTACTACGCCGAGGAGTACGACCTCTGCGCGAAGCTGCTGCTCGCCGGGCTGCGTGTTTGTCACGACCTGCGGTTCCGAGTGCGGCACGGCAAGGTGCCGGACCGCCGCGACATGAACGTGATCATCCGCAACCTCGTGCGGAACAACGGCTGGGTCATGCAGCGGTACGCACCAAGGCACCGCCGCGAGCAGGCGATCGGCGAGGTGATCGCCCGGTACGGCGCCATCGCGATGAAAGAGAACGCCGCGTGGGGCTATTCCCAGGGGATGTGTGAGCTCAATCGCACCAGGCAGGACCAGCCGGCTCGGCCGATGAGCGACGCCCAGTTCGATCGCTTCACCGGTCTCTCGCACGCGCGGACCGAGCTGTCGCGCCGGACCGAGCTCGGCGGTCGCAAACGCGGCCGCGTGGCGATCGTCGACGAGGGCAAGCACGCCGACGCCGTCCGCCAGGCGCTGCGAGAGATCGGCACCAGGTTCGCCGCCAGTATCCAGGACGCCGACGTGCTGGTCATCGGCACCCTCTCGCCGGGCCCGATGCTCGACGCCCGCGACCAACGCAGTGCCGACCCGCGCCCGGTCATCATGCCCTGGTGTCCAGACGGCATGCCCGAACAGGCCACGACGCTGTCGGGCCCGCCGCCAGTCCTCCGCGAAGCCGTCTAGCTGTATCCTGCTCCGATGGACCTCACGGTTCGCCCCATCGAGGAGTCGGAGTTCGAGACGTTCCGCGCGAAGATTGTGCGCGGGTTCGGGGGCGATCCGCATCCGAAGGACGACCCGGTGTCCTTTCGCAAGATCATCGAGCTCGAACGGACCGTTGCCGCGTTCGACGGGGACGAGCTTGTCGGCACTTGCCTGGCGTTCACGTTCGATGTCACCGTGCCGGGCGGTACGTTGCCGATGGGCGGAACGACGATCATCACCGTGCAGCCCACGCATCGACGCCGTGGCGTGCTTCGCGCGATGATGACCGCGCACCTTGCCGAGATTCGCGAACGCGGCGAGACGCTGGCGGGCCTGTGGGCCTCCGAGACCTCGATCTACGGCCGGTTCGGTTTCGGCCAGGCGACCGATCTGCACCGTGTCAAACTCGACGCCGCGAACATCGAGTTCCTCGGCGATCCGCCCGACGGCGAAGTGCGGCTCCTGGAACCGGACGAGGCACGCCCCAAGTTGGAAGCCGTGTACGAGCGTGTCCGCATCACCCGCCCCGGCATGCTCTCCCGGTCGGATGCGTGGTGGACCGGGCGCCAAATCTACGACCCGGAGCACCACCGCGACGGACGCACGTCGAAGCGGTTCGCCGTGTACACGGGGCCCGAGGGCGCTGACGGTTACGCAATCTACCGCCAGAAGGAAAAGTGGGATGAGTTCCCCGAGGGTGAGGTCCAGGTTCTGGAGGTGATGGCCGCAACGTCCGATGCGCACGATGCGTTGTGGCGGTACCTGACGCGGATCGATCTGTTTCCGAAGGTCGAGTATTGGAACCTGCCGGTGGACGACGAGCTTCCGTGGCGCGTCGCGGAGTCACGACGGGTGCAGCGGTACGTGTGGGACGCCATGTGGATCCGGTTGATCGACATTCCCCGTGCACTGGAAGGCAGGCGCTACAGGGCCGAGGGCC
>SMVB01138817.1_pt1 | contig 15699 bp, 11 predicted proteins | sample 2456461 | NCBI WGS metagenome assembly SMVB01 (sample SAMN11095934, study PRJNA526329) | marine sediment metagenome | biome: Marine sediment; feature: Surficial sediment; material: Deep marine sediment; isolation source: Hadal surficial sediment | place: Pacific Ocean | collected 2014-05 | depth... | reverse complement strand
GAACGATGCCGCAGACGGGCGTGTCGTGCGCGTGGCGCTGCCCGTGCCGATCGATCGGCTCTTCGACTATCGACTCCCGCCTTCGGCGGGCGGACGGGATGGCCCTGGAGGCGAGACCGCGGCTTCTCTTGTAGGAAGCCGAGTGCGCGTCCAATTCGGCGGACAACAGCTGATCGGCCTCGTCGTACCCGGCGACTGGGTCACCGAAGAGGAGGAAGACGAATCCGCCCCGCCCTTCACCCGCGCGCTCTCCGAGATCGAAGCGATCGTCGACGAGGAACCCGTCGTCATGCTGGCGATGATGCGGCTGCTTTTCGAGGCCGCGCGCGAGATCTTCACACCGATCGGGCTGGCCCTGGCTCACGCGCTGCCACCCGGATCGACGCCACGGCTCGCGCGGCCCTGGGCGCTCACGCCGCGGGGGGAGCGAGCACTTGCGGAGGGCGCGCTATCCGCGAATGCGCTCGGTGGCGAGGCGCGACCGATTCTCGAGCGACTCGCTCTGAAACCACAAACCCTGCATGCGCTCAGGCGTGCGCTGCCCCGGGTTCGAATCGCGCGCCGGCTCGAGGAACTCTCCCAGGATGGACTCGTCGAGCGGCGAGTCGAGGTCCGAAGCCCCAGGGCACGCATCCCGATGGAGCGGATCGTCCGGGTCGCCCAGGATATCGACATCGAGTTCGCTGCCACGCAGACCCTCGCTCGCGCCCCGAAGCAGGCCCGCCTACTGCGGCGAATCGCGATCGCACGCGCCGGAATCGAAACCCGCCAGCTGACGAGCGAAGATGCGAACGCCGGCGCGGCGCTGCGCGCACTCGCAAAGCGCGGCCTGGTCGGCTTCTCGGAGCGGCCCCGGCTCCTTTCGACGGAGACCGTCCTTGATGGCGGCGGTCCCGTTACGCTCACCGACGACCAGCGAGACGCGCTCGTCCCCCTGCGCGAAGCGATCAAACGACAGGTCGACGAGACCTTTCTGCTGCACGGAGTGACCGGCAGCGGCAAGACCGAGGTCTACCTGCGAGCGATCGCCGAAGCACTCGAGGCCGGCCGCCAGGCGCTCATTCTGGTGCCCGAAATCACCCTGACCCATCAGATCGTGGCCCGCGTGCGTGCGCGCTTCGGCGACGAGGTCGCGGTCCTTCACAGCGGCCTCAAGCCCGGCGAACGGCTCGCCCAATGGGAGCGCTTGCGATCGCGCCAAACCCGGGTCGCCGTCGGCGCGCGCAGCGCCCTCTTCGCCCCGCTCGAGTCCCTCGGCTTGATCGTGATCGACGAGGAACACGACGGCGCATACAAGAACGAAGAGGGCTTTCGCTATCACACGAGCGACATCGCCGCGCGGCTCGCCGCGTCGGCCAGCTGCCCACTCATCCTGGGCTCGGCGACCCCTTCGCTCGAAACGCGCTATCGGGCGGATTCCGGACAGATACGAAGGCTTTCGCTCCCGAGGCGGGTCGGGGGCCGACCGCTCCCGGCAGTCCAGATCGTCGACCTCGCGAAGGAGAAGGCAAAGAATCCCCGCGGCCGCAAGCTGATCCTGTCGCGGCCCCTGCGAACGGCAATCGAGCGGGCGCTGGCGGACGGCGGCCAGACGATCCTGTTTCTCAATCGCCGCGGATTCTCGACGCGCATCTTCTGTTTTCAGTGCGGACATGCCGAACGTTGCGACGACTGCGATGTCGCGCTCGTATTCCACGCGGCGGACTATCACCTCCGCTGTCATTACTGCGATCTCGTGCGCGCGGTCCCGGAGGCATGTAACGGCTGCGGCGATCCCGAGACGGCGCTGTTAGGTGTGGGCACCGAACGCCTCGAGGAGGAGGTGCAGAGCCTCTTCCCCGCGGCCCGGACCCTGCGCCTCGACCGAGATGCCGCCGCGAAACGAGGCCACACCGAAAGCGTCCTGCGCGCGCTCAAGGACGAAGAGGTCGATATCGTCATCGGCACCCAGATGGTGGCCAAGGGGCACGACTTCCCCGGCGTTCAGCTCGTCGGCGTCGTCGCAGCGGATATCGGGCTCCATCTACCCGATTTCCGTGCCGCCGAGCGAACCTTCCAATTGCTGACCCAGGTCGCCGGTCGAGCCGGCCGAGCCGCACGCCCCGGCCACGTCGTCGTCCAGACCTTCGTGCCCGATCACTACGCGCTGGCGCCGGTCTCGAGCCACGATTTCGAGGGCTTCTACCGCGAGGAGATTCAACATCGCGAGGCCCTCGGCTACCCACCCTTCGGTGGCCTCACCCGAATCGTGGTCCACGCCGAGGACGAGGCGCTCGCGCATCAGGCGATCGAAGAGGTGGCCCGAGCCGCGCGCGCCGTACTTCCGGAAGCGGCCAAGGTCGAGGTGCTGGGCCCCTCTCCCGCACCCATTTCGAAGCTCCGCCGCCGGTTTCGCTTCATGTGCCTGCTCAAGGGCGATGACCATACGCTGATGCGGGCGGCGAGCAAGGCGGCCCTCGCGGCCGCGCGGCGGCTGCCCCGGGAGGTCCAGATGGCGCTCGACGCACGCCCGGTCAACATGCTATAAACCGCGCGTTTTCCCCTTTTGATCCAAACAGTTAGCGTCCTTTCAGAGCGGGCTGCAGGGCGCGCCGACAGCGACTCCCCAACGAAGACCCCCAAGGCAGAAACCCAATCCATGGCCCTGCGAGATGTCCTTCAGTTTCCCGATCCGCGCCTGAAGAAGATCTCCGAACCGGTCGGCGAGGTGACGGACGAGATTCGCGAACTCGCGCGCGACATGATCGACGTCATGTACGACGAGCCGGGGATCGGACTGGCGGCGGCACAGCTCGGCGTCTCGATCCGGATGTTCGTGATCGACACGGAGTGGAGCGACGAAGAGATCGGCCAACACCCGCGCGTCGTGATCAACCCCGAGATCGCCGACCGTGAAGGACGCATTACGTGGGAGGAGGGCTGCCTTTCGGTTCCCGACTACAACGCCGTCGTCGAACGCGACGCGACGATCACCCTGCGCGGAACCGACCTCGACGGCAAACCGATCGAAGAGCGCGCCGAAGGACTGCGTGCAGTCTGCATCCAGCACGAGGTCGACCACCTCGATGGCATCCTCTTCATCGACCGGATCAGCCGACTCAAGCGCAGCCTGTTTGTCAAGAAGCGCAAGAAGCAGCTCGCGGAAGAACGGGATTAGGCGCTTGCGGCCGATCCCCCTGAAGCCGATGCGCGTCGTTTTCTTCGGCACCCCGACCATCGCGGTCGCGACCCTCGAGGGATTGATCACGGGTCCGCATGAGGTCGTCGGGGTCGTCTCGCAGCCCGATCGCGCCCGAGGACGGGGGCGAAAGCGATCCCCGTCGCCGGTCGCGGCGGTCGCGCTGCGTGAGAATCTGCCGCTGCTACGGCCCGAAAAAGTCGGCGATCCCGAAACCGTCGAGGCACTCAGAGCCCTCGAGCCCGACCTCGGAATCGTCGTCGCATTCGGCCAGTTCCTTCCGAAGCCGGTCCGCGAGTTGCCGCGCTGTGGCTACCTCATCAACGCCCACGCAAGCCTGCTCCCGAAATACCGCGGTGCGGCCCCGATCGCCCGCGCAATCCTCGATGGCGTTGCGGAGACCGGCATCTCCGTCATGCGCATCGAGAGGGAGATGGATGCCGGGCCGGTCGCACTCATCTCACACACTCCGATCGGTCCCGGCGAGAACACCGAGGAATTGTCACTGCGACTGGCGCAGGTGGCTGCGACCGCGATTTCAGATTGCGTCGACCGGATCGCCCGCGAAGAGATCGAGTGGACCGAACAGGACGCGAGCCAGGCGAGCTTCGCCGCCAAGATCGAAAAAGCGGATTCCATACTCGACCTGCGAGAACCGGCTCGCGCGATCGTTTGTCGCATCCACGCCGTCTCGCCGAAGCCCGGTGGCGCCGTCCGGATCGTCGGCGATGACGAAGCAGAGACCCTGCTCCGGATCTCCCGGGCCGAGAGTGCGCCCTTCGAGGGCGGATACGCGCCCCCCCCCGGCACGATCGATCGGACGAATGACGACTATCCTCTTCGAATCGCAACGGGGAAGGGCTGGCTCATCCCCCAGCGGCTCCAGCGTCCCGGAGGCAAGCCGCTCCCGATCGCGGATTTTTTGCGAGGCTTCGAGATCCCGGATCGGGCCCGCCTGGCATTGCCCGTCGAAGTCGAATCGGAGAAGGCATGAGCGAAAAGAAGAAGAAGAAGGGCGGGGGCCGTGGCCAGCGATGGCCCGGCCGGGGCAGCGGCCCGCGCAAGACCGCCGGACCGACAGCCCCTCGCCTGATCGCGATCCGAGTCGTCGAACGGGTCCAGCGCGCCGGAGCCTACGCCGACCTCGCTCTCCATCACGCTCTCGTCCAGAGTCGGATGCCGCCGGCGGACCGTGGGCTCGCGACCGAACTCGTGTATGGAACCCTGCGTTGGCGCGGTCGACTCGACTACTTGATTTCGAAGGCCCTCGACAAGCAACTCGGAAAGCTCGAACCCCTCGTCACGAGCGCGCTTCGGGTCGGCGCCTATCAACTCTTCTTCTCGGACCGGATCCCCGCGAACGCGGCGGTCGACGAAGCCGTGCGCTGCGTTCGAGCGATGGGGCTCGAGCGGGCTACGGGACTCGTGAACGCGGTGCTCAGGCGCTTAGCACGCGACGGGGACGGATACGAGTTTCCGGATCTCGCGACCGACCCAAAGGAACACCTCGTGCATGCGTGTTCGCTTCCGGACTGGCTCGCCGATCGATGGCTCGAACAATACGGCCCGGACGAGGCCGCCAAGCTGGCGATGGCCATGAACGAACCCGCACCCGTGACGGTGCGCGTCAACCGCGCCAAAACGACCCGCGAAGCGCTCTTGGCAACACTCCGCGAAAGTCATCCCGAGGCCCGGCTGTGTCGTTTCGCGCCGGACGGAATCATGCTCGGTCACCGGGGGGATATCGGCCAGGATCCCAATTTCGTCGCCGGCCGGATGAGCCCCCAGGACGAAGCCTCTCAGCTCGTCGTCGAACTGCTCGACCCGCAACCGGGCGACCGCATCCTCGATACCTGTTCGGCCCCCGGCACGAAGTCCGCCGCGATCGCCGAGCGTCTGAATGGCTTTGGCCACGTGCTCGCGCTCGATCGCCACGGCCACCGCTTGCGCCTGGTCGGCCGGGGAATGCGAAGGCTCGAGATCGGAGGCGTCGCGACCCTCGAGCGCGATGCCACCCAATCACTCCTCGACCTCATCGACAACACGGGCGGTACTGACAACACCGACAATACCGACAACGCAGGCCGCGGCGGTCCCTTCGATCGGATCCTGGTCGATGCGCCTTGCTCTGGCCTCGGCTCGCTCCGCCGCAACCCCGACGCGCGCTGGCGGCTGCGACCGGAAGACCTGACCGACCTGGCCAAGCTCCAGCGCAAGATCCTCGAATCTGCGGCCGACGTATTGAGGCCCGGGGGGCGCCTCGTCTACTCTACATGCACCGTCACCCCGGAAGAGAACGAATCCGTCATCCGCGGCTTCATGGCGACCCGCCCCGGTTGGCGAATCGCGACGCGCGACGAAGCGCCCAGCAGTCTCCGCAGCCTGATCGACGAGGAAGGATTCCTGCGTCTCCTGCCCCATCTTCCGGATTGCCAGGACATGGACGGTTTCTTCGCCGTGCAACTCGTGCGCGAATCCGAGAAGGCTGTGAAAGCCGAGAAAGAGAGCCCCGCATGAGCCAAGCGCCTCGCATCCAGATCTCGCCCTCCATCCTGGCCGCCGACTTCGTGAACATGGCGAGCGAACTCGCGACGATCGAAAGCGCCGAGCTCGTCCACGTCGACGTGATGGACGGCCACTTCGTGCCGAACCTGACAATCGGACCGCCCATCGTGAAGGCGATCAAGGCCGTTGCCAAGAGCCCCCTCGACGTCCACCTCATGATCGAGTCGCCCGAGACCTATCTCGAGGCGTATATCGACGCCGGTGCCGACATCCTCGGCGTCCACGCCGAGGCCTGCCCCCACCTCCACGGAACCCTGGGAGAGATCCGCAAGATCGGCGCGCGCAAGGGACGCACGGTTCGCTCCTGCGCAGTCCTGAACCCGTCGACCCCCGCGAAGGCCATCGAGCTCTGTCTCGAGGAGGTCGATCAGATCCTGGTGATGACCGTGAATCCGGGCTTCGGAGGCCAGAGTTTCATCGAAGCGATGCTCCCGAAGATCGAGAAGATCCGCGGCTGGATCGAGGCGCGCGGTCTCGACATCGACCTCGAAGTCGACGGCGGCGTCACGCAGGACAACATCGCCCAGGCCGCCTCCGCCGGCGCGAACGTCTTCGTCGCGGGAACGGCGGTCTTCGGACAGAGCGACCGCAAGCTGGCGATCGAAGAACTCCGGGAAGCCGCGCAGAAGGCCTTCTAGGGCGAAAAGCCGCCCTTTTGCGCTTGAGCGCGGCCTCCAAACGCATATACTCGGCCGCCACGGTCGGGGCGTGGCGCAGCTTGGTAGCGCGCTTCGTTCGGGACGAAGAGGTCGCTGGTTCAAATCCAGTCGCCCCGACCATTTGGATTCGTCCCGAAGACCAACGATCTCGACGCAGTCGGATCGACCGACGCGTCGAGCGGTGATCCTCCGATTCCTATCCGGTCATGCGGTCGACTGGATCCGAATCTTGTCGCCGAGCGTTCACATCGGATAAAGCAACCGTTCTTCGGTAAAAGCGTTGAGGTGGCTCTTCCCTATTCGCTCTCCATGACGAGATAGGCTCTTCCGATCTCCCACTCGTCACTGACCTCGGCGACCATCGCCGCAACGATTCTCAAGAGCGACGCTTCGTTTGGGAAGAGCGTCGCGAGCGCTTGGGAAAAAGAAGCCCCGTTTTCGGTTCCGCCGATAAGTACGGATATGACAATCAAGGCTCGATCGAGGTATGTTCACCCCATCCTGAGCAACTTGTTTTGCTTATCCGCATCTTCAGGAACGTCGAGGAGGTACGGCAGGCCGTCGGCGAGTTCGTTGAAGACTACAACGCCCACTGGCGACCGGAGAAGCTCCAGTTCAAGACGCCCGCTGAAGCAAGACTGGAGTATGTGCTAGGCCAAGCGGTGTAGCCTTAACTCGTGGCGGAGCGGATAGGAAGTTCAAGCAGCCTTTTTCGCACCACCGATACTAGACATTCTGTTAAGTCGGTGTCGACGGAGGCACTCCAGCCCCGATTGCCGAGCGGTGCATGTTCCAGATAGATCGACACTGTTATTCCCCCTCGACCCAGACCATTCTCCGATTTGGAAGAATAAGCAGCAGCCGATTCTCGTGCCAACGGAGAATTTAAACCCGCATTCAACTTGCTCAGTAGTATTCAACTTTGTCCATGGATGACCCGACCCGACTTCCATATTTCTCCTGTCAACAACAGGTGTAAATCTCGAAGGGGACCCCTGTCATGGCTATCCATCTTCGATTCGCTCGGTGCATTCCGCTGCTTGCCATGCTTGCTGCGACGCTCCTTACTGGGCAAGCTCGCGCATTCAACGAGATGACCCGATTCGAAATCGATTTTTTTCAAAACGGCTCGTCCGAGCCAATGAATCAGGCGACCATCTGGATCTCGGCGCGCCGAGTGCGAATCGAACAGCGAAGATCGAACGCCATCGAGAAGGGACCCGTCCTCGTCTACCGCGGCGACAAGGACCAAGTGTTGAGTATCTCCGACCGCGATCGCGAATACTCTCAGATCGACCGCCGCATGCTTAGACTGCTCGGCATGCGCTCGCCTGGCGCGCGATCGAGAACGATGAAAAGCGCCGTCGACGCACAGCTGAAGGGCCTACCCGGTGATCAACGGGTCGCACTGGAGAGGGTCCTCGGAATTTCACGCGAGGATGCGGTGGCCTCTCCACTGATTGTCGCGCACGAAACGGAGAGGAGCTCAGTCGCCGGGATCGACTGCACTCGGGTCGTGATGACCCGGGCCGAGAAGCCAGTAGGAGACGCTTGTGTGGCCTCGTGGGACCAGGTGGGGCTCCAACAGGCGGACATCGAAGTCTTCCGGGCACTCGCAAACTTTCAACGCGATGCACTCGGAGCAAGGGGTGTCACCCCAGTCGAGTTCGTCCCCGACCAGGCCTTCGATTTGATCGTTCAATTCGACGGATTCCCACTCTCCTTCCGCAGAATCGTCGATGGTGACGAGAGGAGCGCGATCCGGGTCCGCTCGATTGAACACGGGCCGCCGGATGATGCGCTTTTTTCTGCTCCGTCAGGCTATGCGCGGCGCGCGGGATACAGCGCGTTCTTGAAACATCTTTCATCTTCGGGGTCGGGGTCGGGGTCGGGGTCGGGGTCGAAATCTACGGCTTTAGATTCCACCGAAGACGCCGCTTCCCGGACGGCGAAGCCGACTCAACCGACTGCGAGCCCTGCTCCAACGAAGCGCGGCTCTGCCCTCCTTAGGCGAGAACCGCCACGAAGGTACCGTTCCATCTCACTCTTCCCGCGAGCCAACTAACCATACGAAATCAGGGTCCCGAGCCGAAGCGCTGGATGAAGGTGACCGACCCATTCTGTCCGTGCCTCACGCCATGAAGCCGACGAGCCCGTCGTCGCGGGTCGGCAAAGAGAGCGCGCAGGAATGCGCGCAGGACCTCCGTCGTGAGCCGTGCATCCCAGGCACAGCGGTAGCGGAGCGGATAGGGAAATGTGAGGACCCACTACGAACGGGAACGACGGGAATCAGGCGATCGACGAGATGCGCGGCGGTCTCCGCCATTCTCCGACCACCGCACGAAGGGCAGAATCCACGACACTTGCACGAGAAAGCGACGAGCCGATCGTGCCCGCAGGCGTCGCAGTGGACGCGCAAGAATCCATGGGCGAGCACGCCACATTCGAGGTACGCCCGGATCTCTCGCTCCACGAACCGGACGACGGGCGCGCCCTGCCCTCGCGCCCGAGCGAGGAAGGGCTCGAGTTGCTCGCGAACGACTTCGTGGAGAAGGGTCTTCTCGGGTTTATGGGGTTCGTATTGGATGACGACAAGGAGTCCGCCGGAACCATGGGATGGAGTGCTCTTCCAACGCAAGCAAGCGGCGTACCGAGGTCACGACGGCGACAGGCTGAACGGCTCCGTCGCGAACTTGGATCATGTGCTTATCCGATCCCCCTAACTGTTCCGAACCCGAGCCCGCTGGTTCACGCAATCGCCGAATCCGCGCGGACACCTCGTTGCAATCGGGCAGAACGGGACGGAATCACAGAATAGAAAACGCGAGGCTGGCGCACCGTCAATGAGGATGTTGTCTTGTGGAGCACGAGACCCAATTCGAACTGGCCACTCACTACTGATCATGCTTCGCATGATCATTCGTTCATACTCGTCTCTCGCTCATCGCTCGTGGCTCCCCCTTCCGTTGGCAAATAATTCCCGGAATCGCACAAATGTACATAGTTGCTCACTTTCTTTTGATTCTTGGTCCGGTCTTACTAGGCACTGATGCGCACTGACAGGCAAGGAGAGGCAATTCAGACTCGCGCCCGGGCCCTGTCACCGAAGCGCCTAGACGACCCTGACCCCACGGCAGGGGACGGTTCGGTCGTGCTTCAAATCAAAATCCTCGTGCGAGAACATCAGCCGCAGATACCATATAAAATGCTGGTATTGAATATGGTGTCTAAGCCACTATGATCTGCCCATGCCTGAGACAAGAAAAATCACGGTAGAAGTCCCTGAAGAGCTTCTCGAACGAGCTCAAAAAGCCTCAAGCGCCGGAATCACCGGTACCGTCCGGCGAGGCCTCGAACTGGTCGCAGCCGGGCGAGCATACGACGAGCTTCGAAAGCTCCGCGGGAAAGTGCGACTGGGCATCGATCTCGAGGCTTTGCGCGAAGACCGATGATTGCGATCGACAGCAGCTCATGGATCGCATTCTTTTCCGACACGGAGCCTTCGGGCGAGGACACGGCATTAGTTGAGAGTGCGTTGGCTGATCATCAGGCCTGTCTCCCCTCGGTCGTCCTAACCGAGTTGCTCAGCGACCCCAAACTACCTAGATCACTAGCCGGTATGTTGGCTGAGCTTCCGCTACTCGAACCACATGCGGGCTACTGGGACCGAGCTGGGCGACTGCGCGCGAAGCTCATCGCCCAGCGGCGTCGAGCGAGGCTTGCTGATAGTTTGATCGCGCAAACCTGCATAGACCACGGCGTTCGACTCGTCACTCGCGATGACGATTTCCTGCATTTCTCGAGGCTAGGCCGACTTCGCCTCGCAATCTCTCCGTAAAAAATGCCAGCTCAGCTTTTCGGGGAAAAGCCCGCCACGGGGAGGGGATAAGGAAAAAGAAGGCCCCTTTTCGGCACCGCCGGTAAGTAGTCATATGTCAATCAAGCCGCCGGCGGGGCATACTCACCCCGTTCCAGGCCTACCAATTCTGGCAATTCAGATTACGCCTGCTCTGCGCACGTCGCACCAGAATTGATGCCGAAACTCCTATCATGATTGGAATGACGCGACTAACAGTGTTCGGAATCGGATCGAAGTGCGTCACTTTCGGCGACGATCTTCGCCCATACCCTTTCACAGACAGGATTACCGGCCTTTCCATTCTCGGCGGTACGGCGAGCGACGCCCTCCGCTGGAAATTGAAAGGCATCGTCTTCATCTTGAATGTCGTACTCCAACCAGTTGCTCAAGCGATACTTCATTTCGTGCTTGGGATAGGTTCCGGATCTCATCGCGAGATTGTCGCTCATCGACCAGATTTTTCGCGAGTCCAGGGGCTATTCGCTGTCTTGTCGGCGGTAGCTGTGCATCACCGCCCGAATCGAAACCCCTTCAACCCACACCTTGTGTCGGATAACGTGCACCTGATCCATCCTCAGCACTCCTTCTCCTCCAGTGTTCTGGTTTGCCAAAACTCAGTTCCACTGGAATGTAGGGGCGGGGGGTGGGTCAATTATTGAGCGATGAATGGGGCAATTTGGTAGCGATGCGTACACCGTGCTCGTGTGAGCCTGAGGGGATAGCCCACCGTTCACGATCCCCGAAACGGGTGTTCACGATCGGCCGAAATACGCACTTGATAATCTCGGCCATGAGATCGCACGAAACACAATCAAACGGATCCTTCTCGAGAACGGATTTGAGCCGGGCCGAAAAAAGGGGATGTCTTGGACGACGTTTCTGAAGGCTCATTGGGAGAGCGGCATCTGCGGCATGCTGGGAAGGAATACACCGAGCATTACCCAATCGAGCGAAATCATCAGGGACTCGACAATCGGCTGATCGAGACGCCGCAAGTTGTCGTCGACATGAATTCCACCGTTGTGCGTCATGAAAGGCTGAGCGGGGTCCTCAACTACTATGAAAGGAGGGCCGCTTAGACGGTCGACTGAGTTTTTGCACAGTACGGGAAGCGTCGTTAGCAACTTCACTAGAAGAACGTTCTCGTGCGCTGTCATGGTAATTAACCCTCCGGTACTTCAATTGAGGTGGAATTTGGTGACGTCGTCTTTGTGTCCGCTACTCCGTCGCTGAGCGTCGTCAGCATCGAGAAAATTGAAGCCATTGCATACCTCGAAGCGAAAATTCCCTCGTCGCACCTGTAGCCGCCTCGCAGCACCTCAGCTTCGTCTTTCTATTTAGAACGAGCCGGATCGCCGATGCGCAATGTGACAAAGCGGCGGTCGTGAGCGGTCGCTAAACGGGGAGTACGCCATGGAGGCGAATCAAACGCTGACAGTCTTCAAGCCGGATCCATCCCGGGGCTTCCTGCCCGAGCAAGATCCCCTCGAAGCGCTCCCGGAACAATTCGGTGCGTTCGACGAATTGGCCCGAGCGCTTCCCCGCTTGATCCTCGCCGGTCGGGTTCGCGAGGCGATCGAAGGCCTGCCGCACCTGGATGTCCCGGAGCTTCACGGCGACGCGGTACTGCGCCGCGCCATGATGCTCTTCTCGTATTTCGGACACGCCTATGTCTGGGGAGAGGACCAGGTGGCGGAATCCTTGCCGGCTTGCGTCGCGGTGCCGTGGGTAGCCCTCGCAAGGCAAGTCGGGCGTCCGCCGATTCTCTCCTATTGCTCCTACGCCCTCGATAATTGGCGGCGGATCGATCGCGAAGGACCGATCGCCCTGGGCAACATCGAGCTCTTGCAGAACTTTCTCGGCGGCGCTGACGAGGATTGGTTCATTCTTGTGCACGTGGAGATCGAAGCGATCGCGGCGCCCGCGATGGCGCGTCTGCCCGAAGCCGAGCGAGCCGCGACGGAGGAACGCACCGAAGATCTCGTGGTGCATCTCGAAGAAATCGCGACCTCGGTGGAGTGGATGTGCGCGAGCCTCGCCCGCATGCCCGAGTGGTGTGATCCCTATGTCTACTTTCATCGCGTGCGTCCCTACATCCACGGTTGGAAAGATCATCCCGGGTTGCCCCGAGGTCTGGTTTATGAGGGAGTGGACGCGTACGAGGGGAGGGCGCAGTTCTTTCGCGGGGAAACGGGCGCACAGAGCGCGCTCGTTCCGTGTCTGGATGCGGCATTGGGGATCGAGCACGAGCCGGACCCGCTGCGGGCGTACCTCGTGGAGATGCGGGAATACATGCCGCCCGAGCATCGGGCCTTCCGGGATCAGCTGGAGTCACGTTCCTGCATCCGCGAGTATGTGTCTCGCCAACGCGAATCAAAGGGAGATCTCGCGGAAGCCTATGACGCCTGTTTGCAGTGGCTCGCTCGCTTCAGGGCGATTCATCTGGATCTTGCGGATCGCTATATCCATCGGCAGGGGATGTCGAGCGGGAACAATCCCAACGATGTGGGTACCGGTGGCACGCCCTTCATGCCCTACCTGGACAAGCACCGCGCCGAGACGTTGAAGCGTCGCATGAGATAGCGCGGCCCGATCAGGTCGCTGATTCCGCTTCGTTCTCTAGAGATTCGCAGGGAAGCTCGATCCCAAACGAGGCTCCGCAGTCGGCGCCGGCGCTGTCCACCCCGATGCTGCCGCCCAGCCCAATAATGGTATTGGCGGCGCTGTGGAGACCGAAGCCAAGACGGCCCGCCTTGGATGTATAGCCACTGCGAAATACGAGCTTGAGTTGCTCCGCCTCGATCCCGACGCCATTGTCCGCAACCGTGATGCGAACACTCTGGCCGCCCGCGGCTCGGGCCGTGATGTTGATTCGCACAGGTCGCCCAGGTGCTTCGGCCCCGGCCTCCCGGGCGTTCCCGACGAGGTGCGCGAACACCTCGTTGAAACGATGACGATCCAGCGACATTTGGGGATCCAGGTCGTAGTTGCGTATTTCGGTCCATCGTGAACACCCATTTCGTTTCAACGTGATCACCTGTTTCGGTGATCGTGATCGGTCATTTCGGGATCGTGATCACCCGTTTCGGCCATCGTGAACACCCATTTCGGTGATCGTGAACGGTGGGCTAACCCCTCAGGCTCACACGAGCACGGGGGTCGGCCAGGGAGCAAGCGACGCTGGACAGTTCACTCGCCATCACCTCGTTGAGGAGACGAGATGGCGGGTCGGAGACTGTCGATGCGACGAAACCGAGAGATTTTGAGACAGATTAGTAGGTGTCGAGGGAGACAACCCGGCCCTTTTCGGGGGCGATTCCAAGCCTCCCCGGCGCGCCGAGTCCCGCCGCCCGGTATCGGCCCGAGGGGAGGGTGACTCGCGCGCGCAGAGGGGCCTGCGGGCTGCGCATCGCTATGAGTCAAGCTGACTCTTGCGACCGGCGCCGATTGGCGGCGTTCAGGGGAAGTTGCTCTCGGGAACGGACTGATCGAACTCGAAGCCTGGGTCCACCTGATCGACCGATCCGCCCGACGGCCCAAAGTCAGGGGTGTCGTCAAGCTTTGGCGACTCGATCGGTGCCGATCTAGAGCAACCCAGCGTCGGACGTTCCGGCAGATCCGTCCCCTCGACCAGGCGGATGATCTCCATCTTCTCAGAGGCCGTACGTCTCACGTGTCGTCCTCCTCGCCATGACCCGTCAGACTTTTTTTGAGGATGCGGTTCTTGAGCGTGATCTCGGCGACGACTTCCTTCGGTTCCCGGTTCTCGCTTCCCAGATCTTTGACTTCGTCGCTGGTGGCTTCCCGAACCGTGTCGCCGGCCAACTGCTTCGTGCCCGCTTCGAGAAAATCCTTGCTCCAGCGGTAGTAGAGGTTCGAGGCGATGCCTTCTCTTCGACACAGGTCGGAGATGCTCTGCTCGCCTCGGAGTCCGTCGAGCACAATGCGGATCTTCTCTTCGGGAGAAAACTTCCTTCGGGTTCGGCGGCGGATCTCTCGCACTGCCGCTTCGTTGGATTGCTTCTTGTGGCTCATCATCTCGACACGCTTCTTGGGGTCATGGACCCCGGAATGTGTCTCTTTGCCTAGAAAGGCTGTAGAGTCCGAATCCTGCCGACGGGTTACACTCCGCACGACGTTCATTACGGCCGAGGCCCCGAGGTCCTCGGCCAGCGACAACGGATCATGGATGCCGCCTGCGCGGCTCATCCCGAACGATTGGTCCGAGGCGTACCCAAGCAGACCTCTTCCCGAAGCGGTCTGGATCAACCCGCCCGAAACATCAACGACAGGAGGAATTGCTCACTGAATAGACAAGACGAGTGTCTCAATATCGTTGACAGGTTCCGGGCGGGGAATCCTGGGCGATGCGGATGCGGATGCGGATAGGCATTTCAAGCCGTCTTTTCCGCAGCACCGCTAAGTATTGATATAACATTCAAGCCTCGAATGGGTTACACCTGCCCCGTTCCGGGACCCAAAGAAAGCTGTGATGACAATGCGGAGAGCTGAACATGGGCGTAGTAGAGGCGCGGACCTGTCGATTGGCTTCGTCGGAACCTACCCGCCGCGTCGGTGCGGGATCGCCACGTTCACGCGCGACCTGAGCGACGCCGTGATCCTCTCAGATCGGCGCGTCCGAGCGACGGTCCTAGCGATGACCGACGCCGGCTGTGTCGACCCGTATCCCGAGCGCGTCCGATTGAAGATTCGACAAGAGATCAAGGACGATTACGTGCGGGCGGCGGAGTTCGTGAACTCCAGCGACATGCACCTGGTCTCAATCCAGCACGAGTACGGGATCTTCGGTGGCAACGATGGTTCGTACATTCTCGACGTCTTCCTGACTGGCCTGCGAAAGCCGTCCATCGTCACGCTCCACACTGTGCTCGAAAACCCAACGCAGTCACAGCGTGCGATTGTGCAAGGGATGGCTGAGTGTTGCGAGCGCCTGGTCGTGATGAGCGATATGGCCCTCCATTTGCTGAAGAAATCGTACGACATCCCGCCCGAAATCATCCAGCTGATCCCGCATGGGATTCCGAACCTACCTGCAGGCGACCGCGATAAGCATAAGGCCTCCCTTGATCTCAACGGCCGGCTGGTCTTGTTCACCTTTGGGCTGCTGAGCCCCAAGAAGGGGATCGAAACCGTCCTGCGCGCACTCCCGAGACTCGTCGGCCGCTTTCCGGACCTGATCTACCTCGTCGTCGGCGTTACACATCCGGAAGTCAAGCGCCGCAGCGGCGAGCAGTACCGCCAGGCTCTCGAGCGCGAGGCCGAGTCGCTGGGCGTCCGCAAACACGTCGTTTTCCTCAATCAGTTCATCGATCAGGACGAGCTGTGCCGATACCTGCAGGCCGCGGATATCTACATCACGCCCTACCTCGACGAAAAGCAGATCACAAGCGGCACGCTGGCTTACGCGATGGGGTCTG
>SMVB01092751.1_pt1 | contig 15700 bp, 15 predicted proteins | sample 2456461 | NCBI WGS metagenome assembly SMVB01 (sample SAMN11095934, study PRJNA526329) | marine sediment metagenome | biome: Marine sediment; feature: Surficial sediment; material: Deep marine sediment; isolation source: Hadal surficial sediment | place: Pacific Ocean | collected 2014-05 | depth... | reverse complement strand
GGCCTCGACCCACCGGATTCAGCCGCCGCAAGAACTTGAAAAACCCACGCACGCTGCGATCGACCCGCAACGCACGACGTTGAACGATGAAGGTTTCAGAGAAAGGGTCGCGCACCGCCGCAGACTGCTGGTGTGCGCTCAAAATATCTTTTTCCGGGAGCGCGCTGCGCTCTACATCGATGTAGACGTAATTGCAAAACTTGCGCAGCAGTCCGATCTGGTCGCTCTGGGCGACGACGAAACCGCGTTCGATGAACGGCGTTTCCAGCCACGAACGATCGAGCTGGGCCACGAACATGCCCAGCGTAATATGCGCCGTATCCACCTTGATGCGCTTTTGAAGCACCGTCAGAACTCCGTAATCGCTGTTACACCGGAATCTTGGACACCATGATAATGACAGCGAACCGGGTGAGTGGGGCCAGCATCACAGTTTGTACGCCCTGCCCGGAATAAATTCGCGAGAATGCACGACGGTACGGACTTCGACGGACCGAAACAGGCGGGCCAGCCAGCACCCGGGCCGCGCCGTCAAAGCGTGACGCCGGTCCCGCCGAGTCCGCAGTAGCTGCCCGGATGCTTGGCCAGATACTGCTGGTGATAGTCCTCGGCGTAATAAAACTCGCCGGCCGGCACAATCTCGGTCGTGATGGCATTGCGGTCAGCCTGCTGGAGCGCAACGCCAAATTGCTGCCCGGATCGCGCCGCTGCCGCCTGCTGCGCGTCACCGCGGGTGTAGATGCCGGAGCGGTATTGCGTGCCGATATCATTGCCCTGCCGCATACCCTGGGTCGGGTCATGCGACTCCCAGAATGCGTTTAGAAGCTCCTCATACGCAACCCGATCGCGATCGAATACCACGAGAACGGCCTCGGTATGGCCCGTTCCCCCGCTGCAAACCTCCTCGTAGGTCGGGTTGGGCGTACGCCCGCCAATGTATCCGACTGCCGTGCTGAACACGCCATCGAGTTCCCAGAACCGTCGCTCCGCGCCCCAGAAGCAACCCATGGCAAACACCGCCTGCTCGAGGCCCGCCGGGAATGGCGGCCGCAGCGGGTTACCGTTGACGAAATGGGCCGCCGAACTGGTCAGAGGCTCCGAACGGCCGGGCAACGCCGCATCCGGGCCCGGCAACATCGAACTCTTGCGCTGCAAAAACATCCAAGTATCCGTAGCCCGCGATTATTCGCGGGTGACCAGTGTAGCATCGCAGCCCGAATCGCTCTGCCCTACGACCGGCAAGACCGCGATTCGGATGCTAAAGTATCCTCGATTCAGGTATGTCAGACACGCTAACAAAAACAGGGAGTTTCGGCACCCACATCCACGCGCCGGCAGGGATGATCGTTGCCGCGTTTCTCGCGCTCGCCACGGCGGCAGCGAGTGACGACATCGCGCAGCAAGCACCGTCGGCGGCCGCCCGAACGACGAACAGCACGTCAGCCGAACCGCCCGCCGGCCCGCCAGACGCGACCCTGCCGGTGGCCGCGGCGGAACCGGCGCCAGCAGAGCCAGCCACGCTGCCCGCGCCTGATGCGGCCAGCGGCGACCCGCTGCAGGCACTTGGCAGCGCGCAGACGCGGTTCCTGCGTCTGCGCGATGAAGACAGGAAAGACGAAGCCGCCGCCGCCGCGCTGCAGGTTGCCCAACTGACGCAGGCGGTATACGGCCCCAGTGGTCTGGAGACCGTAACTCCCCTGGTCAACCTGGCGATCATGCAGGTGGAAAACGGAGAGCTGTCGGCGGCCGAGCAAAATTACCGCGCAGCCATCCGCATCATCGAACTGCACGAAGGCCGGCTGTCCTTGCGCCTGGTCAACCCGCTGATCGGACTGGGGCACACCTACAACCGGTCGGGACGGAACGAGCAGGCCGTTGACAGCTTCAAACACGCGATGCGCATCAATCACGTTAATCTCGGCTTTTATAACTTCGATCAATTCAGCATTCAGGACGGGCTGACTGAAAGCTACCTCGCATTAGAGGAATATGACGCAGCCAGCTTCTACCAGGAATCGCAGGTCGAGATTCACCAGCGCAAACTCGGCAGCAGCAATCCGGCGATCGTACCGGCGCTGTACAAGCTCGCCGAATGGTACAGCCGCATCGGGAAATACGAGGCATCGCAACTGGAGTATCGCAGTGCCGACCGCTTGCTGCGCGAGACGCACGGCGACGCCAGCGCAACCCGGGCAGAACCGATGCTCGGCATGGCTCGCCAGCATGAACGACAGGGTAATTCACCGGCAGCACTCAGAATACTGCACAAAGCACTGCGGCTGGTCAGTGCGGAGGAGGAACCGGATTCGTTGCAGCAGGCCGAGATACGGGTCGCACTCGGCGACATCTATTCGCGCGATGGCAAGTCGAGCGCGGCACATGCGGAGTACGTGGCCGCCTGGGCCGACTTGTCCGTAGACGATGCCTACCTCGATCAGCGCAACAACTATTTCGCGACTCCGGTGCGTGTCGCAGGCGGGCCGCTCAACCCGTACGCGCGCCATGCCCGCGGCAAACCAGCAGACCAGTTACTGGACGGCTATGTGCTGATCAGCTACGCCGTGAGTCCCAAAGGGCGGGCGACCGATGTCAAAATCGTGGAAAGCGACCCGGCCAACGTCATGGACAAATCGATGACGACGACGTACCGACGCTCGTACTTCCGTCCACGGCTGGAGGACGGCGTACCGGTGGTAACCGAGGGATTACTCGCGCGCCATGACTTCAAGTACGCGCCGAGGGATAAACCGGGTGCCGAGTCGGTCGACAAACCCTCGAGCGGCCGGAAGTCCGAGGGCAAACGCCTCGAACAGCCGGACTAGGCGTCATCGAACTGACCACGATCCGTTGCGAATCGCCTGCCAATGCTGACCCTGGTGTTTCATTCTTCCGGCACGGACCTGCTGGCCGAGCAACGAGCCGAACCGGACGTTGCCGGTTACGATGTGCTGATCCGGGTCGAAGCCTGCGGCGTGTGTCGCACCGACCTGCATGTGCGCGCGGGGGAACTTCCGGATATCAACTACCCGATCGTGCCGGGCCACCAGGTCGTTGGCCGGGTGGTTGCAGCCGGCACACACAGCGAAATAGCGATTGGCGAGCGGGTCGGCGTCACGTGGCTCGGGTGGACCTGCGGGCAGTGCGACTACTGTCGAAGCGGACGCGAAAACCTGTGCGATGCGGCTCGCTTCCATGGCTATCAACTCGACGGCGGCTACGCCGAATACATGCGCGCGGATGCGCGCTACTGCTTCCCGCTCGATCCTGCGCTGCCGGCGGCCACGACGGCACCACTGTTGTGCGCCGGTCTGATCGGCTTTCGCAGCCTGCGAATGGCGGGCGACGCCCGGCGCATCGGCATCTATGGGTTCGGTTCGGCTGCGCACATCGTCACGCAGGTGGCGACCCATGAACAACGCGAGATTTACGCGTTCACGCGACCGGACGACACCGAGGCGTGTGAATTTGCGCTGGCGACCGGCGCCACCTGGGCCGGTGGTTCGGATCAACCTGCGCCCTGTGCCCTGGACGCTGCACTGATCTTCGCGCCGGACGGTGCCTTGATACCGAAGGCCTTGAAGGACGTGCGCAAGGGTGGCGTAATCATCTGCGGTGGCATTCACATGAGTGACATACCGTCGTTTCCGTACGCCGACCTATGGGGCGAACGCCAGATTCGGTCCGTGGCCAATCTGACTCGCCAGGACGGTCATGACTTCATGGCCCTGGCCGCTGAAGGGTTCCTCCACCCGTGCGTTACGACCTACCCGCTGGCCGACGCGAATGCCGCGCTATCGGACCTAGAGAACGGGACGCTGAACGGAACGGCGGTGCTGATTGTCGACTGAGCCAGGCTGAATCAAGCGGAGTCGAATCAGGGCCGCGCCTTCGCGAACTCTGCCTTGCCGGCCACGATCACGCCGTAAATCTCGCCGGCCCGACCGCCGATGGCCTCCAGCAACTCCTCCCGGACGCCGACCATGCTGGCCCGCCAGTCCGCTCGCTGGCTGTCGTTCAGGTCATGAATGACAATACCCAGGGCCGGATTCTGCAAGTCTGCAAGATCCTGCCGGCGTGTCAGGCGACGCGACTCCTCGATCGACGGGAACGACTCACGCAGTATCGTGCGATCCGCATCGGGCAGGCGGTTCCACCAGGCAAGATCGACGACGATAACCGAGACGCCGAACGCATGGCGCGTCTGCGTGTAATGCGGGGCCTCGTCAGAAATCCCGGTGTGTGCGTACAGGCTGATCGAATTCTCACCCGCGTCGATCAAGCCGGTCTGCAAGCTCGACACGATCTCACCGAATCCCAGCGGAATGACATCGGCACCGATCGCCTCCGCGAAAAGCCTGGCGTTAAGGCTGCTGGATACCCGGAATCTGCGCCCGGCCGCGTCGGCGGGCACCAGAATCGGCTCCTTGGCATAGATCGAGTGGAAGCCGATCTCGTACCAGGTAATCAGATGCAGATTCTGTGCGGCCAGCAAGTCCCGATAGATATCCGTCAGATACGTGTCGTACACATAATCCGCCTCGGCCAAACTGTCGAACAGGTAAGGCGCATACAACAGCGCCAGCTCAGGCACGACCGTGGACGTTACCTGGGCGGATAAATTGGCGAACTGGATGCGCCCGCGCCGCAGCCCGGACAGCAACTGCTCCTCCGAGCCGAGCTGGCCATAGATCAACGGTCGCAACTCGAGGCGACCGGCCGAAGCAGTTTCCGCGTCGCGCTTGAACGCGAGCCAGATCGCCTCACCCGGCGTGCCGGGCACAGTCGTACCCCCGAGATTGACGATCGTGGCGCCGGAATCCGAACCGCAGCCGGCGATGTTGGCCATGGCGATCACCGCCGCGACGATCAGGCCGAATCGGGCGCGCTTGCGCATGGCCAGTCGCATAACGTTCGTCGTACACATAGTTTGCAAGTATAGTGGAATACGCCCGGGCCGCCGGCGCCGGGAACCTTGACCCATTTTACCGATCCAAACCTGTGATGCAGATGTTAATGCCGATGCAATTACACTCCTCCGGCCGATTGCTGCAGACAGCCCTGTTACTCGTCGCCACGTTGCTGCCGGCCGCGCCCGCGACAGCGGCAAACACCTCGCTCCCGTTCGCCGCATTCGACGATCTGCTGCTGCAAAACGTCCGTAATGGATTCGTCGATTACGACGGCCTGGCCGCGGACCCCAGGCTTGCCGAAACCATCAGCCACGTCGCAACCGCTAATGCCGCCGTGCTCGACGGGTCGGACAGCGGGCTCGCATTCTATATCAATGCCTACAATGCGCTGGCAATCCAGGGCATCCTGAACGGCCTGTCGCCATCGAGCTGGTGGGGCCGACAGAAATTTTTCAAGCGCCAGAAGTTCCGCGTACTCGGCGAGCAAGTCAGCCTCGCCACCATCGAGCACGAGCGCATCAGCGTGTATGGCGATGCGCGGATTCACTTCGCGCTCGCATGCGCGGCGCTGTCCTGTCCACGGCTGTCCAGCCGCGCCTATCAGCCGGAGCAGATTAACCTGCAGCTCCACGATGCGGCCCGCCGGTTCATCAATGATCCGACGAGAAACCGATTTGACTTCGAGCGACGAATCGCTTTCGTCTCGACGATTTTCGAGTGGCATTTAGCCGACTTCGAGCAGGCAGCCGGGTCGTTGCAAAAGTACCTGGCGCGCTTCGTCGATAACGCCGAAACTCAGGAGGCGTTGCGCGCCGGGGAATTTGAAATTCGCTACGAGGAATATGACTGGAGCCTCAATGGGCGCTACAGTCGTGCCGACAAATAACCAGCCGCGAGGGTCAGACCGTCATGCTGATAAAACGTTCCACCGCAATCAAGCCATCCGAAATCACCTCGGAAGCAAATTTTCTGAACCGGCGCAGCTTCCTGCATACGGCCTCGCTGGCCGGATCCGGCCTGCTGCTCGGTAGCGGATGCACGCAAGCGGATACCCCCGCAGACCCGCCGTTCGAAGGACGCCTGATGGGCGAGAACACGACAGGGCTCGAATTGAATTCGCTCAGCGACATCATGAGCTACAACAATTTCTACGAGTTCGGATTGAGCAAGGGCGACCCGGCGAAGTACGCCGGCGCATTCAAGCCCAGGCCGTGGACAGTAGAAATCGCCGGAGAGGCCGAGGTCACGGGCACATTCGACTACGGCGACATCGTCGGGCCGCACCCGATTCAGGAGCGTATTTATCGCTTCCGCTGCGTGGAAGCCTGGTCGATGGTGATACCCTGGAATGGCATCCCGCTCCGTGACCTGCTCAGGCGCTTCAAGCCGACCTCCCGCGCCCGGTATGTCGCGTTCGAGACCGTCTACCGCCCGTCGGAGATGCCCGGCCAGCGCAGCCGCGTGCTCGATTTCCCGTACCTCGAAGCCCTGACGATCGAAGAAGCGATGCACCCCCTGACCCTCCTGGTGACCGGTCTCTACGGCATCGACCTGCCGAACCAGAACGGCGCCCCTTTGCGGCTGATCGTGCCATGGAAATACGGGTTCAAAAGCATTAAATCGATCGTGCGCATCAGCTTCACGGCCACGATGCCGCCAACGACGTGGTCCCTTGCGGGGCCATCCGAGTACGGCTTCTACGCCAACGTCAATCCCGAGGTCGATCATCCGCGCTGGAGCCAGGCCCGCGAACGTGTCATCGGTAGCGGCCTGTTTTCGAAAAAACAGCCCACTCTGATGTTCAATGGCTACGCCGAGCAGGTCGCAGGCCTCTACCAGGGGCTGGATCTGACCAGGAATTTCTAGCGGGCCGGTCCAGACCCTGAAACATGCTCAGCCTGCACACCATTCACCGGGTCTGGATACCGGTGGGATTCATCATCTGCCTGCTGCCGATGGTGTGGATCGTGCTGCAGATATTCGCGGTCGGCGGGCTGGGGCTCGGCCCCAACCCGATCGAGGAAATTCAGGATTGGCTCGGCATCTGGGGGCTGCGGCTGATCATGATGACGCTCACGGTCACGCCGTTCCGCTGGCTGATCAGGCAACACTGGCCGGTCCGCTTCCGGCGCATGCTCGGCCGGTTTGCATTCACCTATTGCCTGGCACATTTTCTGACCTACGTGGTACTCGACCAGTCGTTCGACTGGAGCGCGATCATCGAAGACATTACCGAACGGCCTTACCTGACGATCGGTTTCGCAGCCCTCGTACTCATGGTGCCGCTGGCAATCACCTCTTCGCATAGCTGGCGCCGCAAGCTCGGCCGACGCTGGCAGATTCTGCACCGGCTGATCTACGTCGCCGGTATTGCCGGCTGCTGGCATTTCTACTGGCAGGTCAAGAAGGATGTCACCGAGCCCCTGATCTATATCGCCATCCTGACAGTACTGCTCGGCGCCCGGGTCGTTCACCAGCTCTACGCACGCACGCCGACCGCGTCGAAGGAGCGCGGTTAGCCCGCCGGACGAAGCCGACGGTACGAACGACCCGGCGCGAAGTTTCAGAGCGCGCTATCGCTCGTCTCACCGGTGCGAATGCGAATCGCCTCCTCGAGGTGAGTCACAAAAATCTTCCCATCGCCGACTTTCCCGGTTTTTGCCGCTTTCATGATCGCCTCGATGACGCGCTCGACCTGATCGTCAGCAACAGCAACTTCGACCTTGGACTTCGGCAGAAAGTCGACAACGTACTCGGCGCCGCGGTACAGCTCCGTGTGACCGCGTTGCCTGCCGAACCCCTTGACTTCCGTCACCGTCATGCCCTGTACGCCTTCCTCATTCAGAGCATTGCGCACATCGTCCAGGCGGAACGGTTTGATGATGGCTGTGATCAGTTTCATATATGACTCCCCCCCTCCTCGTTAAAATTGTTCTCGCGCCCTGCATGGAAAGGCACCCTCCCCGTGGGGATTCATCATTCTAGCCCGGGCCGACGACAACTAGTAGATCCGAAAGCCCCCGTGTCGCGCACGACTGCGGCGATCAAGCCACCACCATCCGAGCAGGGAGCCGATGACCAGGCTCGCGGCCAGGCCCGCAAAGAACAAGCCGCCCGGCACGCTGAAACCGTACGCCTCGAGCCGCTCGACCAGGTCCGTACGGATCTCGCGCAGTGCGATCAGTTCTTCCTTCTCAGCCAACGCAGCAGCCGCTCGGTCGGTGACCTCGGCTTCCATCTGGTTCACGCGCGCCTCGCGTGCGGCCAGCGATGTCTGCAATGATTCGAGCTGGCCCAGCGCATCGTCGCGCTCGCGCTTCATCTCCTTGACGATCAGCGCCGCCGGCTTGTCGGCCAACAGGTAATTCTTCTTGACCCAGCCCTTGCGCCCGTCCGGCAATTTGACGAATGCATAGTAATTGGTCTCCTCGAGGATATCGACGCGATCGCCGCTCGAAATATTCGTGAAGGCACGATCACTGGCATCGGCAGCCTGATGGACGCCGAGACGCAACTGATCGGTGACATAGGCAATCTCGGCGCAAACCGGCGCGGTCGTCATCATCAGGCAACCCGCCACGACCGATACATAAAATGTTTGTCTGTTCACTGTCGATAAACCCACTTCAATAATGCACTCTGCGCTTCCTCGCCAGGCCCGCGATGCGCGCCGGGCTCGTTCTGTATCGCTACGACCGCAAACTCGCGTCCGGACCGACTGCGAACGAAGCCTGCCATCGCGAACACGTCATCCAGACGACCCGTCTTGATATGCATCCGGCCAACCAGGCTCGCATCGCGGAACCGACGACGCAATGTTCCATCCAGACCGGACAGCGGCAGGGAAGATACAAATTCTGCCCGAAAAAGACTGTCGCTGGCAGCCAGCAATACACGCCCGAGGCTCGCTGCCGAGATTCGGGTCTCGCGGGACAGGCCGGCACCATTGTCGATCCGCAACTCGGGAAAATCCAGACCGCGCTCACGCAACAACTCAATGATCGCCTGACGCCCGTTGGCGACGGTCGCGGGGGCACCGAACCGCTCCGCGCCGAGCGTCAGCAGCAGATGCCGCGCCATGACATTATTGCTCCACTTGTTAATCAGGCGAATGATATCGCCGAGAGCCAGCGACTCGAAGCTATGAAACGGCTCGAGGTGTGCGGGCACCGCCTCGACCCGGAGGTTCCCCTCCAGGCTTGCGCCGGCACCCGCCCACAGGCTGCGAAACAGGCCATACGCATAGGTCGGCCCCTGCAGCACCGCACGCGAGGTCCGATACTCGCGGCAATAACGCCCCAGGTTGCCGGAGAACGTCACGCGATTCGAATCCTGGCCGCCAAGCGCGATGGCAATACCGTTTTGATAGCCCCCGCAGCGGCGATCGGACACACCCAGCCGGTTCAATAATTCCAGGTTAGCGAGCTTCGGCACGGCCACGATGGAGACACGGTTGCTTTCCGGGTCCGGGTGAAAGGTAAAATTCACGGCCTGGAAGTTGACGAGAAACGCATCGGGGTTGACATTGTACGTGCGACTGGCCTGCCCGTCGAACGCGCCCGGGTCGACTTTCGGTACTGAAAAATACGTGTTGTCAATGACGAGGTCACCGCCGATTTCACGCACCCCTTTTTGACGCAACTGGTCGAGCAACAGCCAGTAGCGCTCGATGACCATGTACGGATCGCCGTAACCCTTGATATAAAGATCACCCTCCAGCCGCCCGTCACGCAACGGCCCGTCGAGGTAAATCTCGCTCTTCCAGCGGAAACCCGGATTCAGCTCGTCCAGCGCAATGAATGTGGTCAGTAGCTTGATCGTCGATGCCGGATTGCGGGCAATGTCCGGGTTGACGACAAGTAATGGCGTATCCTGTGCCGTGTCCTGCACGAACACGCTAAACGTCCGGGCCGGCATATCGTACGCGGCGAGTATACGCGCGACCTCGGGTGGTAATTCGCCGCCGGGATCGACAGCTTTCGCGGCAGTCACGGCCTCGATGCCGAACACCAACCAGGCGATCGACAGGACGTACGGCAACAGATGCCTGGGAACGGAACCTGACAACATTGGCTAATCTGAATCAGACAAAAACATGCAAGTGGAGTTTGCCGAATCCGGCAGGCCCGCGTCCAGCGGCGAAGGGCGGCGTGGCGCTGCTGAGCATGGCAATACTGATGGCAATCACATCCGGATCGGTGCACTCGAAGGAGCCGGAGGCAAGCGGGTTCGTCATGCGCAATCACGGGCCGTTCACGGCGCTCGTCGGTATTCCGGCCCGCTGGCCCGACGGTACCGATCACGCGGCCGAGTTCGTATGGAACGTATCGAATCACGCCATGCACGCCAGCGGTACCGATGTGGAAATCCTGCAGGACGGGGAAACCCACACGCTGACCGCACGCTTCCAGTACCCGGTGTCCCCGCGCGTCCGCGCCGGGGTCGAGTTACCGTGGATCAGCCACTCGGGCGGCTCGCTGGACAGCCTGATCGACACATGGCACGGGTGGTTCGGGCTGCCGGAAGGTATTCGGCCGCAGCTCGCCGATGACCAGCTCGACTACGTGATACGTCTGAATGGCGTGGATACCTTCCGCATGAACGAATCGGTGTCGGGGATTGGCGATATCCGGCTCGCCCTGGCCGTCGAGCTCGGTAAGCTCGAAAAATGGCTGGGCGGCGGCGGAGCGCTCGCAGGTTACCTGTCTCGAGTGCCGTGGCGGATGTCGCTGACTGCGAAGCTGCCAACCGGTGAGGCCGAGAAGCTCACCGGCAGCGGCAGCGCGGATATCGCCGCAGGCGTTGGCTGGCGCTCACCCCACGCACGTGGCGCTGCGGTGAACTGGTGGCTTGACCTCGGCCTGGTCTGGCCGGGTAAGGTCGATCTCGCGGCCTTCAATGTGGCCGGGCAGATTTTCTATTACGATGCCGCGCTGACCTGGCGCGTTGTACGCCGCTTCGATGTCATCGTGCAGGTTGCCGGCCATTCGGGCGTATACCAGGGCGACATCGCGACGCTGGCGCGCCCGGCGGCGCAGCTGGCCGTCGGGGGGCTGTGGCATATCACGCCCGGCATTGGCATACGCGCCGGAATCTTCGAAGACCTACGCGCGAAATCAGCGCCCGACTTCGGCATCGAACTCGCAGTCATTATCGGGCGCTGGAAATAACCGGGCGGCCCGGGGTGCGTCTGCGGGGGCTTCAATCCGGACGCCTGATGCCCATCGACCGCATACGATCGGTCAGGGTGCTCGGCTTGATACCGAGCCTGTCGGCCGCACCTGCCTTACCCGAAACACGCCACGCGGCGGCTTCCAGCGCCGCCACGAGGTTATCGCGAACCCGTGCGCGCATCGCCTCGTCGGTCACGTACTCAGATTGATTTCTGCCGTCATCCACCCCGACTTCGCCGGACGACGGTGGCGCCAGCCCGGCGTCGGTCAGCGACAGATCGAGCCTGAGATGATGGTTGTCTGACAGAATCACGGCGCGCTCGATGACGTTCTTCAATTCACGAATATTGCCGGGCCAGTTATATGCACGCAGCGCGTCAACCTGCTTCCGGGTCAGCGTCATCGATTCGCGGCCGAAGTCACGACAAACCTGCTCGAGCACATGGATGGCAATCATGACGACGTCGTCCCCGCGCTCGCGCAGTGGCGGGACCTCGACCGGGAACACGCTCAGGCGATAATAAAGGTCTTCCCGGAATTCGCCGGCCGCTACCGCTTTCTCGAGATCCTTGTTGGTTGCCGCGATGACGCGGACGTCGACGCTACGCGACCGGTCTTCACCGACTCGTTCGAATTCTTTCTCCTGCAAAACCCGCAGCAACTTGCTCTGCAGCGACATCGGAATCTCCCCGACCTCGTCGAGGAACAGCGTGCCGCCGTCTGCCAGCTGGAAGCGGCCGATACGGTCCTGGTGCGCGCCCGTGAATGCACCGCGCACATGACCAAAAAACTCGCTCTCGAACAATTCTGCCGGCACCGACGCGCAGTTGACCTTGACCAGCGGCCCGTCGGCACGCGCGCTGCGAGTATGAATCGCCATTGATACCAGTTCCTTTCCGGATCCGGTCTCGCCGATGATCAGCACACTGGCCGGCGTAGATGCGACCGCCTCGATGCGCGCCATCATGCGACGCAGGGCCGCACTGTCACCGATGATCTGGCCGAAATCCATCGCGACATTGACTTCCTCGCGCAAATAATCGCGTTCGTGCTCCAACTCGTCGTGCAATCGGGCGATTTCACCATAGGCGTCGCGCAGCTTCGCCTCGGCGCGATTGCGGTCGGTGACGTCCTTGCTGGCAACCAGCAGCGTCACGTCGCCCGTCAAGGAGTCCTCCTCTACACGCGACGACATCAGTACATCCATGACCTCGCCGCTCTTCGTCACCATCTGGCGTGGCAAGTTAATGCGGTCGCCGCCGGCGATGAAGTCGCGGACCTTGCCGTCGGCCAATGGCGCGCGAGACGATTCGGTCATGAACTCGAGGATGCTGCGACCGATGACCTCGGCACGCGCGTAACCGAGCTTATCGAGCCAGTGATTGCTGACGGCCCGGATGCGCCCGTCGGAGTCAACCGTATGCAGCATCGCCGGCGTCGACTGGTAGCGATCTCGGTAGCGACTCTCCAGGTGTTCGTGATCCGACAACTCGGTGAACACGGACACGGAGTACAGGAACGTACCGTCGGTATCGTATTCGGCAACCGTCGTTGCCAGCATCGAGACCTGCTCACCACCCCCGGTCACGAAATCAACCGATACATGATCGAGCCGCCCGGTGCGCCGGAACTGCGGGAGATGTTCCTCGCGAATGTATTTCACGCTCGCCGGGGTCGCGATGTCCGCCGGCGACAGGCCGCGCAGCCGGTCGCGCGAGTAGCCGAGGCGCCGGACCCATGCGTCAGTGACATCGATGAAGCGACCCTCGGCATCCATCAGCGTGGCCAGTGCAGGCAGACGCCGAAATAACCTGGTGTAACGATTTTCCGTGGACATAATTTAGATTATACACGGTTTTCCATGATTATATCTCTCGGGTTTTCGTAATTCACGGAAATCCGTGGCCATGCTATCTGGCTAAGTTATTGAAAAGTAATAAAACTAACAATTGGCACGCTTCCTGCAATAGATACAGCAGCAACCCAGGACGCAGAAGACGAATCGGGTGCTGCGGGCGACCGGGACAAAGATGCTTTGACCTCGACACCCATTAACATTTTTCACGAACAACCACTTTGGTGAGGCAGACATGGACATGAAACTGAAGAACCGCCCCGGGCGTGTTGCTCAGCTGCCCGCCGTATTGCTTGCGCTGACACTGGGTGTCGGCTTTGCAGCGGCAGGCAACGCCGAGGATACATCGTCGATGATGATCACGGCCGAGCGACCGCTGCATGCCGAAAATCGGGCGAACCTCCGCGACGAGATTGCGGCGCGGGCACGACTCGCGGTGTGGCAGACGCGCGTCAGCGTCGGCACCGATCTCGGCATGAAGCTGAACAGCCGGCAGAATCGCAGGTTCCGGATGGCCGGAAAAGACACGGGCAAACGCGGCTGAGCGCCGCCTTCGGATCATGCCGTTCACGGATCCTCCCCCGAACGGCACGACCGAAACCGATGGTGCGTTGCCATCGCCGCACAGAGTTCCCCCCTTAAACTCTGCGCGACAGCGAAAGGCGATACACCGTCAATTACAGGGCTCCCCCCCTTGGAGCTCTGTGATGTCAAGGGGGCGGCATCGCCGGCAGCAATTGCCCACGGTGTCGCCCTCTTATTTTTTGCCCGCAGCAAACACTCTGTCATCGTGACGGGTGAACGAGATGCATGTTCAAAAAGCCGATGGCTCGCTGCCAGACATCCGCGGCGGCGACCGCATCGAAGCTCTGGCCGGATGGATCCGAAAATCCGTGCTTGGCGCCCGCATAGATCTTGATATCGATATCCTTGCCGAGACTGTACATCTTTGCATCGAACGCCTTGAACGAATCCAGCGGCACGACCGGATCGTTGGATGCGAAATTTCCGAGAATCGGCATCTGATAAGAGGGCAAGGAATCGCGGCTTTAGCCGCGAAAAAGTGATGTATCCCGGGAGTTACCGGTAGCGGTCCTGCAACGACTGCAAAACATCGTCACCCGGACACAGCTGGCTGTAATCGAGCGTCGACAGTGGTTGCTCGACGATATTGCTGAGATCTTGCATCTCGAGCAAGCTGTCGTTGTAGTACAGCATTCCGGTGACGATCTCGCCGGCGGCCTGGTGACGCTCGAGGTATGCGTAGACCGAGGCGCGATCCGTCGGGTCGTAGTCGGTATCGACCTTGCGCAATATGATCTTGCTGCCGTCGTGCATTTCAACCGGCATCGCATCGCCTTCGTTGTATTGGGCGACAATTTCCTGCGACGGCGGCACGTAATCGGCCTGGATCGCCGGATGAAAATGTTGCCGCGTGTAGGCGTAGCTCTTCGTCGAACCCTCGTGATCGTTGAACGTCACACAGGGCGAAATCACGTCAATGACGGCAAAACCCTTATGGACCAGACCTGCCTTCAGCAGCGGCACGAGTTGCTCCTTGTCGCCCGAGAAGCTGCGCGCGACAAAACCCGCGCCCATCGAGATCGCCATGCGGCACGGATCGATCGGCGGCTGATTGTTCGCAAAGCCGTTCTTCGCCGTGCTGCCAAGGTCGGCGGATGCCGAAAACTGGCCCTTGGTCAGACCGTAGACACCGTTGTTTTCGATGACGTACAGCATATCTACGTTGCGCCGCAAGGCGTGACAAAACTGACCAAGACCGATCGACAGTGTATCGCCGTCGCCTGATACACCAATGTACTTCAAGCTGCCGTTGGCGGCGTTCGCACCGGTCGCGACCGAGGGCATGCGTCCATGGACGGTGTTGAACCCGTGCGACTGGCGCATGAAATACGCCGGGGTCTTCGATGAGCAGCCAATGCCGCTGAGCTTTGCCATACGGTGCGGCGGTATGTTCAACTCGAACGCAGCCTGAACGATCGCACTGGTTACCGAGTCATGTCCGCAACCGGCACACAGCGTCGACATGCCGCCCTCGTAATCCCGAACTGTCAGCTTGAGGTCGTTTCTCGGGCTTTTCGGATGGATGACCCTGGGCTTGGTTATATAACTCACGCTGCTACACCCTTCGCCATGTCCGCGTGGAACGATTCCACGATACCCGTGGCGCTGATCGGCAAGCCGTCATAATACAGCAGCGATATCAGCTTCTCGGGGTTAACCCGCGTCTCGATCAGCAGCAAGCTATGCAGCTGCGCGTCCCGATTCTGCTCGATAATATAAATCCGGTCGTGTGCATCCAGAAACTCCTGCACCCGATCAGTGAACGGGAAAGCCTTGACGCGCAGGTAGTTCAGGCCGACCCCCGACCCCCTCAGATGGTCGCGGGCCTCGATGACGGCACCGTCGCAGCTGCCGATCGATATGATCCCGACCCGGTTCTTCTCGGCGTAATCGACCACCGGTTCGGGCACATATTGCTTGGCCGTTTCCCACTTGCGACGCAGCCGATCGACGACTTCCAGGTACTCGTGCGAATCCTCGGTATAGGCCCCGTACATATTATGTCCGGAGCCACGCGTGAAATATGCGCCCTTCGGATGCTCACCCGGGAACGTGCGGTATGGAATCGCATCGTCATCGACATCCAGATACCGATGGAATGACTCCATCTTCTCGAGGTCCTCGGCCGTCAGCACCTTGCCGCGATCGATCTGGTAGCTATCGTCCCATTTCAGGTC
>SMVB01008386.1_pt1 | contig 15706 bp, 15 predicted proteins | sample 2456461 | NCBI WGS metagenome assembly SMVB01 (sample SAMN11095934, study PRJNA526329) | marine sediment metagenome | biome: Marine sediment; feature: Surficial sediment; material: Deep marine sediment; isolation source: Hadal surficial sediment | place: Pacific Ocean | collected 2014-05 | depth... | reverse complement strand
GAGGATTCAAGATTTGTACAAGTTGTGCTGACAGAGACGGGCGAGAAGGCCTTCGAGCGGATTTACCCGGCCGCAACCGCACATCAAAAACAGGCATTGCAGGGCTTTAGCAAGAAGGAAATAAAGACCCTAATCGGTTTTCTTGAGCGGATACAGCTCAACAACGACCCCAATGATCAATGACAAAAACGGAGGAATCAAATGAGAAAGAATGAAATTCCATCGGAGCCCGGCGCGCAAGATCGCCAGGAGAGAAGTACGGCCCCTTCACGGCGCCAGTTTCTTCAAGCCGCCGCTATCGGGGCAGTAGCCGTTGCAGTTCCTGTTGCGGGTATCGCCGAAACGCATCAAGCGGACGCTTTTCTAAAGCCTGAAGATCCTATGGAAAAGGCACTGAAGCGCTACGGCAGCGAACTGGGAAACCTCAAGCGAATTGGATAGTCCATCGAAAATCGATAGGAAAACGGAGCATAAATAATGGCAGTTTTTGAAGTTGAAAGTTGGCTGGTAGCAGAGGGTAAGGATCACGAACATGAAGTGGAAATGCGGCGCTGGTTATCCTGGGTAAAGGAGCACCGTGACCTGTTTCCCGAGTGGAAAAGCGTTCGTTATTTTGAACGGTACGTGGCGGGGAATGATTCGGGCCGCCACCTGGTGATGTGGGAGTACGAAAGCCTGGCCGCCTACGAGGCCTACAAGGCCAGGCGGAAGGACTACGAAGGACCTTACAAGGAATACAAAGAGAACGATCCCTACTACAAAGGTGTGTTTATCCACAGCCGAATGACCATGGAATTCTGGAAAGACAGGGAACGTAATCTGTGGATCGAGTGAAACCCGTTCCCGGATCCTTGGTGAAATATGCGGGCTAGACGGCTATTGGCGCGCTGATGCCCGGATGACATTGATAATTGACCAATTCGAAATCTTCGTAGCGAAAATCAAACAGGTCTTTTATTTCCGGATTCAGTTTCATTGTCGGTGGTGGAAAAATTTCACGGCTCAACTGGGTTTGTACCTGGTCCATGTGATTCAGGTAAATATGTACATCACCAAAAGTGTGTACGAAGTCACCTGGCTCCAGGCCGGATACCTGGGCGATCATCAGGGTCAGCAAAGCGTAAGAAGCAATATTGAACGGCACCCCCAGGAAAACATCCGCGCTGCGTTGATACATCTGGCAGCTTAAGCGTCCGTTGGCCACGTGGAACTGGAACATCGTGTGGCAGGGGGGCAAGGCCTGCAGGCCAGCCGCTACATTTTCCGCCGGACTGCGGGATTCGTCCGGCAATACCGCCGGATTCCATGCCGAAATAATGTGCCGGCGCGAATCGGGCCGAATCTGTAAATCACGAAGCAACTGCTTGACCTGGTCAATGTGGCGGCCGTCCGCTGTGATCCAGTCTCGCCACTGGGAGCCATACACAGGCCCGAGTTCACCGTCATCGCTGGCCCACTCATCCCAGATAGTGACACCATTGTCATTGAGGTAGCGGGTGTTGGTGTCTCCCCTCAGAAACCAGAGCAACTCATGAATAATGGATTTGAGGTGCAGTTTCTTGGTTGTAACAGCGGGAAACCCCTGCCCAAGGTCGAAGCGCATCTGGTAACCGAAAAGGCTGATGGTTCCTGTCCCGGTCCGGTCTGATTTACGGCTCCCCTTGTCGAGAATATCCTGCAGAAGAGTGAGGTAATTTTGCATATTTTTATTAAAATTATGTGTTGAGCACTTAGGGAGCCGCTGGTCTATTCCCGGGCTTCAGTTTCACTGCCGGATTTACGATAAGCAAAAGCCATGATTATCATTCCGCCTGCAATCATCGGTACTGATAAAACCATGCCCATGGTCAACCAGCCACCGCTGATGTAACCGATGTGTTCATCGGGTTCACGGAAGAATTCTGCCATAAAACGAAAACAGCCGTAGCCAATCAGGAACAGCCCTGAAACGGCAGCAGCAGGACGCGGTTTCCTGGAGTAAAAAGCCAGTAACAGGAAAAGCAACAAACCTTCGCCGAATGCCTGGTACAACTGGCTGGGGTGACGTGCCAGGTGATCCAGCGATCCATTCGCCCAGGCCGACCGGAGTGCTTCAGACTGCCACCCACCCGCTTGAATGGAATTGGGGAATATCATGGCCCACGGCACATCACTGGTCCGACCCCACAATTCCCCGCCAATAAAGTTGCCAATCCGGCCCAGGCCCAGGCCGACCGGCCCCAGGGGTGCGCAAAAGTCAGCCACTTGCCAGAACGTTCTTCCGGTTCGCCGGCCAAACAACCACACAGCCACGATGACACCGATCAGGCCGCCATGAAAAGACATTCCTCCCTGGGTGATCTTGAAAAGGAACAAAGGATCCTGCAGAAAGCTGTCCAGGCTATAGAAAAACACGTAACCGAAACGCCCGCCCACTACCACCCCTACCATGCCGTAGAACAGGACGTCGCCCACGTCTTGCGGGCTCCAGCCCCACCAGGTCCTGTTTTTAGCCACCCAGTTTCCGGCTGCCCAGAAAAACAGGAAGGCCAGCAAATACATGATCCCGTACCAGTGCACCTCGAAAGGCCCCAGGGAGAGGACGACGGGGTCAATGGAAATAAAGGGGTAGTTGGCCTGCATCTGTGGCGTGTAGAATCAGTTTTTTGAAGGGCCAGGGAAGCATAACAAAATTACAACCCGGGGTCAGAGCTAGCCGGTGGAATTAAAATGAATCAATTGGCCAAAGAAAGCAGTCTGTACCTGCGGCAACATGCCGATAACCCGGTGCACTGGCATCCGTGGGGCGATGTAGCGCTGGAGGCCGCCAGGCTGGAAAATCGTCCCATCTTGCTGTCCATTGGCTACAGTGCCTGCCATTGGTGTCACGTGATGGCTCACGAGTCGTTTGAGGACGAAGAGACCGCCCGTCTGATGAACAAATTATTCGTCAATATCAAGGTGGACCGTGAAGAGCGACCGGACCTGGATCGCATCTATCAATTGTCACACCAGTTATTGACCGGGCGTGGTGGTGGATGGCCGTTGACGGTTTTCATGGACCCCGTCGAACACATTCCGTTTTTCGCCGGCACCTATTTCCCGCTGGAAGCACGATATGGCATGCCTTCTTTCCGCGACCTGCTCTCCCGCGTCAGTCAGTGGTTCGAGCAAAATCGTAATGAAGTCATGGGACAAAACAATAAGCTGCGCGATGCCATTAACGCCATCAACCAGCCCAAAATCATGGAAAGTACGGAAGCCGGGGTAAATCGCGAGGAAAAAATCCTTGAGCGTGCAACTCAGCAACTGCTTTCAAGGTACGACCCGGTTAACGGGGGTTATGGGGGGGCACCCAAATTTCCACAAGCGCCTTTGCTCAACGCGGTAAGCGCCATGGCTGGCCCGGACGCTGAAACAAGTGCAGCCCTGCTTGCAAAAAGCCTGGAGTTCACGCTGGAAACCATGGCCCGCAGCGGCCTGCGGGACCACCTCGATGGCGGTTTCTTCCGCTATTGCGTTGACGATACCTGGACCATCCCGCATTTTGAAAAGATGCTTTACGACAACGCCATGCTGCTGCCGCTTTATGCCGAGGGCGCCAGGCGCCAGAGCAGTTCACTCATGAATGAGGCTGCAGAAGGTATTGCAAACTGGCTGCAAACATCCATGCGACATGAGGCCGGGGGGTATTCAGCCAGCATCGATGCCGATGCAGCGGGCGAAGAAGGCAGCTTCCATGTCTGGAAAAAGGATGAGATCAATCAACTGCTGCCTGAATCCTCCAGTCAATTATTTTGCCGAAGTTACGGCCTGGACCAGCCGCCAAATTTCGAAGGCAAGGCATGGCACCTGGTCAGGCAACTATCGACCGGGGAGCTTGCGAAGGCTTCCGGTGATTCCGAACAGGACATTGAACGGACATTGGAAAAAGCCCGCACGATACTGGTTTCAGCCCGCGAAAAACGAATCCACCCGACCCTGGACAGCAAACGACTCACATCGTGGAATGCCCTGCTGGCCGAAGGCATGGTTCGCGCCGGGCTGGCGCTGGATCGGGATGACTGGCTGGATGCGGCTGATCAAATCATTCAATTCATCAATCGTGAAGCCTGGAATGGTGAGAGCCTGTTTGCAGTTTGCTATGCGGAGGAAGCAAAACTCGCGGCTTACCTGGACGACTATGCCTGGCTACTCAATGCCATCATGCTGTTCCTGCAGGCAAGATGGAAAGACGAATACCTTCGTTTTGCAACGCAACTCGGTGACGCTCTGCTTGGCCGTTTCCAGGACCCGGAGCACGGCGGTTTCTTTTTTAGCGATGCAAGCGTCGAGGTCCCCATTGCCAGAAGCATGATATTCCAGGATGATGCCACGCCTTCGGGAAATGCCATTGCTGCCTCTGCATTACAGAAACTGGGCGCGTTGACCGGAGAACTTCGATACACGGAAGCTGCAAAAAAATGCCTGGCACGCAGCTTGGCGTCGCTCGAGCAAAGCCCCCTGGCCTGCACCAGCTTTTTGCCGCTGCTGCAAGAGTCAATCAAACCCCGGCCGCACATCATTTTTTCTGGAACAGATGCGAGTAAATGTGAAGAACTGAAACAGTGGGTAAACAGCAACTATCAGGTAGACTGCTACGTGATTGGCCAGGCTAAGGACTCCTTGCCGGGTATTCTGGCAGAATACGACTCCAATGAGCCCGTAAGCGCCTGGGTTTGTCATGGCATGAAATGTTTACCGCCTGCCCGGTCGCGTGAAGCTCTGAAACAGCGACTGGAAACCTGTAGGATTTGAGTAGTTCCTGAAAACTGCAGCAAATTGCCGCACTGGAACAGCACAGGTCCAAAAATTTAAAGCGATTGGATTACCGGGATTACTATGCTGGAACTCGCACTCCCCAATACGCACGCACTGGCGGTGATGTTACTGATCATCGGGGCCCTGTTCCTGTTCACCCGCGAAACCATACCGCTGCAGACAACAAGCCTGATAGTACTCGTCTCCATAACAGTCGGTTTCACATTGTTCCCGTTCGAGACAGACGGCAAGGTTTTACATGCCAGCGATTTCTTCCTTGGGTTCGGTAACAGAGCACTGATTGCAGTTTGCGGACTGATGCTGGTTGGGCAGGGCCTGATCCGTACAGGCGCTCTTGAGCCGATCGGTCGTTTTCTCGCCAAACTGTGGCGCAGGGCCCCGGCAATTTCGCTTTTATTTACCATTCTGATTACTGCAATTCTGAGTGCTTTTATTAATAACACCCCTATTGTGGTATTGATGCTCCCGATATTAATTGGTGTTTCAATGAAAACCGGCGTTTCACCGTCCGGGTCGCTGATCCCGATGGGATTTGCCAGCATCATGGGCGGCATGGCCACTACTATCGGCACCTCAACCAACCTGCTGGTCGTCAACGTAGCCACAGACATGGGCATGGATAAATTCGGCATGTTTGATTTTTTCGGCCCCGCGGTCATTGCCGGATTTTTTGCAGTCCTTTATTTGTGGCTGGTCGCACCCCGCCTGATCCCCGAACGCCAGCCACCCATGAGTGGAAAAGTTTCCCGCGTCTACACGGCCCAGATCAGGCTGGACAAAGGCAGTCCCGTGGTTGGAAAGACCCTGGCCGTAGCGATTTTGCGGGCGGGGGAAGGCATCAATGTTGAAACGGTGCAGCGTGGGCAAGGCGTGTTCATCACTCCCCTCCCCGACGTTGTACTCAAAGACGGCGATCGAATTGCAATCAGCGATACTCAAAACAACCTCAGGGAATTTGCAAGAGTGCTGGGAGGCACCCTGTTTTCCGGTGACCATGCTGTAGATGAGGCACATCCCCTCAGTAACCAGGATCAGCAAATCGCAGAGGTGGTGATTACACCTGCTTCCCGGCTTAACGGCGTCCGCATTGGTGATGCCCGTTTGAATTCCCGCTATGGACTTCGCCTGCTCGCTTTCAATCGTTATGAGGAGTCACAGGAACGCAAATCACCCGGGCTGGATGAAGTGCAACTGAGGTCAGGTGACGTTTTGTTGATTCAATCCACGCCGGAAAACCTGGCCGTACTCAAGGAAACTGCTGATTTCCTAATACTGGATGGCAGCATCCAGTTACCCAGCACCCGGAAAGCCCCGATTGCCCTGGCAACCATTCTTGGTGTGGTGCTGCTGGCCGCCCTGGGCGTCATGCCCATTGAAATCAGCGCCATCCTGGGATTCCTGGTGCTGATGGTGACCGGATGCCTGAACTGGAAAGATGCGATGAATGCGCTCAACTCGCAGGTCATTCTGATCATTGTGTCATCACTGGCAATGGGCGCCGCACTACTCAAGACCGGTGGCGCTGATTACCTGGCACAATTATTCGTCTACATCACGTTTGGGGCGCCCGCATCCGTCGTACTGGGCGGCCTGATGCTGATGATGGGTATCCTGACAAACATCGTTTCCAACAATGCGGCCGCAGTCATCGGGACACCGATTGCGATCGGTATCGCCCAAAGACTGGGAATGCCACTGGAACCGTTCGTGCTGGCCGTGCTGTTTGGCGCCAACCTCAGTTTCGTTACACCGATGGCCTACCAGACCAATATTCTTATCATGAATGCCGGAGGCTACAAGTTCAGTGATTTCGTCCGCGTTGGTCTGCCTTTGGCTCTTGGTTTGTGGATCATCCTGACGCTGGTGCTGGTTTGGTCGTATGGAATGTAAAATTTAAAAAAAATCAGAGGCACATAAAAATCAGGGCTACCGCGTCCTCGCAAACTGCACCCATTCGCACCGGCCCATATCCCGAACTGACCTGACCTGCAATCCTGAATGGTTATTTCCTGGGCGTCCTGATCGCAACACGCCGGATAGACGGACAGGGGTCAGGGTAAAGTAAATTTTTAGTTCAGGTCCAGGGGGGCAGAAGGTAAAGTCAGCAGGTCAGATTCGTGCTCGCCGAATGTTTTGCAGGCCCACTCCACCCGTTTCTCGTGAGTCATGTTCGGCATCCCGAGTTGGTCGACAGCATCCAGGCGCTCGCACAAGCCCCTGCGGTTCGCAATCTGGATGTTGAGGCCCGGCCGTGCGTTCAGTTCGAGTATCAGTGGTCCGAGGTCGCGGTCCAGAACGATATCGACTCCCAGGTAACCCAGGCCTACTGCTTCATAACACCTGGCCGACATGGAGACAATCCGGCTCCAGTGCGGAATACGTAATCCCGCAATAGCCGAGCCGGTATCCGGATGTTCCGACACCAGGTCATTGCCCGAGACGCCACCGACGGTAATACCACTGCAAAGGTCGATTCCCACTCCAATCGCACCCTGATGAAGATTGGCTTTACCGTGAGATTTTCGTGTCGGCAGGCGGGCCATGGCCATAACGGGGAAACCCTGGTAAACGATCACCCTTATGTCCGGCACACCGTGATAGGTTAGATCGGAAAAGACAGGATCGAAATGAACCAGGGATTCGATCATTGCCACGTCAGGCTGCCCGCCCAGCGAATACAGCCCACCGATCACGTTGGTCAGATGATGCTCCAGGTCTGCCTGCTGCACCAGTCCGCCATCGGAGTCGACAAAATAGCCCAATTTTCTATCGGTAATGAGCAAAATTCCGTCACCCCCACTGCCGTGGGCCGGCTTGATCACAAACTCGCGACTTCCCTTGAGCAACTCATCGATTTGCGCAGCCTGGCGCATCCAGCGGACGATCCCGATCAGGTCCGGCACGGCCAGCCCCTGCTCCTGCAAGCGCTCCTTACACAAGACCTTGTCGTCCACAAGCGGATAGAAACACCGGCGATTGAATTTCATGATGTAATCGCCGTTGCGACAGTTCAGCCCCAACACACCCAAGCGTTTCAAGCGCATGGCCTGGCCTGGAAAGTTCATTATTTTCTCCCGCCGGCCATTTGCCTGAAACGAATCAATTCGGTTATCCGGAACCCGGTGTACCGCCCGGATGCAACGAGAATACCCAGTATGATCAGGTTGATTTCCGGAAACACGGTGACCCAGTACGCCAGGATATCCAGGGACATCACCAGGAATGCCAGGGCCGCCATCATCAGGCTGCCAAATCCTTCCCGTATGGATGTCAACGCCCCGCGTTCTTCCCATACAATGGACATTCGCTCGATCACCATGGCGATAATCACCATTGGGAACAGCGATATGGACAATCCCGTTTCAGCACCCAATTGGTTGCTTATGATGCTGATGGTCGTCATCAGAAGAACAACGATGGTCACTACAGCCGCAAGTCGCGGAACAAGGAGCAAGCGCAACCGTTCCAGGTAGAAGCGAAAAAACAAACCCATGGAAACAATCAGAATGAATAACAAAATTCCCTTGAGCAATTCAGTTTCACGAAAGGCCAAAGCGATCAGCACAGGTGCAAACGTTCCGAATGAGTTGAGCCCGACAAAGTTTCTGAGGAAAACGATAACAAGAATGCCGAAAGGAACCAGGAGAAGCACTTCGTACACAGATTGCGTCTGCACGGGCAGTTGCAGTATTGAAATCTTTCCAATTCGCGAGTTTTTCAGTTCTACTCGATCGAAGGCGAGATCCAGCGCACTTTCAAAACTTTGTTTGATGGAAATCCGAACATCCTGCAAACGGGCACCGGTCACCATCGCAAGATGCTCATCTCCCCGCCACCAGATCATGAAACCATCAGGCAAACCCTGGCGTCCTGTCATCGGGTCGAATAACAACCAGTCATCGCCATCGTATACCGCAAGCAGGGTTCTGACGGCCACCCTCTGAATCTTATTTTGCAGCATCACGCCGTGAATCTGCTGATTGGGTATTCCGGCTTCAGACAGGAACGTCTGAGCAAGCTGAACAAGTTCACTCCTGTCTTCTATTTCCGACAAAAACAGCTTGATGTTTTCGTCGCCGGCGGCATTGTTCAGGCGAAACAGAATCGAAGCGGTAAAAGATTCCGGATCGGCAGATTCCTCCCAGGCTCTGGCGACAACATCTTTCAGTGCCGTTCCGAAGGGTTCCTCCAGTTGGGGTGCCTGTGGTTTCGCGGGTCGGCTTGCGAGCCGTCTCTGCCTTGTTTCCGGAATAACCGTCACCCGGTAATACAAAGTCCTGGTTTCGTGCAATTCACGAATGGCCCAGTCAGCCTGACGCCTGAACGTTTCTTCATCCAGGGTCAGGCCAAAGCCCCTGGAAATAAAGATCTCGTTGCGCACCGTGTAACCCCGTGGCCGGCTTGGCAGTTTCAGTTCAACCCGGACAGGTCCGTCTTCGGGCTGAATTTCCAGCCGCACCTGTACCGTCCAGGCTTTGCTGGTCACGTTTGGCAGGGCAGGAAAGCCCAGCCACATGACTTTGTAAGTAAAAATCAGCCCCCCCAGCAACAACAGCAACAGGGAAAGCACGATCCACTGGCGGTGCTTGCTCAAGACTCCTTACACTCCGGGTTACTGAGAAAAGTATTACCGGAATCAACCACGGCAAAAGATTTAAGCGTATTGCGCCCAAGCAAAAGAGGATAAGTGAACTCACTGCGATCGATGAGGCTGACTTCGGTTTCCAGCAAGCGGTTGGCAATGCACACGTTCATTATTACAACAGGCCGCGTTTGCGAAGAACCGTCGTGTTGAATGACCCCGATGGTCCGTACACGCTCGCGCACCACAAGGTATTCTTCACCGGATTGACGGTCAATTATGCGGAACCGGATCCAGCGTTTCCCATCTTTGCGAAATTTCTTGATGATTCCAGCATCAAGTGATGAAGTTTCCGCACCGGTGTCCAGTTTTGCCTTCAGGTGAATTTCCGGATCGGTAAGTATCACATTTTCAACCCAGCCCACGATTTCCAGATCCCGAGCGCCTGCATGACTCTTCATCGATGAAAGCAACAGCAAACTGAAAATGACGAGACTGTTGAAAAAAAACTGGAGGTATCTGTTTGGCAAAACGGTCTACTATCCTTACAAAAATTATCAAACGGCGAAGTATACAGGGAAATCGGAGCGGATCAGCAGCTTAGATGTACCTGAAATGTGAAATTTTTGTTAGTTTTGCCGAATACTTTTGAATTTCTCAGATTATTAATTGACGGATACGTTACGCAGGCTATAAAGTTGTTGACTCCAAACCATGCAAGAAAAACCTATTACCCATTTCCTAAAACCGAGATTCAGTATGTTAATCAAACGAATGAATATTAAGCTCACATTGAATACACTGATTACCGCGTTAATTTCCGCCGGTTTCTCAATGTCCCTGTTTGCCCAGGCAACCGTTGACCAGGTCACTCAGGAAGGCGAGAAACGCGCTGACTCAGGTGCCGCTGAGCAACAGCGCGTTGAGCAGGTCGCAGATCAGACGAACAAACTCCTTGCCGACTACACTACTGTCACCAAAGTAGTCGATGGTCTGCTGGTTTATAACAGCCTTCTGAAGCGACAAATTGATAATCAGGAACGAGAAAAGGTGGAGTTGGCCACATCCATGACCAACGTGGCGCTGATTGAACGCCAGATCATCCCTATGATGACCCGCATGATCGATTCCCTGGAACAGTTCGTTGAACTGGACGTTCCGTTCCTGTTGGAAGAACGACGAAGCCGGCTGAAGCGTCTGCGTGGCATGATGGAGCGGTCAGACGTTACCGCCGCTGAGAAATTCCGGCGCGTCATCGAAGCCTACCAAATCGAAAATGACTACGGTCGAACAATTGAAGCCTATCGTGGCTCGGTGGATATCAACGGTAAACCGCAGGAAGCGGATTTCCTGCGCGTTGGCCGGATCTCACTGACCTATCAGTCTGTGGGTGGGAAGAATACCGGTGCATGGGATATAGAAACAGAGGCATACGTCGAACTGCCTCCGGCAAAGTACAAGAAACAAGTTGCGCACGGGATCAAGGTAGCGCGCAAACAGGTTGCACCTGATTTGCTGATCATTCCCGTAGCCGCTGCTTCGGAGGGAACATTATGATGACGAAGGTAACTTTCAGCACTGCAGGCAAAGCGGCATTTGTTGCATGCCTGACATTCAGCCTGGCCTTCGGGTTTGGCAACACCGCTTTCGCGGTACAGGCCGTATCCATGGATGACCTGCTCGAGCAAGTCAAACAGGGCCGCGTAAAAGACGCCGATGAAAACAAGAAACGCATTGCGGAATTCCAACGCAATCGTGCCAGGCAGCAGCAGCTACTGGCGGACATAAAGGCAGAACAAGACCGTCAGGAACAACGATCCAAACAATTGGAAGACACCTTTGAAGTGAATGATGTGCAAATCATCGATTTGGAGCACGCTCTGATTGAACGTCTCGGCGACCTGAAGGAATTGTTCGGTGTACTGCAACAAGCCGCAGGTGATGCCCGGGGTAATTTCGAAAACTCATTGACTCAAATCCAGTTCCCCGAACGTTTGGACTGGCTGACTTCATTTGCACAGAAGATGGGGCAGACCACCCGCATGCCTTCAATGGAGGAAATCGAGAGAATCTGGTACGAGTTGCAACGCGAAATGACCGAGTCCGGTAAAGTACTTCGCATTCCAACTACGGTGATTAACGCCAATGGTGAGGAAGAGCAGATTGAAGTAGTTCGTGTCGGTCTGTTTAATGTGGTTGCCGACGGCAAGTATCTGGAATTCATTCCTGAAACCGGCCGCCTGATTGAATTGCAACGCCAGCCACAGAGCCGCTATACCAGTCGCGCGCAAGACCTTCAGGATGCTACATCCGGTTTGCAGTCTTTTGCCATTGACCCAACCCGTGGCCAGTTGCTCAGCTTACTGGTGCAGTCACCCAGCCTGATGGAGCGTATTGCCCAGGGCAAGCAAGTCGGCTACGTGATTATCGTTATCGGTTTGATCGGTTTTGTCATCGCGCTGTGGAGAATGGCCACGCTGGCTACGGTCGGCGCCAAGGTTAACCGCCAGGCGAAGAACCTGGAGCAACCCGGCAACAATCCACTCGGTCGCGTGATCAAGATCGCCCTCGACAGCCCGGATATAGATGTGGAAGGCCTGGAGCTGAAACTCGGCGAAGCCATCCTGAAAGAAACACCGAAGTTTTACGCCTGGCTACCGTTCCTGAAGATTATTTCAGTGGTGGCGCCATTGCTGGGTCTGCTGGGTACGGTAACCGGCATGATCGTCACCTTCCAGGCCATTACCCTGTATGGTGCGGGTGATCCCAAATTGATGGCTGGTGGTATTTCCACCGCGCTGGTCACCACGGTGCTCGGCCTGGTTGTCGCCATCCCAATGGTATTCCTGCACACGCTGGTCCAGAGCCGCTCCAAGCGCCTGACCCAGATCCTGCAGGAAGAAGCAGCTGGCATGTTGTCCGAAAGGGCTGAACGCAGCGCCGCCTGAGAGCAGTAGACAATGGATGTACTTTATTACTACCTACCCTTCCTTGAAACCATCAGGGACTTTATCGAACTTGGTGGCCCGGTACTCCGGGTCATCGGTTGGGTTACCTTGTTCATGTGGATACTGATTATTGAACGTCTCATCTACATGCGCACCGGCCACAAACGCCTGGTCCGGAACGCTCACCAGATTTGGGATGCGCGGACCGATTATTCATCATGGAACGCACATGCAATCCGGGCCCGGATCATTTCGCTGGTTTCGTCCAGCGCTGAACGTAACCTGGCACTGATCAAGACCTGCGTTGCACTCTGCCCCTTGTTGGGTTTGCTGGGTACTGTGACGGGTATGATCGAGGTATTCGAAGTAATGGCCATTGCGGGCTCCGGAAACCCACGATCCATGGCTTCCGGGGTGGCAAAGGCAACTGTGCCGACGATGGCAGGCATGGTAGCAGCACTCTCCGGTGTCGCCATGGGTACCTACCTGGATACCAAGGTCCGGCGTGAACGGGATTTGGTTGCGGATGAACTTTTTATTGAGCATGCCTGACTAAACAAATGATTGGCATGCTTTTGAAGGAGAAATAATATGCGGCAGCATTTTGCTCAAACAATTGAAGACGAAGAATCGGAAATCAACATAACACCCATGCTGGACGTGGTGTTCATCATGCTCATTTTCTTCATCGTAACAGCGACTTTTGTGAAGGAGTCCGGCATCGATGTCAACCGCCCCGACGCGGCAACGTCCGTCAAAGCCGAAAAAGCCAATATCCTGATCGCAATCGGTGCGAACAATGATATCTGGATTGACCGACGCCAGGTCGACATCCGTTCGGTCAGGCCAAATATTGAACGCCTGCACGCTGAAAACCCACAGGGTTCAGTCGTCATCCAGGCGGATAAGGAATCCAAAACAGACACATTGATCCAGGTCATGGACGCGGCGCGCCTGGCTGGTGTGTTCAATGTCTCGATTGCGACCAATGAACTTTAATATCATCAAATTTCCAATGATGAACCTTTGTGAGGCGAGCCATGTCGGCCACAATTCTTGATTCACTAACGCTTAAAAGTACCGGGAATATGATCCGCCTGGCCATCGGCCTGGTCGTCGGCGTGGCGATTACGGCGGGGCTGTTCTGGATGATGCAATACCTCATCGATACAGCAGACCGGACATTGAATGAAAGCAGTACCGGTGCACTTCTTGAATTTGTCAGGCTCAAGCGGGACGAGTCCATTCAGCGCCGGCAACTAAAGCCCAAAAAGCCGCCACCGCCCGAGGCACCACCACCGCAGCCGCCGACTCCGAAGCTGGATAGTCTGGACCCTTCTGCGGAAAAAATAGCCATTACTGCGGTACCGGTTGAAACAGACATCGAAATGTCAGGTGGTTTCAGTCTGGGTGTGGGTGAAGGTGATTACCTGCCCATCGTCAAGGTCGCCCCCATCTACCCGGCCCGTGCTTTGCAACGTGGTCTCGAGGGGTTCTGTGTTGTCGAATACACGGTAACCAGTCTGGGGACCATCCGTGGTCCGGTGGTTGTCGAAAGCCAGTGCACAAGTTCCCTATTCCACCGCGCATCGGTCCAGGCGGCACTGAAATTCAAGTACAAGCCCCGGGTGATCGACGGTAACGCAGTGGAAGTTTCCGGCGTGCAAAATAAATTCACTTATGAAATTCTGGAATGATTTTTGGTTTTACGGGGCTAACTAAACAGCATGAACAAATTTAAATTTAATCTGATTATTACGGGCGTCCTGAGTATTTGTTTGCTGGGCTTATCCGGCCAGGCGCTGGCCCAGAAAAAAGAAAGTACCCGGAAAACCAAGCAAACGGTTGCAATGAGTCAAAAGGTCTACGAACAGCTGACCGAGATTCAGGAATTGGTCGAGGCCCAAAGCTACGCCGCCGCCCAACGCATGATCGATGACATGGGTAAGGGTAAATCCAAACTAAGCGATTACGAACGGGCTCAGATTTTTAATCTCGAGGGCTATTCCTACTACCTGCAGGAACTTTATCCCCAGGCAATCAGAGCGTATGAAAAGGTTTTGGCTCAGGCTGAGCTTCCCGAGGCTCTTGTTCTCAGTACGCTTAAGACCATGGCGCAACTTCAGTTCACCCAGGAAGATTACAGTGAGGCGCTCGTGACCATCGAACGCTTGATAAATTCAGTTGCGGAACCAAGTGCCGATATTTACATGCTCAAAGGGCAGGCTCTTTTCCAAATGGAACGTTACGACGATGCCTTGAATCCAATTAAGACCGCCATTGGCATGTACCGGGACCAGGGTCGCCCACCGAAAGAAAACTGGTTACTCCTGCTGCGCGTGATCTATTTCGAGCGTAATGATTATGACAATATGCTCCTGGTGGTAAAGGAACTGCTTAACCATTATCCAAAGGATACCTACATCCTCACCCTGGCCGGCATCTACAGCGAACAGGGGGACACCAAGAAGCAATTGGCGCTGACCGAAGTACTGTATGAAAAAGGCCTGCTGAACAGCGCCTCTAATGTCACCAATCTGGCCAACCTTTACCTGATGCACGGATTGCCTTACAAGGCCGCCATTTTATTGCAGAAAGAGATGGATAAGAAGGTTGTCGAAGGGAATGAACGGAATCTGCGGCTGCTGTCCCAGTCCTGGTACCAGGCAAGGGAAGACCAAAAAGCCATTCCTCCTTTAAAAAAAGCGGCAGACATGTCCGATGATGGTGAATTATTCGTGCGCCTCGGTCAGTCCCACATAAACCTGGAACAATGGAACGATGCATCAACAGCGATCCAGAAAGGCCTGAAAATGGGCGGCCTGAAACGGACCGACCAGGCCAACATCATGTTGGGAATGGCTTTGTTCAATCAGAAACGGCTGACACAGGCTCGCCGGGCTTTTGAACGAGCGAACCGGGACAAGCGATCCGCTAGAACGGCCGGCCAGTGGATTAAGTACGTTGACAGCGAAATCAGGCGGGCTGAATTAATGTCGCAGAAAGGCCCTGAGTTCAAGGCCCGCAAACGAGACGATTTGGAAGACGTTATTTCAAAGAGCTGATTCCAGGCGGAGTCATTCGCGAATATTCCCAATGTGGAGTTCAGACGTCAGCCGTTTTACGGTTGCCGGTCATTTGGCGTAGACCTGAAAACCACCCCACTGTTTGTAGTCAAATGAGCCCGTCTGTGCGAGAAAGGCTCTTCTGGTCATAGGCAGAGCAACAACTGCATCCGGATTAATTTTCAGGTTGCGATAAAACTCTGCAAAAAACCCGGCACGTTCTGCATCAGAATTTTCCCAAAGGCTGGTGATGACCAGCGAAACACCTGATGCCAGCAGGTCGGAAACAAAGCCCAGCTTTTGATCCAAAT